>Ga0272442_10006075_pt1 | contig 16004 bp, 11 predicted proteins | sample SSMForm2O_FD_200262 | JGI IMG/M metagenome (GOLD analysis project Ga0272442, IMG submission 200262) | Marine sediment archaeal communities from Little Sippewissett salt marsh, Falmouth, MA, United States - SSM-Form-2O | ecosystem: Environmental > Aquatic > Marine > Wetlands > Sediment ...
CGCCTTCTTGCCGTACCGTGCCATCGAACACCTCCTCCTGGTTTGTGTGCTTGTCTACACAACACATCCAACCAGACAGGAGGTGTTCTTGCACCTCCATTTTCCACCCAGTTCTGAGACGCCGCCCAGCGGAATGATCGATGTGCACAACGTATCGCAAGGCAGACGGGACTGCTACTACAATATCATGGCATGTTTGGAAGGTCCAGAGGCCTTCCGCCGTGATGCTTGGGGATGGCAGGAAGCTCACAGCCGTTTACGGGCGAAGGCACGGCCTGAAGGGCTCTTGAGATATCGCTCAAAGGCCAGGGCCCGCTCCCGGTCGGCAAAGCCCATGACGGTCTTCAATCGCCACGGCCGGTACTTGGCTGTATGCACGCAGGTCCCATCGTTATGTTCTTTGAGGCGTTTGGCTGGGTCCTGGTCAGTATAGCCAGTGTAGAAGTGGGGTCGGAGAGTGTCCATCGACTGCAGGATGTACACGTAGTGGTAGTCGGCTGTGGTCATATGCTGTTGCCCGCGGCATTTCTGGCCTACTGATAAGAGTGTGTCCGCCTACGCTCCTTCGGAGCTTCGGCGCGACAGCCTTCGCCCCCGGCTGCCAGTACTGTGGCGTGCCGAGCCGTAGCTCATGGCGCAGCCGTGAGCGAAGGCTGGTGGAGATGAAGGGATTCGTAGGCACGATGTCGGCGGGGCTCCTATCGTCCGCGCTCGCAGTGACTTCGCGCCTTCCCCGAATCACTCACCGGGATTTTGGGGGGATTGTGGGGGGATGGCCTCGTTGGCCTCAGCAGTCACCGGACGAGGACTCCGCATCGTCCGGTTCCTCTCCGCCTGCGACTTGAATTGACGAGAAGGAGTCGAGCGCCAGTTGGTACATCTGTCGGACACCGCGCGTGTAGTCCTTTGGCTGGGCGAAGGACCGGGGCGTTGGGTAGACAACCTGAATATCGTCCATGTAGGCTCTAAAGAGGCCCACGGCGACAGCCTGCATCTTGCTTCCTGTTGGGGCCACCACAATTCGCTCCAGCATGCCCCGCTTGTCGTAGGTGTCCAAGAGGAGGTCGAAGGTCTCCCGATAATCCAACGTACTGCTCTCGACCTCCTCGCACCTAGGAATTTCATCCACGTGGTTTAAAGCCCTGATTGCCGTCGGACGCCATGCGTTTGCCTCCAGCGGCGGCACGCCATGAACGATGGTGAACTGCGACGCGTGGACTTCCGCTCGCAGAGCCGTGAGCTGGTCCGCATTGAAGGAAGGAAACGCGACGAGCCTTATCGGCTGGCCGAGCATCGCTACCGATGAGAGTTCGGGAACAACCGTGACACCGAAGATTCCGGACGATAAGAGCATCATGGTGTGCAGCGGGTCAGATTCCATCTTGGCCAATTCGGCCCGGACTGTTCCTTGATTGGGAGGGTATTCACTTGCTTCGGCGTAGACAACTCTGGTTCCAGAGAAGCCCCTTGGAGACCGCCCCAGGGCAACGAGCAACTGTACAATGCACAACCGTGACATTGCTGAAATGTCGACATAGATACCTTCGCAGCCTTCGGGAATCCTGCCCACAATGTCATCACCCATGCCCAGCGGGTTCTCGCGGTCATACGTTACCACTTCGTATCGAATGCCCACGGCCCCGCAAAGGCTGGTCATCTCATCGATTCTGTTACTTGGTACGCGAGGCAAGTAATCAACAAGAATCACCGACAGTCCTTTCACTCCTGCGTTGGTACTGCGGCTCAGACATTCCATCGCGCGGTCTTCAAATCCCGCGCACGCAATGAGAAGGTTACGGCCTTGCCCAATCGGCGAGCCGTCAACAGGGGCGAGGCAAGGTTTCGCTTGAGCGGCCAAGCGTCTGTCAATCCGGCCTACGCCTGCCATGACTAGCCGTCGCCCTTCTCTGTTTCACCGAATAGCTCTTGCTGCACGCGCTCCGGCGGTCTCGGGGTGTCGTCGTCATCTTCCTCGGCAACGGGAGTCTTCAGGCGTTTGGCCTTCTCAAACTCTCTTGGGGCAAGTAGAAGCTGCTCGAATTCATCTGCCTCCAGTTGAACGGAATCGCGCATATTGAAGGTTAGATTGAAATGCGGGATGAGAAAGCGTCGCAACCACAACCTAGGTACTACGTGACCACGTCGGCTCTTCCCGCGGACATCTTCGATGAATACGGAGTACCTGAGCAGTTCGTTGTAACGTGCCTGCGCTTCCGCGGACAGCTCAAGTGGTTCGTAGGGTTCTATCCTGCTTGCCTGGTGAGGCGGTCTCTCTTCCTGGTTCTTAGATGTTCGGTACCTCAGGTACGAGTGAGCAACGCTGCCGAAGGCGCTCACTATCTCGACTAACTGTTCGCCGTTCGGAAGGCTGCGGAGGTTGCGAAGGAAATCGCCGGCGGCGTTTCTTACTGCCTCTGTCTGCACTCTGGAAGAAACCCGGGGCACATCGGTGGTGCCGGCTAGGGCCTCCCGACCTCCTGCCGTCATCACCATCTTCCGCACCAACTCAATCACGTAGTGGATATCCCCACTACACAGCTGGGCAAGAGAGTCCTTGCCCCATATCGCCTGCCTTCTGTTATCGATGATGTTGCGTGCCGTCTCGTTGAACGACAATCCAGGTCCCGCGCCCAGTAGCGTGTCGAGGTCGCGGACCGGGTAATCTGGCAAAGCCTTCAACCTTCGGGCGAACACGTCGCCGATGAAAGCGAGTTTCGGCCCGGGGTTCTCTCGGAGATAAATCACACCCAAGTTCAGGAGCGTGAATTCTCTATTCTCGACATACACCTTCTTGTCAATGTCACCACGCGCAAATGAGACCGGGCTTTCCGTCGATAACTTGAAGAAGAACGTGGATGCTCGCTGCATCAGCAAGCGGTTGAGGTTCTCTTGCAACGCTAAAGTAATCTTCGGTGAGGAGTAGTCATCGACAAAGAAGAAGAAGGGCCTCCCCTCCAAGAAGGCCAACTCCTCTTGGAGCACTTGGCAAGTGTCGCCGAGAACACGAGGACCGAAGTAACTCCCGAACTTCTGTTTTGGGTCGTTGGCAAAACGCTGCTTGTCAGCTGCGCGCTTCCTCTGTTTCCCCATACGAGCACAGACTGTCTTGAAGCGGTTGGCGCTTGGTTCGTCCGGCCGCGGCAAGCCTAGCACATCCCAAATGCGCGATGCGGCGCGCTCCTCGGTTTTCGCAAAAGCCGTGCCGAAGCGTTTCTTGCCCCACATCTCAAGAGACTCAAGGACCTCTATGAGCAGAGTTGCCGTCATGTAATGGATAGGAAGGTCGTAGGCTTCGGGTCGCGAAGGTAACTCATACCTTGGGAACGCGAAATACAGGTCATCGCATCTGAAGTACGCCCCAATGTAATCGACCTTCTCAGGAGTGTCCTCATCGACAAGAACGCGGTGGCGCAGGCTCAGGCTCTTGAAGACGGTGCTCTTTCCGCACCCACGTGGCCCCGTGACCACGGCATTGTCGGCCGTCTCGATTTCACCAAGCCCGAGAAAGAGCCGCGAATACAGGGAGCGTAACAGGCTATGGTCTTCTCCGATTTGCTCGCAACTGAGGTAGTCGAAAGGGGTAACCAACCTGGGTGCTGCGTCCTGCTTTTGTATGACCCTGAATTCCGCGTCAAGACCGGCAACGCGCTCATAGAGGCGCTTGGGTATTCTGGCGCATGGCTCGTGCGTAACATCACGTTCGAGCAGACCTCGGGGGACTAGCCAGTCCTCCATCATCCTCAGGGCGAACCGGTCTCGCGCTGAAGCCGCTTGATAAGAGACGTTCCGAAGCACTTCCCTCAGTACGACGGCAAGCTGCTCGTAGTCATCAAGTAGAGTATTGTCGCCTGTGGCGGACACAACGCCGAAGTCGGTCACGCGGAAGGCGTACGGCGCTCCGCCGAGAGCCTCGGACCGGTCTTCCACCAGGATGTTGCCGGCGTGGAAATCGCCATGAACTATGTCGCGATTTCGCATCTCGTGGAAGAACGACAGCATGTCCTTGAGGAGGTCTTCTGCGAACTGAACGCTTAGGCCGCCGCGGTTCTGAGAGATGTATTGCCGTAGGTCTACGCCGGGGATGAAGTCTGAGCAGAACACTACGCAGTCAATACCATTGTCCTTATCGACCCATTCGTCCATGTGTAGCACCTTGACAGCTACAGAATGGTTCAAGGTGTTAGCTCTGTGGATTTCTGTTTGCCATGTGGGGGGCTGGCGGTCCCTGCCCCTGAGATTCTCTCTCGGGATTACCTTGCAGGCCATGGCATTCTTGAGTTCTTCAGAATAGGCCCTGAACAGATGTGCGTTTCCGCCGGAGCGGTGGTGCTCGACTACCTGGTACTTGTCGAAGCCCGGGACGGCTCTTCCAATAAAGTAGTCAACAGGAGGAAGGAAGGCGCGCACGTCATTTCCTCCGGAAGACCAAGAAGCGTTCCCTCTTGGTCCCGTCGCAATGCCGGCGAGACCTGCGGACGTCCGGAATGGTGTCAACCATTACGCGCTCAAGGACGAGCGAAGGTGCCTCGCGCCCCATAATGGCGCAGACTACGTCCGCTGGGTGCGCCTCAAAGCTGCGAGATACTTGCTCGCCAACAACAATCACGCAATGACCGCTGCGCTTCAGACCCGACTGTACACCCCGGGCCAGCGCAGTGACTATGGCCTTGAACTGGGCTTGCTGCTTCTTTGCGTCCGCATCTATCGGACGCGAGTAGTCTGGGTCAATGAACCACATGCGCAGTCGGTTATCTCGACGGTAGTCCAACGCGTTCATGTAGGGCGGGCTGGTAATGACACTGTCGAAGCGGTTCGGGAATGAAAGGTTCTGCGCTGAACTCAGGCGAAAGGCCGCGCCGTTCCTCGGGTACTCCTCGGGCGCTCGTGCGTAGGCGCGGAGGAGCTTCGGGAACAGCCGCGAGGCAATGTCGCGGTAGCCGTACATTTCAGGGTAGTCACGGCGTGGGTACTTCTTGTCCCTCAAGTACGGTACCAGATGACTGCTGGGGTAAGACAGAAACCCAGGACGCTGGTGGTGGAGGATGCCGAGGAAGCACGCGAAGGAGAATTCGCTCTCCCCCTCCCGACACGCAACTGCGAAACGGAGAACTTCCCTTAGCGTCCTAGGATGGAAGAAACGGCGAACCCAGGCGGGGGCTTCAGGGATGCGACCGTCAGGCAATCGCTCGGCCCTGTTGAACACCCTTTCGGCCTGCGCCATGGCCCCGCCGAGCGTCGGTGGTGCGAACAGCTTCGCTCGCGATAGCAAACGCGAGTAAGGACTGATGTCTGAGGCGAAGACCTTGCGACCAAGCAGCTTCGCCTCAAGAGCGATGGTCCCAGCACCGCAGAACGGGTCAAGGACCAAGTCTCCCGGGTGTGAGAATTCTTCTACCAGGTCCCGCGCTATGGAACTCTTGAGCTTGCCTATGTATGGGGACAGCTGATGCAGGGAACACTCAGTGTGAGTGCAGGGCGCATTCCATCGCCTTGGCACCCGCGAGACCCGCGGATGCTTCCTCTTCGCCTTGACCAAGTGCCTCCCCCCATCGGAATGGTGTCGGGGCAAGATTCTACCTGCCCTCCTCACAAGGCTCAAGGCCGTTTGTTTGGAGGGGCTTTGGGGTCCAGCGACCCTTTATGGCCCGGGGAAGAACTGGCGAGAACGGAGAGATGTGTGCTGAGCACACCACCACCCTACGGTAGGTACCAGAAAAACGGCCCGAGTCAGGCCGCCGTCCTCAAGAAAGGAGCCCCTTCCCCTAAGAGACTGTTACACGGCCAGCGGACAAATCAAAGACTTGACAATCGGAATCGCCCACCGCGGCTGGGGAGATGGACAACCCGGTTGGTTGGTTCATGCGAAGGGCGGGGGCCTGTACGGTGCGGTCAGGCTCTCCGGGCTCCGCACCCGAGGTGCGCAGGGCACAGGTGACCAATCGCATAGCACTCCAGCAGCGCCCTGAGGCGGGGGTCTTCCACCGCGATGTACTGAAATGAATAATTGTCCCGAAACGCCTTCTTGTTCCCTTGAAGGTACTCCCTCACAAACGAGGAGTTGCCGGAGAGATGTGAGCGCATGCGTCCGTGCAGCCCATCTTGCCGCCGGTCAGTCTTGCCGACGTGCATAACCCTGCCGTCACTGCGACGAATGATGATGTACACCCCTTGTTGCCTTGAAACATCAAGGGGTTGATTCATCTCAGGAAACGGGCATCGCGGCTGGTCACACAACTCCTCATACCGGTCTCGCACCGTCTCAGCTTCTGGCATTGGTTCTGCCCCCGATACGTCCTCAGTGGCGAGTAATTCTACCTGCCTTGCAGTGGGGCTGCAACCGCCGCACTCGCGTAAAGCTCAGGGCCAAAGCGCGTCGGAAGCTGGATGACGAGCAGCACACAACGCGCCTCCGACGTGCCAGTGAACCACCCGGGCAGGTGGTCCTGCGCGTGGGGCGGGGGCCTGTCCGGTGCGGTCAGTCAGGCTTCGCCCAGCAGCGACCCGACGACCTTGTCGAACTGGAAACGTTCCAAGGCGGGCAGGTGCTTGCGCGAGATGTTCAGCCCCCACTCCGGCGGGCTCGGTTTGCCCTCGTAGTCTCTGCTCACGAAAGGCGGCTCGGGACTCAGCCACGTGGAGGCAGGAATAAGGTACAGTGCGGGCGGCTCTCCCTCGTTCAGGAGCACGACGGCAGCGAGGAGGTTGTCCCGCAGCTCAAACCTGTCCTTCGGGAAGAAGATGTACCCGAGTCCCCGGCAGGACTTCACTTGTACGTCGAAGTACCGGCTCTCACTCACGCGGACCACGAAGTCAATGCCCTTGTCGTCCACCTCCGCGCCGTACACGTCGAAGCCCAACATGGTGAACTCCATCTTGGCGAAGTATTCGGCATACCGGCCGACCTGAAGGTGGTTCAGCGCCCTCCATCCGTAACGCTTGGGTGTACGCTGACCCGTCTCTGGCTGAGAAGGCATGGATACCGCGATTACCCTTCGATTTCCTGTAGGACCTTGAAGTTGCCTACTACAACGGGACCGACGCCCTTCAGGCCGAGAAGGAAGTCGTCGAGTTCGTGGCTTCCACCCTGCGCAAGCAGGGCTCTGAGCTTCGTCTCGCCGCCCGCGTCCAAGGCACATGCCGTGTGCACCAAACGGTTCGCCATGGCGAATACAGGGAAGTCGCCTCGTTCGTAGCCCGCAGCCCTCAGCCTGCGGTCAACTTCTCCAACGTCCAGGTCGGAGACGCCCTGCATGTCGAAGAGGCCCTGCTCCGCGAGTCTGCTACGGAGGGCGTAGACCTTCTCAAGAGTCCAGAAATTGACGGCGAGAATGGCGACGACAAGGTCCTCAACTACAGAGGTTTCCTCTGCTCCTTGGCGTCCCTTTCTGTTCTCGCCCATTCTGCTGCCTTCAAATCACGGCGCAGGCCAGTAGACGCGGGTCAGCGGGACCAGCGTGCGCGTGCTGGTGTCCACCTGTTCGTAGTGTTGCACGAGCAAAGACGCAACGTCATCCAGGTCTAGAAGGGTGACGGGAACCGTTGCCCGTTCAGCTTCGTAGTTGGCCTCCTTGCTGAATCCGCCCGTGCTAACGTACAGACCCTTGTCATTCTGTCGGAGAGCGCCGATGAAGCTGCGGACCTCTGGTGCGCCCATCTGCTGCTTCGGTCGGTGCTTAACCTCGACGCGAATGCGGGGTTGCTCCAGTCCGAGGCCGTCAGGGGAGGCGACGATATCCTTCCCTCGGTCAGAACCCTTGCCAGAAACGTGAGTCCTGTAGCCCATCGCTCGCAGGATTCCTGCGACCAGCTCCTGCATCTCTTCCCACGAGAGCTTCTGGACCTCGTCCTTGATGAACTCGTGCGACCGCCCGAGAACCCCTAAGCGAAGCTGCTCGAATTCCTCGTCTTCGCTCCCGGTCTTGGCCTTTGGCTTCTTCCCCTCCTGCAACTGCTTGAGTTCCGCGTGGACCTCTTCAGAGAGAAGAAAGAGCGTGCAGATAGCCCCGAGCGTGTTGCGCGACTCAACAGAAAGGTCATCACGGCTAACTCGGCCAAGCCACTTGACCGTGCGGACGTGAGAATGGTCCTGCACATGTCCGGGCTTGTACGTGTACTCACCTGTAACTTCACCAATGAGATATTGGCGCGTGTCTGTATTGTATGACACGATGGGTTCGCCAACCCTAATGTCAAACACGAATCGGCCAACCATGGTTGTAGACACTTGCCTGCGGCGCGGCTTCCATTCTGGATACGCCTTGTCCATCTGTTCGCGTAGGTCTTCCTTGGACTTCACCTGGGACAGGTCGCCAAGGTCCTCCCAGCCGATAGCTACACAGTTCTTCTTCTCAAAGTCATCTATGACATACCCGCCTTCACCAGCGCGGACCATCCATGCGGTCGGCATACGAAGCCCTCCCCTTGCGCGCCTACTCGACCTTCACCGCGTGCCCCATGATGAACTTGAGGTCGCGCGTGCTCTCGATGGCCTCAGCCGGTATCAGCTTGTAGGACCACGGCTTCGAGCCTTTGATTTTGGACGCCTCCTCGCACCATCGGATTGCCGCAAGCGCCTTGGCGCTGACTTCATCGTTCAACTTGGGTTCAAGGTCTCGGCGGCCTTTGACCTCCAGCAGGTACTTGGCGTCTCCAGTCTCGACGATGAAGTCCGGGTTGTAGTTCCGGCCCCTATAGCCAATGGGAACGCTGTTGTCGGGCGGTCGAATCCACTTCTGGACAGTACCGTCACGTTCAAGGATTGCAGCCAGGTCCTTCTCGGGAGCGGAGTCGAACGGCACTTGTGGGTACAGCGACTTCCTGAATCCGCTGAAAAGGTATCGCCTAGTGTCTGCCTTGGGCACGTCCTTCTTGAAGTCTACGACCCCTTCCTTGGCGAGGACCGTCTTGGAGTACGGCTTGAACGGGACAAAGCCGCTCTTCACGTAGACTTCGACTTCCGTTTCTTCTTCGAGGTGCGACTCAATCTGCTTTCGGATGTCGGCGATAATCAGGTCCCGGTAGAGATGAGCTATCTTGCCCAGCTCCCCGTCGGGTTTGCCCATTTGGGCAATGTACTTATCGACCAGCTTGAGGGCCGTGTCCTTGTCGTTCTCGACATCCATTTCCTCGACGGTGTCAATGAGCCTGCCCGCCAAGAAAGCGCGTGGGTTGTCCAGGTCCATCACCTCAAGCCGCTCGCCTTCCTTCTCCTTGCCAGAGGCCAGTTCGCGGGTGAGTACATGCTGTTCGACCAACTCGAAGGACTCGACGCCGACTTTGATATCGAACGGGAGCAGCTTCTTGTCGGAGCGGGTGTCGGTCAGGATGCGGGGTACGTCGATGCTGGCGTGTGCGTAGTTCTTGAGCAACTCCTTCAGTTCCGCCGCCAACTTGTCTGGGTCGAACTCCTCTATTTCTGGTTCGTCGTCCCCAGTCGGGAACATCGACTCCGTGATTGCCTGCGGACCTTCGCCCTCCTCCTCCTTCGATACCGTGGCGGCTTTCCTGCGGGCGTACGCTTCGGTCTCTTCGGCAACGAGCGTCTTAACAACATCGTTGAGACGTTCTTCGTCCGTCAGGTCCGACGTGAACATGACTCCTTCGCGTGCCGCCAGCCTTTCGATAACCTTCTCCAGCTTGACGAAGCCGTGCGACACCTTGACCGTCTGCACGGGCTTGAGGTCATCATCCCCCAGTTCCTTGAACTTGAAGAGCGGGCTGTCCTTGGCTTCCTCAATCAGCTTCTTGTATTGGTCGTGTGAGACGATTTCGAGAGCGTCAAGGTCAGTGTCGCCGGTCAACTCACCAAATGGCAGTCGGAGCCCCCGGCCGATAGTTTGTTCGGTCAGAATCTCGCTAATGGAGGCCCGCAGAGGAATGATGGTGTATAGATTCTTGACGTCCCACCCTTCCTTGAGCATGTTGACGTGAACAACGACCTCCACATTGCTAGTCGGCTGTTCAACAGACAGGAGCCGCTGGACGTTCTGGTCGCTCTCCGCCCCCCTCTGCTTGGAGTGGATTTCGATGACTTTGTCTTTGTAGCGGCCATCACAGAACGAATCCGACTCCACCAGCCCTCTGACAGCTGCCGCGTGCTTGGTGTCCTTGGTGGAAACCAGTACGAATGGTTTCACGAGCGGTAGGTCGTTGGCCTCACAGTGTTCGGTCAAGCGGCCTTTCTTGAGTTCATGGCGAGCCATGCCGTCCAGCAGCTTCAGCTTCTCAATTTCCTGTTCGTCGGAGGTTGTCAGGTTGGTGCGCGTGACGATGGTCGGCGTCTTGATATAGTGGCCTATGGCCTGCGCAAGCGTGTAAGAGTAGACAACGTTCTTCTCGTACTTCGGTGTCGCCGTGTACTCCAGCCCCAGCACAGGCTTCAGGTGGGTAATTGCCGCCAGCGACGCAGGAGCGCGGTAGCGATGGCTTTCATCCATGAGCACCACCAGGTCGTCCATTTCCTGAAGCATGGCCGAGAAGGAGTTGCCCAGGTGCTCGTTAAAGCGATGAAACTTGAACTCCTTGTCGGTCTTGGGCGCGAATATCTTTCCGATGTTGAAGACAAAGACCCGAGCCTGCCCTTCCTCGAAGAGGCCGGCTGCCGGATTGAAGCGCAGGTAGTTGTCGCCGTCATAGACCTCCGGAGACGGGAAGTCGGACAGACCAACGAACATGTACTTCGGGTGCGCGGGGTTGAGCTCCGCCCTGAGCTTGTCGTAAATGGTCATACCCGGGGCGAGGATGAAGAAGTTGCGGTACTGCTTCTCCTTCCACAAATAGTAGATATCCGCGCCCATGAGGCGAGTCTTGCCGACGCCGGTTGCAAGCGCGAAGCAGAAAGACGGAAACTCCGTGTCGAACTCGACCGGTTTGGCGCACTGGCTCTGGCTACTGGCCGCATAGGCGACGGCTTCAAGGGAAGCGGTCTTGTAGTCCAGTCCGACGCCGATGTCATGGAGGCACTGAAGCGCGTCTTTCTGCGGGGCACGGAGGCTCATGTAACGGCAAACCTGGTCGGGCAGTGCCATTACTTGTCCTCCTCGAAGTCGCACCTGTCCAACAGGTCACGGGGTATCTTCTTGACTTCAATGTTGTCGGGTAGCTCTAGCGCCCTCGACTTCCGCGTGCAGTAGATGAGCAGCGACTGGTCGGAGCCGATATCCTCGGCAAGCGCATCGAGGTAGGCTTGCGTCACCAGCCGGGTCGTGACGTGCAGGAATCGACTCTCGCTGCTGATACCGTGCAGCCGGCCCTCGTTCCGGTAGCGGAAGTTCTCAATCTTGCATATTGCTCGGATGAGCAGCCTATCGTCGTAGCGCGGGTTGATGATGTAGACCGGGTTATCCTTCGTCGAGAGGTCCTTGTCGCGGACTAGGAGCGACTCGCCGAGGCGATAGTACTTGAAGCCGCCGCCACCGAACCAAGTCTGCTTGCCCCCCTTCTCGGTTTCGCCAATCTTCTCCGCGCATGACTCACAAAGAGCTTTTCGGCAGCCCTTGCATAGTGATACAAGCGCCGTGGACTTGGACGTTTTCGATATCCCACCCAAATCGCCTCCATCAATTACCTTCTTCATCCTCGGAATGATGTGGGTGTGGCAGTGGTCGCCTAGTTCGCACATTATCCACCGGCGGCCCATCTTGTGGGCAACGGCACTCGTAGTGCCGGAACCTGCGAAGGAATCTAATACCCAATCACTTGGCTCAGTTGAAAGCTCGAGAATTCTCCGGATGAGTTTCTCCGGCTTCGGTGTGCCAAACCACTCTTCCTTCGAGCGGTCTGGAAACAGCTTCTTCTGTTCGTACTTGGCTTGCCTATTATGTCCCGTGTCATCCAGGTCCGCCCACAAGGTCGAAGGTGGAAGCCCCTTCTGGTTCGCCAAGTACGTGCGTCTCCGTATCCCCTTGCCGTCCGGAGTGAACCGGACCTCGCCACTCCGAATCATTGTCTGCATCCGCTCCTTGCTCCAGCGCCAACCGTTCTTCGGGGGTTGTATAGCGTGACCCTGCGGGGACAAGAGTGGATAGCAGAGGTTCGCCCGGTAGTTGGGTGAGGAAATAGGGTTGCCGTCGAAATAGGGACCTTTAGAGTCACCATCTGGGTTCTTGAAGTGTGAACGTTTCGACGCGGGAGGAGGCAAGCGTTTCGACCTCCAACCTGGTTCTCGGGAGTATACTAGTATCATGTTATGGTCTACGGAGAACTGCTTTGCATCGTTGTTGCTGTTGTCTGTTGACCGCCATATGACGGTTGCCACGAAGCATGCCCTCCCGAACACTTCGTCGCAGAGAATCTTCAGGTAATGACCTTCGTTGTCATCTATGCAAATCCAGATGGAGCCATCCTTGCGCAAGAGCTTTTTCAGTATCTCCAGTCTGTCTCGCATCATGGTTAGCCACAGAGAGTGTTCGATGCCGTCGTCGTACTCTCTGAAGGCGGCACCCGTATTGTAAGGTGGGTCAATGCAAATGCACTTCAGCTTGCCTGAGAGGTCCTGCTCCAGCGCCTTCAGGGCAAGCAGGTTGTCTCCATAGATGAGCATGTTCTCAGAATCTAGGTCGCCGTAGCTCTTGGACGGGTCCTCAACCAAGACGCGGGGCTCCAGTCGCGGCCGTTCATCCTTTCCGACCCATGTCAGTTCCAACTTGCCTTTGGGCATTCCCTACTCCCAGTCAGTCCGTCGTATTCTCAGCCGACTGTGGCCGAATGCGGCCATTCTCGCGTCAACGCGCCGATTTCTCAAGAAGGCTTTGGACATCAAGAAACGCTCCACCGAACAGTGAGGACCTCCTCGACCGTCACCTGCTGGTTCAGCCGTGCCTCCACGTCCTCTATCAACGTCTCTTTCCGGCGGTCCACCTCATCCTGCGCCTCGAAGAGCTTTCGGCGCTTCTCGCTGCGCCTGCGCTCCGCTTCCTTAGCCTTCTTGTGGAGCGCAACCTTGGCGTCGAGGTCGGCTGTCTGGCGGGCTTCCTTCTTGGTGGCCTTGATGTCCTTGTCCATTTCCTTCAGTTCGCGTTCGAGACCGTCCTTGAGGTCCTGAGCCCAGCTCTCCAGCTTCTCCATCTCGGCCTCGAAGTAGGTGCGGTTGCGCTCTGCGGTGTCATCGAGAATGCGCTGCCGGACGGACTGGAAGTCTTCTCTCATGCTGAGGGCAATGTTCTCGGGCACGGAGATTTCAGAACCCAGGTCGCCACCCACAGAGAAGAGCTTCTCACAGGCTTCCTGGTCCAGCGTGTCCGCACTATCATTCATGGCGGTGAATACGATGTAGTCCTCCCGCTCGAACGCCTTTATCGACAGGAGCGATGCATGTAGCCATCCGGACTGGCCCTGCAAGTTCTCCACGAGGGTGATTTTCGTGGGATGCTGGTCGTATCGGAAGGTAATCTCTCGCGGAGGCAGCTCCCGGGCCTTGGCCTGTTCAACAAGTCTCTCGGCCAAGGGATGCCCCAGCCGGTAGTGGTGAGTACCGACCCCGTTCCTGTGGGTGACCAGGCGGTACGTGCCAAGAGGCACTCCGCCGGCATCAAGAGCCTCGGGTAGTCGGGTCAGCGTGAACGTACAGCTCTCGCGCTGGAAGTCTGCGCAGTCCAGTAGCTCATGCTCGGTCAGTCGCCAGAGCCAGTCTTCAAACCTGCCAAGCTGGAGGGCGGTCTTGTCCCGGCTATCTCTGAGGCGGGCATGAACATCTTCGTCGAAATTCTCAAGGAGCTTGCCCCGAGCGTCCTCCATACGGGCGGTGATGTTCTCCTCAAGCTCTGTCTGAAGGCCGTCGAACGCCGCGTTGATTTCCTCGGGGGTTCGACACGTTTGGTAGATTTCATTGATGCGCTTCTCGAAGTCTACCCCCGATTCCAGCGCCCCCAGGACTTCGTCGGAAGCCCCGAAGACGCCATCGAACAGGCGGAACTTCTCGGCAAGCAACTCGAACACGCGCTGGTCCGCGGCGTTCCGCCGGTTGATGAAGTTGATGACGACCACGTCGTGCTCTTGGCCGTAGCGGTGGCAGCGGCCGATGCGCTGTTCAATCCGCTGCGGGTTCCACGGCAGGTCGTAGTTCACCACCAGATTGCAGAACTGGAGGTTGATGCCCTCTGCCCCGGATTCGGTGGCAATCATTATCGAAGCGCGCTCTTTGAACTCCTCGACAATCGCGGAACGGATATCGGCAGCACGCACGCGGGTAATGCGGTCATCCCCTTCGTGACGCTGCATCCAAGACCGATAGAGTCGCTTCGAGTCTTCATCGGTGTTGGTCCCGCTGAGAGTGACGATGTCTCCGCCGTAGCCGTTGGCTTCGAGAAGTTCCTTCAGATATCGCTGCGTGCGTCTGGACTCGGTGAAGACCAGGGCCTTGCGCGGCGCGCCCAGTTCTTCGGCCTTGTCGAACCCGGCCTTGAGCGCGGCGAGCAGTGCGTCTCCCTTGGCGTTCTCGGTGATTGACTGGGCGAGCTTCTGGTAGTCCTTCAGTTCGCCGATTTCCTCGCCAATGAGCTTGAGCACCATCTCCGCCTGCTCGGCCTCGGTCAGGCCGCCCGTCTCGCCAACGGGTTCTTCTTCGGCGTCTTCCGGCGGCCACTCTTCCTGAAGCTGGTCGGCGGTGTCGAACTCGTTCGAGAAGAGGTCCATGTCGGGGACGTCGGCTCCCTGACCGGCAGCCTTTTCGAGCGCGTGGGACTTGGCCTCCAGCCGCTCGATGAGCTTGCCGAGAGTCGCGGCGATGGCGAACGAGGAGGAGGCTAGAATCTTGCGGAGGACAAGGGTCATCAGCGCGCGCTGGCGTGATGGCAGAGCGAAGGATGTCTCCCGCTGGAGATAGCCCGACACCGCGTCGTACAGGCGGACCTCATCGTCCCTCGGGGTGAAGTCCTGGGTCAGTGATGTGCGATTGGTGTAGCGGATGTACTCCAGCACTTGTCGGCGGAGGGTCCGCTGGCAAGCAGGAGCGATGCGTGCCCGGAGTTCGGCGTACTCGGGCGCTCCCATGTCGGTGGCTCGCTTGGCGAACTGCTCGCGGAAGGAATCCTCGTCACCGAAGATGTGCGGGTCTATGAAGCTCATCAGCCCGTAGAGTTCCATGAGGGAGTTCTGTAGCGGTGTCGCGGTCAGCAGTGCCTTGGGGCGGTTTTCGATGACCTCCCTGATTGCCCGGGCAATCTTGTTGCTCTTCTTGTAGACGTTCCGAAGTCTGTGCGCCTCGTCAATGACAACAAGGTCCCAAGGTATCTGTAGGATGTCGCTGCTCTTGCTCCGGGCGAAGTGATACGAACAGATGATGACTTCTCCGGGCTTGAGGAACGGATTCTGTTCTCCGTCCTTGACCAGTTCGCGGTACCGCTTGGTCTCCAGAATCATGGACTCGATGAAGAACTTCTCGGCGAGTTCCCGCTTCCACTGCTCGCGCAGGTGAGCGGGGACGATGCAGAGCACGCACCGCCTATTCTCGGCCCAGAGCTGGCTCAGGACCAGCCCCGCCTCAATGGTCTTGCCGAGCCCAACTTCATCGGCCAGCAGTACGCCTCGGGACAATGGGTTCCGAAACGCGAAGAGCGCGGCATCTATCTGGTGTGGCTGGAGGTCAATGGTGGCGTTCAGGAACGTGCGGCCCAGCTTGTCCAACTGGTCGGACGGACACTTCCGGGTGAGTTCGTACGCATAATACTTCGCGTGGTACGGTGTCACCGGCGCGTCCTCCCACGGCGACGATGGACGCCGCGTCCAGCTCAGGGCAACGTCACCGGAGCCCTCTCATTGCGTAGCCCGTGAAACCGCAACGACCTACGCAAGAGGGTGCGGGACGGAACCGGATTCTATGCCGCGGCGGGGAGAAGGTCAAGCAGGAGGTTTTTGGAGGTGAGAACGGGCGTTCTCAGCGGGGGGAAGACCTACTATGGAGAGTCAAGTCGGAAAGGTTCTTTTGCCCGATGGTCACTGGTCGTGTTCCTCCTGGCTTCAGGCGGGCTTGGTGTGCCGTGGGGGCCGGGCCCGGAACGGCCTGTTGT
>Ga0272442_10006078_pt1 | contig 15996 bp, 7 predicted proteins | sample SSMForm2O_FD_200262 | JGI IMG/M metagenome (GOLD analysis project Ga0272442, IMG submission 200262) | Marine sediment archaeal communities from Little Sippewissett salt marsh, Falmouth, MA, United States - SSM-Form-2O | ecosystem: Environmental > Aquatic > Marine > Wetlands > Sediment ...
TGTGCGAGCCCGGCTACTACCCCTATCCCGAACTGAATCCGGTGACCTGCGCGGAGCTGATCTCCTCGGCCTGCCAGCCTTGCAACACCAACGCCGATTGCCGCATCTCCTACGACCTGTGCGTCAACGTCGGGGAGGATCCGGGGATGTTCTGCGCCCAGAGCTGCAACCCCGCGTCGCCCTACGAAGGCTGCACCGGCCAGACCGGGGTGCGAAGCTGCTGCCCGGAGGGCTACACCTGCGAGCTGGCCTTCGGCGGCCTGTTCTGCCGGCCGGAGGCGGGCACCTGCACCTGCAACCCGGACCGGGAGGGGATCACCCGGTCGTGCTTTCTCTCGGGTGCCCTGGGAGAGATGTGCCAGGGAGTGGAGACTTGCACCGCGGACGATTCCGGCCAGTACGTCTGGAGCGAATGCGAGCCCTCCACCGTAGTAGTGGAGGTCTGCGATTACCTGGACAACAACTGTGACGGCCGGGTGGACGAGGGCTTTGTAAACGACGCGGGAGTGTACGACACCGACGAGCACTGCGGCGAGTGCAATGTCAACTGTGTGGCCCGCTGGGACCAGGAGATCCAGCACGCCATCGGCGGCTGCGTGGCCGCGGACGGCTCGCTGGAATGCCGGATCGTGGCCTGCACCACCGAGAGCGTTAACGGTCTGGGGATGTGCCGCCAGGACGACGACTGCCAGACCGGCACTTACTGCGACCCGGTCTATCACCACTGCATCAACCCCAATCCGGGCGAGTGTCCCGGGGGGGTCTGCGGGATTCCCTGTTCCTCCGATCAGGATTGCTCCGGCTACTACGGTCCCGGCTACCTGTGCGACCTGCAGAGCAACGGGTGTTACGTCCAGATCCAGTTCGTGGACACCAACCGGGAGGAAACCGACGGATGCGAGTGCGCGTCCACCGCGGCGGATCTGACCGACGAACCCGATCTCGCCGGTGATTTTCCGCGGCCGGGCGAAAACTACGTGGATCGCAACTGCGACGGGGTGGACGGGGAGGCCAGCCGGGCGCTGTTCGTGTGGCCGGGCAGCAGCCAGAGCCTGGGCACCCGCCAGAACCCCTTCGTGACCATCGGCGAAGCCCTGGCCGCTTTTGACCCTTTGCGCTACACGACGATTCTGGTGGCGGCGGGCTACTACCCTGAGAACCTGGTATTGACGGAAGGCATGCAACTCCACGGGGGCTACTCGCCGGACTTCTCCCGGCGCGACATCGTGCTGTTTCCCTCGGTGATCCGCGGCAGCGAGCCCGATTCCACCGACCCCGACAGCCTGCCCGGAACGGTATACGCCGCCGACATCCGCAGCACCCGCACGGTGCTGGCCGGGTTCACCATCCACGGCTACGACGTCAACGCCGATCCCCCGGCGGGCCAGCCGGGGTTCAACTCCTACGCGGTGTATGCCCGCGACTGCAACTCCAGCCTGGTGATCGCCAACAACGTCATCATCGGCGGACGGGGCGGGGACGGCGCCGACGGGCGCTCGGGCTCCTCGGGATCCAACGGATCCGACGGCGGCGACGGCCGGGATTCCCGCGAATGCGCCGACTCCGCCGACTGCTACAGCCGGACCAGCGACGGCGGCGCCGGCGGCGCCAACCCGGTCTGCACGCAGGCCGGCGGGAACCCCGGCGGCACCGCCCGCGGCTACGAGTACGACCCCCAGGAATATTACGGCGGGGGCGTCAACGGGGCCGGCGGTTACAACAGCATGTACGACAACAGCAACCATCCCGACTACTACGACTTGTGCAAGTACGACTGCGTGGTGTCGGGCACCGGCACTTCCAACAACGGTTCGGACGCCAGCCCGGGGCGGAACGGCAACGCCGGGTCCGGCGGCCAGGGCTGCTCGGCGCCCGGCGGTCAGGTCCAGGACGGACACTGGCGGGCCCTGGCGGGCACATCCGGGCTGGCGGGCAGCTACGGGGGCGGGGGCGGCGGCGGCGGTGCCGGCGGCGCGGTGATCAACAACAACGCCTTCTCTGCCTGCACCATCGGAAGCAAGAACGGAGACCTGGGCGCCTCGGGCGGCGGAGGCGGGGCCGGGGGCTGCGGAGCCACCGGCGGATCCGCCGGCGGGGGCGGCGGGGGATCCTTCGGGGTCTTCTTGTTCTTCTCCAGCCCCCAGGGCAGCCTGCCGGAAGTAACCGCCAACCGCATCCGCCGGGGCTTCGGCGGCATGGGCGCCCCGGGCGGCGGCGGCGGGCAGGGCGGTTTGGGCGGCCAGGGCGGCGCCGGCGGCGACGTGGTGCAACCGGCCTGGTGCGCGGGAGCCGGGGGCAAGGGCGGCCGCGGCGGAGACGGAGGGGCCGGCGGCGGAGGAGGCGGCGGCTGCGGCGGAGTTTCCTGGGGGATCTTGAGCAACTACGGCGGCAGCGCCGGCAATCCCCCTTTCACCGACAACCGCTTTGAGAATCCGGGCACCGCCGACACCGGCGGCCCGGGAGGCTCCGGCGGCCCCTCCCCGGCGGGCGCGGCCTACTCCGGCTCCCCGGGCTCCAACGGCGCCTCCGGCGACTGGCACGTGTACTAGGTGATCACCATGCGCGCACTTAAACTGGGAACTTGGAACTGGGAACTTGGAACTGCTGTTATTCTCTCCCTTTTCGTAATTGCCTGTGGCCGATCCTGGACCCCCGAAAACCCCGGCGCCTGCGTCTTCGACTCCGACTGCTTCGAAGGCTGGGTGTGCGTAAACGGGCGCTGCCTGGATATCGACCTGGGCGGCGAGGACGGGGGGATCCGCCTGAAGGAATTCGGCGAGCCCTGCGAGGACAACGCCGAGTGCATCAGCGACTACTGCCTGGCCCACACCGGGGGCGGGTTCTGCACCCGGTTGTGCGCGGAAGGTTGCCCGTCCGGCTTTGTGTGCAAGCGGGTTCCCGATCCCCACGGGGGAACCGAACGGGTGGGATTGTGCGCCCTGGACCGCAATCGCCTGTGCAAGGAGTGCAGCCGGGATCTCGATTGCAATCCCACCGGCTCGGATCTGTGCATGCAGTTGGGCAGCGGGACCTATTGCCTGATGGATTGCTGGTACACCACCTGTCCGGCGGGCTACGACTGCGTGGACGTCACCGCGGGGGCCGGCGCGCTGCGCCAGTGCCAGCCGGCCGCGCTGGTGTGCAGCTGCACCGAGGAGACCGCCGGAATGCTGCGGGGCTGCCAGCGCGAGAACCAGCTGGGCATCTGCAGCGGCTACGAGGAGTGCGTGCCCCCGGAGGGCTGGAGTGACTGCTCCGCCCGCGAGCCTACCGAAGAGGAGTGCAACGGCATCGACGACGAGTGCGACGGGCGGGTGGACGAGGACCTGGTGGCCGAGGTCTGCTCGCGATCCAACCAGTACGGCACCTGCGAGGGTGATGAGATCTGCCGCGGCTTCGAGGGGTGGGTGTGCGGGGCGCCGGAGCCCGCCCTGGAAGACTGCGACCTGGTGGACAACGACTGCGACCTTGAGACCGACGAGGATTTCCGCGATGCCCGGGGCCGCTACGTCGACGATGCGCACTGCGGCGGGTGCGGGGTGGACTGCTCGCAGATGATTCCGCACGCCACCGCGGCCGAGTGCCGGCTGGTGGACGACCAGCCGGTGTGCCGGGCCACCGAATGCGAAAGCGGGTACTTCGTCTACGCCGAGGGGCTGGCCTGCCTGGCCCTGCCGGCCAACCTGTGCCGGGTGTGCAGCTCCGACGAAGACTGCCTGGCCCCGGGGAGCCTGTGCATAGAAAACGGCACCGAGCACTATTGCTCCCGGGACTGCTCGGCGACCTCGCCTTACGGCCCGGGATGCCCGGCCGGCTACGTCTGCCAGCCCTACCAGACCGCCATGCAGTGCCAGCCGGAGAGCGGCACCTGCCTGTGCACCGCCGATACGGTGGGCACCGTCCGCTCGTGCCTGGTGGACACCTGCACCGGCTATCAGGAGTGCGTCCAGGACGGAAGCCTGTTCGTGTGGTCCGGCTGCAACATCGAGGATTTCAACACCGAGATCTGCGACGGGGAAGACAACAACTGCGACGGTCGCATCGACGAGGGGTTCTTGAATCCGCTGACCGGCAAGTACGACTCCAACGAGCACTGCGGTTTCTGCAACAACGACTGCTCCAAGTACTGGTCGGAGCCCATCGATCACACCACCGGGATCTGCCAGGTCCCTTCCCAGGGAATGCCCATGTGCGTGATGGGGCCGTGTTCCACCGAGACCGAGGGCGGCATCACCTGGGAATGGGTGGACGTGAACCTCGACCCGGACGACGGCTGCGAGTGCCGCCGGGTTCAGGGCAACCTCTACGATGATCCACCCGATCTGATCGAGGAGCCCCAGCCGGGTCTCGAGTACATCGACGAGAACTGCGACGGGATCGACGGGGTGATCTCAGACGCCCTGTTCGTTCTGGCCGGGGCCGATTCGCCCGGAGACGGCAGCCGGGCCAGTCCCTATCCGACCATCACCCAGGCCCTGGTGGCCTTTCCCGCCTCGGGCAAGGCCTACATCCTGGTGGCCGAGGGCACCTATGACGAGAGCCTGACCCTGGTCGCCGGTGCGCAGTTGCACGGCGGTTACGCGGCCGACTTCCTCTCCCGCGACGTGGCCCTGTACCAGTCGGTCATCGAGGCCCGGCAATCCGGCTTCGCCGTCCGGGCGGAGGGGATCGGCGCGGACTCGACCTTGCTGTCCGGTTTCGTAATCCGCGGGCGCGACGTGCTCGAAGCCCCCGGGCCGGGCGCTGCGGGCACCGCCTCGGTGGCGGTGCTGATCAGGGACTGCGACCAATCGCTGGAGCTGCGCTCCAATCAGATCGTCGGCGGCCGGGGCGGCGACGGGGCCCGGGGGGACAGCGGCGCGGCCGGCTACGGGCGCCAGGACCACACCGAGCTGGACGGCGGCGCCGGCCGCAACGGCCAGCGGCGTCCGGGTGCCTGCACCGCGGGAACCACCCGCGCGGGCGGGGCCGGCGGCCGCAATTCCACCTGCACGGGGTCCGGCGGCAATCCGGGCGGCAGCACGGTTTGCCCGGTTTTCGACTGGTCGGCGGATCCGGTGCGGGGCAACCAGTCCGAGTACACCAGCTCGGCCGGCGGCAACGGCCTGGGCGGGTATGACTGGAGCTTCGACGAAAAGAGCGGCGGCAGCTGCAGCCACGCCACCGAGTCGGGTTTCCCCAGCGATCACCAGCTCAACGTGGGCAACGACGGCCGCGACGGCGCCGACGGAATCAACGGTTTGGGCGGGGCCGGCGGGGCGGGAAGATACGGCTCGGTCCGCCAGGCTTCCTGGGTGCCCGCGACCCTGACGGCCGAGCCGGGCACCGGCGGCAGCACCGGCGGGGGTGGCGGGGGCGGCGGCGGCGGCGGGGGTACCGCGCGCTGGTTCAACAACTGGGGGGACTGCGACGCCTACGAGATCGGGCCCAGCGGGGGCGGCGGCGGAGCGGGCGGCTGCGGCGGGAGCGGCGGGCTGCCCGGGCGCTGCGGGGGCGCGTCCATCGCCGTGCTGGTGACCGGGGAGACGCCCTCGATCCGCTTCAACCTGATCGAGCGGGGGCAGGCCGGAGCCGGCGGGGACGGCGGGTTCGGAGGAATGGGCGGCCTGGGCGGCGCCGGCGGGTTCGGCGGGCAGCCGCCCGACTGGATCTCGTCTCTGGGCGGCAAGGGCGGCGACGGCGGCAACGGCGGCCCGGGCGGCGGCGGAGGCGGCGGTGCCGGGGGGCCGTCTTACGGGGTGCTGGGGTTCGATGCCCAGGTCGCCGGGTATGCCGATGAGAACACCTTCGTTTATGACGACACCGTCCCCACAGCGGGGGCCGGGGGCGAAGGCGGGGGATCGGTGGGGACCGGGGCGACCGGGGAGGCGGGGGTGGACGGGGCTTTCGGGAATATACTCGAGTTGATCAGCTGCCCGGCGGGCGGTTGCCCTGCCGGGAGCAGTTGCGATCCTAATAACGTTTGTATTCCCGACTAGAACGCCTGCAGGAAGGCGATCGTTACCCAATCGATCACGTGAGTGTGGAAGTCGTTTCCTAAGGGGATGCCGATGTCCACGCGCAGGACGCCGCGGTCGAATTGGGGGAAGAGGCCGCGGAGGCCGATGCCCAGGCTCTGGTGGTAGGTGAAGTCGGTGTCTTCGGTGAAACCGTAGGCGTCGCCGGCGTCGTAGAAGACCGTGAAGCCGAGGTGGAGGGTCTTGAAGACCCAGGGGGGGGAGCGGTATTCGATGTTGAAGTTCAAGAGCCGCGGGCCGGCGGTGTAGTCGGACAAGAAGCCCCGCAAAGTATTGTTGCCGCCGAGGTAGAGGCGGGTGCGGGACTGGCTGTACTGGGTGTAGACGTAGCGGAGGCGCAGAAACGCCCGGCCCAGGCCCGCGGGGAGCGGGGCGGCGTTTTCCAGGTAGAACTCGGCGTATTGATCCACCCAGTCGGTGTCGGCGCCGGCCAGCTCGTGATCCGGCCGGTAGCGCGCGGAAACGTCGGCCTTGAGCCACAGGATGTTCTTGCAGAACAGGAAGCGCCAGCCCAGCGCCAAGCGCAGCTTGACCGAGTTCTGGGCGAAGCCGAAGGCCGGGTTGGCCCAGGCCACTTCGCCCAGCACCTCGGGGCCGAAGCGGAAGTCCTCGGTGAGGCCCAAAGTCTGCACGTTCTGGAAGCGGTGGAAAGTGGCCTCGTAGAAATGCGCGGTATAGATCAGCGAGCCGGCCCGGTCGTCCAGGGGCACCACTGAGTCCTTGAACTCCTGCTTTACCCAGTCTGGCAGCGGGTGGAAACCGTCGGTCAGGCCGTAGGTGCGCGAGTGGATGCGGTAGCCGGCGATCATGTCGGTCTTGTAGATCCGGCCGAAGGAGCGGCGCACCACCGCCTGGGCCGACACCGACTCGCGGGTGTACATCTCCGGCAGCAGATAGAAAGGCTCGTCTGCGGGTATGCCCACGTAGTACAGATCGGGACCCGAGTAGATGCGGCTGATGCCCAGGTCGAAGGCCGCCGAGACTGAATAGCCCCACTCGGTCGAAAGCGAAAACAACGGGCGCTCCAGGATCATCTCCCCGAAACCACCCTCTACCTCGCCGGTTTCCTGGTTTACCCGCAGCGCCAGGAGCTCCGAGAAGGCCAGCCGGCTGCCGAAGAGCCGCGGGACCCGGTAGATTTCCCCCAGGGCGTAAACCGACCGGTCGATGAAGAAGTGCAGGCTCAGCTGCTGGTTGTAGCCCAGGAAATTCTGCTCCGAGGGGGTCATCCAGAAGTAGTTGAACACCCCGCCGCCGAAGTTGCCGTTCATGTTCAGCCGGATGCTCCACAGGTCCTTGGTGATCACTACCACCACGATGCGGCCGGGTTGGCTGCCTTTCGCGGTTACGATGCGTACGGTGGAGAACAACAGCGGCAGCGCCCGCAGGTTGCGGGCGCTCTCGCGCACCAGTTCCTCGTCGTAGGGCCGGCCGGGCTCGAAGAGCAGTTCCTGGCGGACGATGTGCTCGCGGGTGGTAACGTGGAAGATGTTTACGAAGTCCGGCCAGGGATCCCGCTTCTCGACGATGGGGTGCCGGATGATCAGGACCCGCTCGATGGTTTTGCCGTGCGGGTCGGGGTCGGGCTCCAGCCCGGCGCTGGCCAGCGAGTCGGCGATCAGATCGCGCTCGTAGGCCTCTTTCTGTTTGTCCTGAGCTTTTGCGGATGTGGTGAGGAACGCGCCCAGTGTGACTGCCAGGGCGGCGGACGCTATGCGCGTCATCTTCCCGGGCGGAGGGTGGACTGCTCGCGCTGGATGCGCTCGAGCTCTTCCTTGTGGGTGACGCTGTAGCGGGCCCAGGGGCGGGCCTTCAGCCGGGCGTAGCCGATGGGCTCCATGGTGCCCTCGCACAGGCCGTATTCCTTGTTGTCGAATTTCTTCAACGCCCGTTCGATCTCCCGCAGAAGCTTTACTTCCTTGTCCAGGATGCGCAGGGCCACGTCCTGGTGCTGGCCGGTGGCGGCCTGCTCGAGCTCCTCGATGATCTCGGAGGGATCCACCGTGGAATCCCGGTCGCGCCGGTTTACGATGGAACGCCTCAGCTCCGCCCTTTTCTCGGAGAGGACCTTGAACAATTCGTTCCACTGGGTCTGGGTCAGTCCGTTGATCAGTTTTCTGGATGAGGACTTGCGTGCTGCCATGAGCCGTTCTCCTCTTATCGTTCTTGCGGAAAGGCACACCAGTATACCCAAAAAGTCCAGCGGCACAAGCAAAATCAATGCCCTCCAAAGCCCGTCCTGTGGGCACTATAGCCGCTGTATTGAAGATCCGCTTGAGGGTTTGGGCATATTTCCCCGGATTCACTGTTTTTTCCCAAACCACAACATTTAGCATTGACATGCCGATCCCACCCCAATATATTGTGGCCTCGTTTTTCTCCGACAGGATTGCGACATGGAAGTGACAACCGAACCGCAAGCCCGTTTCACTAAGCGTCCTTCAACCCGGCAGCTCGTCGACGTGGTCAAACGCGACGGAACCCGCGAGGCATTCGACGCCGATCGGATCCGCTCGGCCATCGCCCGGGCGGGGGAAGCCACCGGCGAGTTCGACGACATGGAAGCGGGGATTCTGTGCGCCCTGGTGATCAAGGTGCTTTCCTACCGGCACGCCGAAGGCCCCCCGCACATCGAAGCCATCCAGGACGTGGTGGAGCAGGTGCTGATTTCGCAGAACCACCTGCGCACCGCCCGGGCCTACATCGCCTACCGCGAGCAGCACGCCCGGCTGCGCGATCAACAGAGGGTGCTGGTGGACGTGGGCCGCACCATCGACGAGTACCTAAATCGCGAAGATTGGCGGGTGAGCGCCAACGCCAACCAGGGCTATTCCCTGGGCGGTTTGATCCTGAACATCTCCGGCAAGATGGTGGCCAACTATTGGCTGAGCCACGTCTACCCGCCCGAGGTGGGCGAGGCCCACCGCAGCGGGGATTTCCACGTCCACGACCTGGACATGCTGTCGGGCTACTGCGCCGGCTGGTCGCTGCGCACCCTGCTTACCGAGGGGTTCAACGGCGTTCCCGCCAAGGTGGAGTCCGCCCCGCCGAAACACCTGTCCTCGGCGGTGGGCCAGATGGTCAATTTCCTGGGCACGCTGCAGAACGAGTGGGCCGGTGCGCAGGCGTTTTCCTCCTTCGACACCTACCTGGCGCCCTTCGTGCGCAAGGACCGGCTCTCCTACGAGCAGGTCCGGCAGAACATCCAGGAGTTCGTCTACAATCTCAACGTGCCCTCGCGCTGGGGCACCCAGACTCCCTTCACCAACGTCACTTTCGACTGGGTGTGCCCCGAGGATCTGCGCGGGCAGGTTCCGGTAATCGGCGGTGAGGAGATGCCCTTTACCTACGGTGAGCTCCAGGCGGAGATGGATCTGATCAACCGGGCCTACATCGAGGTGATGGGCTCCGGCGACGCCCGCGGGCGGGTGTTCACCTTCCCGATCCCCACCTACAACATCACCAGGGACTTCGACTGGGATCATCCCAATGCCGACCTGCTGTTCGAGATGACCGCCAAGTACGGCCTGGGCTACTTCCAGAACTTTCTCAACTCCGACCTGGCGCCGCATATGGTGCGCTCGATGTGCTGCCGGCTCCAGCTGGACCTGCGCGAGCTGTTGAAGCGCGGCAACGGCCTCTTCGGCTCGGCCGAGCAGACCGGCTCGATCGGGGTGGTGACCATCAACTGCGCGCGGCTGGGCTACAACCACTCCGGGGACCGGGCGGCGCTGCTCGAGCGGCTCAATTACCTGCTCTCGCTGGCCAAGTCGGCTTTGGAGATCAAGCGCAAGGTGGTCCAGCGCCAGATCGACGCGGGCCTGCTGCCCTACACCAAGCGCTACCTGGGGACGCTGCGCAACCATTTCTCCACCATCGGGGTCAACGGCCTGGAAGAGTGCGTGCGCAACTTCACCCGGGGCCGGTACGGCATCGGCCAGCCCGAGGGCAAGGAGCTGGCCGCCTGGATCCTCGACTCGATCCGCGAGCGATTGCTGGAGTTCCAGGAGGAGACCGGCCACATGTACAACCTGGAGGCCTCACCGGCCGAGGGCGCCACCCACCGATTCGCCCGGGAGGACCAGCGCCGCTACGCCGACATCATCCAGTCCGGCACCGCCGAGGCGCCCTATTACACCAACTCCTCCCAGCTGCCGGTGGGGAGCACCGACGATCCCTTCGAGGCGCTCGGCCACCAGGAGGATCTCCAGCGCAAGTACACCGGCGGCACCGTCTTCCACCTCTACGTGGGCGAGCGGGTGCCCTCGGCGGGGGTGTGCAAGCAGCTGGTTCGCCGGGTGCTGGAGCGCTTCCGGATCCCCTACCTGACCATTACCCCCACCTTCTCGATCTGCCCCGAGCACGGCTACCTGTCCGGCGAGCATCGGACTTGCCCGCAGTGCGGCGCGGGTTGCGAGGTGTGGACCCGGGTGATGGGCTACCACCGGCCGGTGACCGAGTTCAATCCCGGCAAGCAGTCGGAGTACCAGGAGCGCAAGTACTTCCACCTTTCAGGGGGGGCGTCGGCATGATCAAGTCCCTGGTGCCCGTGGGCGGGATCACCCCGTTTTCCACCGTAGACTGGCCCGACCGGATCGCAGCCGTGTTGTACCTGACCGGCTGCCCCTGGCGCTGCCCCTATTGCCACAACCCCGAGTTCGTGAGGCCCGCGGCCGGCAAGTTCCCCTGGGACGATGCGCTGGCGCTTCTTCGGGAGCGGAAGGGTTTCCTCGACGGGGTGGTTTTCTCCGGCGGCGAGCCCACCATGCACCCGGGCCTGGGCGTGGCCCTGCGCCAGGTGCGCGCAATGGGTTTTCAAACCGGCCTGCACACCGGCGGCAACTACCCCGACCGTTTGGGCGAGATCCTGGACTGCGGCCTGCTCGACTGGGTGGGCTTCGACGTCAAGGCCCCCTTCGAGGACTACCACAGGATCACCGGCCAGCCCGACTCGGGCCGCCGCGCCAGCCTGTCTCTGGAGATCCTGGTCCGCTCCGGCGTCGACTACGAACTGCGCACCACCGTCTACACCCCGGTCCTAAATGCCGAGCGCCTCTCGGCCATGGCTTCACAAGTGGGCCGGATGGGCGCCGGCAACCTGGTTCTGCAGCGCTGCCTCAACACCGGCACCAAGGACCTCGACCTGCAGGGGGTTTCCAAGAGCCTCAGCACTCTGGTCGGCCCGGTGGCCGTCCGCGATCCCCTACCGGCCTGACAACCGGTACAACCCGTAGACCCGTCCGGGAGCCTCGACCTCCGCTACCGGACTCAATCCGAAGTTTTTCAATATCCGCCAGCAGGCGACGGGCTTGTCCGCCCCCTCGAACCCCTCCTCGCAGTACATGTCCTTGAGGAAGTAAACCGGCCTCCGCCCGAGCAATAAGTCCAGGTCGCCGGCCAGCGCCCGGTCGGTGGCCATGACGTTGTTGTGCGACGTCAAGACCGCAGGGTACTCGGCGATAATCAGCGCGTTCTCCTCCAGCGAGTGCCCGGCCACCGCCATGCTCAACCGGGTCTCGAGCACCTGGGTGTCCGAAGGCCGGGACGCGGTCAAAAGACCCGGCACGGACAAACCAATCACCACAATGCCCGCAATCCACAAAAAGCGCCGCCGGCCCCAGTCGCCGGCGAAGACCGCCAGGGGAACCAGCAAAGCAACCGGGGCGATCATCATCCGCCCGGCGAAGCGCTCGAAGGCCAACAACGTAACGATGCCCAACAACGCCGCACCACCCAACAGCACCGCCGGCCGGCCGCGTTTCGAAGCCGCCCCGGCCGCGCCCAGGACGAAGATCAGCAGGTACACCGCTCCGAACCAGGGCACCTCGAAGAGCGCCGCGGGGCTCTTGAAGATGTTGCCCGGCGAGAAAAACGCCCCGCCGTAGATCTCCCGGTTCAGCTTCCACATGGAAACCATTGAGAAGATCGCAAACAGAATTCCCGCCAGCAGCAGCCCCGCGCCGATGTATCCGATGCGTTTTTTCAAAAGCAGCATCAATAAGCCCGCGGGAACCGCCGCCACCAGCAACTCCGGCCGGACGGCGGCCGAGAGGGTCAGCCCCCCCATGGCCAAAAGCGCCGCCTCGATCCGGTTGTTTTTCAAAAACAGCAGCACCCCGCACATCCCGGCCAGGAGCCCCGCGGCGGCCGGGACGCTGGTCTCGGCGGTCGCCGACCAGGAGACGTGGGATGGAAACACCGCCATGGTAACCGCGGCCGCCAGGGCGTGGAGCCAGCCGCCCCCGGCCAGCCGGGCGCAGGCGGCGGCCAGCAAGATAGAAAGAATTCCCAAGAAGGCGCAGAAGCCGATGGCCGCTGTGTCCGAAACCCCGGTGAACAGGAATACCCCGGCCAGCATCACCGGCCATCCCGGCGCCTTGGGATAGGGCTGGCAGACCTTTCCCTGAAAGGTCTCTTCGCATAACTCCATGCGCCCCTTCTCCAGCAGGCTCCCGGCCGCCTCCTGGTACCAGGGTTCGTCCAGGTACATCACGTGGTGGGCGGGCACCAGCCCCAGCCGCAGCCAGGCGCCCACCCCCAGCACCGCCAGGAAGCCCAGCAGGACGACTATCCGGGGCAGCTTCTCGGGCAGCGCGCGCATCAGGCAGATCCCGCCGCAGACCAGCGTCAGCAGGAACAGCAAGGCGATGCCGATGGCGACGAGCATTGCAGCAAAGCCTATCCCGGTTGATTTGATGTGGGCAAGGAGTACAATGCCTCCCGATGCCCCCCGGAGGATTTCTCAAGACGGCGGGATTGAAGCTCTTGTCCTGGCTGCGCTTCGCTACCGACCGCGCCCGGCGGGCGCGCTATTCCTTCATGGTACTGATGGCGGTGGTGGTGGGTGTGGGCGGCGGCTTCGCCGCCATCGCCTTCCGGTATTTGATCGGCGGATCCACCTGGCTGTTCTCCGGCGGGGAGAGCATCGCCCCCGAGGGGTTCGCCGCGCTGCCCTGGTGGTGGATCCTGCTGATGCCCGCGGTGGGTGGACTTATCGTCGGGCTGTTGATCTGGTGGCTGGCTCCGGAGGTGAAGGGGACCGGGGTGCCCGAGGTCATGGAGGCGGTGGCTGTGCACGGGGGGGCCATCCGCAAGCGGGTGGCGGTGCTCAAGGCCGCGGTGGTGGCCATCTGCCTGGGCTCGGGCGGCTCGGCCGGCCGCGAGGGTCCCATCGTGCACGTGGGCGCGGCCATCGGCTCGCTGGTTGGAAGGCTGTTCTCGGTGCCGGTGCGCATGCTGCGCACTTTCGTGGGCTGCGGCGCCGCGGCGGGGATCGCCGCCACCTTCAACGCGCCCATCGCCGGGGCCCTGTTCGCCGGGGAGGTGATCCTGGGCCAGTTCGGGGTGGTGAGCTTCTCGGCCATCGTGATCTCCTCGGTAGTGGCCACGGTAATCTCCCGCGCCTTCATCGGCGACTTCCCCGCCTTTCTGGTCCCGGCCTTTCACATCCAGCACCGCTGGGAGCTTCTGTTCTACGCCGGCATGGGCCTGCTGGCCGCCCTGGTGGGCTGCCTGTTCATCTGGGGGCTGCAGAAGCTCTCCAGCCTTTTCGAGCGCATCAAGATCCCCGAGGCGGCCAAGCCCGCAATCGGCGGGCTCCTGGTTGGAGCCATCGGCGTCGCCCTGCCCCAGGTCCTGGGAGTGGGCTACGGCGGAATCAACGACGCCATGCACTCGGCCATGCCGTTTCTGATCATGCTGGCGCTCCTCGGCGGGAAGCTTCTGGCCACCTCCCTGACCCTGGGCTCCGGAGGCTCCGGGGGCATCTTCGCCCCCTCGCTGTTCCTCGGCGCGATGCTGGGTGGCCTGACCGGCACCGCCCTGGCCGCGGCGCTGCCCGGCGAGGTGGGTTCGGCCGGCTCGTATGCCCTGGTGGCCATGGGCGCCATGGTGGCCGCCACCACCCGCGCCCCGATCACCGCCATCATCATGGTCTTCGAGATGACCAACAACTACACCATCATCCTGCCCTTGATGATCGCCTGCATCCTGGCCACCCTGCTGGCCGGCCAGATCGTCCGCCCCTCGATCTACCACGCCAAGCTGCTCCGCCGCGGCATCGACCTGCGCGCCCAGCACGACGTCCACGTCCTGAGAAAGCTGAGGGTCGCAGACGTAAAACGCGACCCCATGCCCACCTGCCGCGAGGACGCCCCGCTCTCCGAGATCCTCGACCTGGCCTCGAAATCCGCCTCCCTGCACTACGTGGTCCTCGACCGCACCGGCCACTACGCCGGCCTGATTCATCTGAAAGAGCTGGGCCAATGGTTCTTCAAGGACCAGCAGCTCCGCGACCTGGTGATCGCCGACGAGCTCTGCCACAAGGACGTCCCCGCGGTCCTGCCCTCAGACAACCTGGACCTGGTGTTAAAGCTGATGGGCGAAACCGACCTCAGCACTCTCCCGGTAATCGACCCCCACGATCCATGCAATATCACCGGCGCCATAACCCACGACGCAGTAATCGACGCCTACAACCGCGAGATCCTCGACCACGACATGGCCGGCACCACCGCCGGATACGTAGCCACCGCCGAACGCACCGGCACCGTAGATTTGGGCTCCGGCACCGCATTAATGGAACTGGAAGTCCCCCCCCACTTCCAAGGCAAGCGCCTGGTAGATCTTAACCTGCGCGCCACCTACAACGTCCAGGTAGTCCTGATAAAACGCCGCCTCCACCGCGACAAACACACCGAACTAATCAACCAAGTCCCCGGCCCCGACTTCGAACTAAAATCCGGCGATGTAATGCTACTTGTAGGCAAACCTGAAGGTCTAAAGAAGATATCGGAAGCCTAGCACGCGTCCGCGTCCGCGTCCGGGTTCTACCCAAACTCAATCACATACTTATTATCCCGAATCAACTCCACCACCCCCCCATCATCCTTCTTGAGCTTCGCCGACTTGACCACCACCCGAGGCTGAATACTCTCCAAATAAACCCGGTCAATATGCACCACCGCCTCAGGCTTGCTGAATTGTTTCGCCCCCACCATCCCCCCGAAATGATCACTCCTCCCGAACGCAATATGCAAAGCCAGCTTTTCATCCAGTAATATGGACCCCGACGGCTCGATCCCGAAGTCCGAAAGCACCCCAAGCCCCAACTCCGCCATATTCCCGTAAGCCGGCTCCTCCTTGAGCCGCCTGGCCTCCGCAAGCGCCGTCTCCGACCCCCCGGCCACTTCGATCGCCCGGTTTTCCTCGATCTTGTAGATCACCACATCATCCCCGAACTGCACCGGCATCTCCCCCGACGACCGGGAAGGATCCCCCTCCTGCTCCCCCTCGTAAGGCACGATGTAAGTCTCCCCCGACGGCAAATTCCCCGCCGTCCCCGGGTTGGGAAACAACCCCCCGGACGCATGCCCCGAACGGTGCCTGAGATCCAACTTCAGCCGGTACTCGTCCTTGCCGTCCACCTCGAACACGATGTCCGCCTCGGACGCCTTGTCCACCATATCCTTCATGAAAAGCACCCGCCGGTTGATTTCGGTGTAATCCAGCCGCAGCGCCGGAATCATCGACCGCGAGAACCCCGGCATGGTCGCCGCCCGAAACTGCAGCGCCTGCGCCGCCAGCTTCAAAGGCGCGGTAGCCGAAAACTCGGTCGGCGCCAGCAGGATGGTGTGGTTCCTGAATATATCCGCAAACGCCTCAGTGTCCTTTTCGTCCAGTTCATCCGCCGTACCCGGCAACGAGTCCCCGGAATATATCCACGCCCTCTCCGGCAAATCCGCGTTATTCATCCGCGCATTCCGGTAAAGAATCAAATGCGTCTCCAGCCCCAGCTTGTCCTTCAGGGGTGCCAACTCCTTGACCCACCCGAACGCCATCTCCCGCCGGTCCCTCCACTCCGGATTGTCCGGAATTTCCGTATCCGGCAAATCCACCATCACCCCCAGCAGCTTCTCGCTGTCCTTGGGCTGAAAAACCCGCCGCACCAATGCCGCCAACTCCTCCCCGCTAATCCTCT
>Ga0272442_10006081_pt1 | contig 15987 bp, 14 predicted proteins | sample SSMForm2O_FD_200262 | JGI IMG/M metagenome (GOLD analysis project Ga0272442, IMG submission 200262) | Marine sediment archaeal communities from Little Sippewissett salt marsh, Falmouth, MA, United States - SSM-Form-2O | ecosystem: Environmental > Aquatic > Marine > Wetlands > Sediment ...
GCTCGCGTCTGGAAGTCCACCAGGAAGACGAGCTTCTGAGATGTTGCCCTCTTGCCGGCGGCGGCAATGGTCTTGCAGCCCGGCACGTCGACCGCAATAGGCTTGGCAAGGAATACGTGTTTGCCGGCGTCCACGGCTGCCCGGGCCTGTTCCGGGTGAAAGTAAGGCGGACTCTCGATCACAACCGCATCGAGCTTCTCATTCAGTAACCTCTGGTAGCCGGAAAGGCCCGAATAACAGTGGCGAGAAGGAACCTGAAGTTTGCTTCCCGTCTCCTTAGCTCGATCCTCAAAGTAGTCGGCGCAGGCAACGAAGCGATATTGGCCCGTATCATGGAACAGGTTGGCAATCCAGTTGCCGCGTCCGCCGCATCCAATCAAGCCCAGTTCGATTTTTGAATTGGATTCGGTTCCGAAGACGACGGATGGCTTGAGTGCGACCACGGTTCCCGCAGCCGCCCCGGATATGAATGTTCGACGGTTCATCGTAGCCATAGCATTGCACTCCCAAGAGCATTCTGACATTCGTCACAAACGATACGTATCATGTCTCAGCAGATGCGATTGAGCAAGCCGAATTTGAAATGGAGGGTGCCTCTGTAGTTCTCGGACTAACGCGTTGACGTCGTGGAACGCGGTGTCGCTCCTTCCTTCCGAATGCCCAATGGTGTCTTTTCCAGCCTATTTGGCCCTTTCCTGCTTGACAGTTACAGCGAAACCCTCTATGGATACTCAGATACACTGCCGTCAACGCGGCGGATGTGTGTGTCTAAGTGTTGTTTTTGTTCCAGTGTAAGGAGACCATGTACCATGGCAACAGCAGTGAAACCGATGAGCAAGACGGAGGTCATGTCCGGCATCGCTGATGAAACGGGGCTGACAAAGAAGCAGGTTAGTTCGGTGTTCGAGGCAATGGCCGGTCAGATCAAAGAGAGCCTTGGTCGTCGCGGCCCGGGCGCCTACACTGTCCCTGGCCTGATGAAGCTGACCGTAGTGCGAAAACCAGCCACCAAGGCGCGCAAGGGCATCAATCCCTTCACCGGGGAAGAGACCGTGTTCAAGGCCAAACCGGCGCGGAACGTCGTGAAAATCCGGCCGCTGAAAAACCTGAAGGATATGGTCTGACCTCTACAGCTCAGACGAGCGTCATGGGCCCACGTCAATCAGTACGTGGGTCCGTTTCTTCTCTCAGATTGTCGGTAGTGCGAAACCGCTCTTTTGCCGCCGCCCGCCGCGCTTCATACCTCTCTCTACTGAGCCGAACTGTATGCTCTCGAAGCTCTGTCCCAGACATCTTCTCACCTTCTACTGGAACACCACCAACGTCTCGATGGGCAAGCACACGCTCAAGGTGGAAAACCACAAAGACACCGTTGAGCTGCTGGTTTGAAGAGAAAGTGAGGCTTCTACAGTTCAAGTAGCCCGCTATGTCGGAGATGTTACCAAAGTCCTGGTTGCAGACAAGCGTGTTGTTTAGTCTCTGCGACCGGAATTCCGGCCGGGCGGGCAACCGGCAGTATTGAAACCAAGTTACCTGGTGTGCTATCATGTCTGTCTCATTCAGTCGATCGGTATCGTGCAGAATGCGACTTATCGAAGCCCCATGCACAAAGGCAAATGTGAAGTTGCAGATCAGTGGCAATTGGTTGGGATACTTTGCGATGAGAAGATCGATGTTGCTCGCCGGATGTGTCGTCTTGATCTGGGTCGCACAAGCCCTGGGGCATTCGCAGCCTTGGCTGGGTGTGCACGTTCTCATGACCTCCAGCGACAAGACTACGCAGTTGACGAGTGTGATAGCCCAGTTGGCAGGCGCCGGCATCAACGCGGTCGTCGCAGAGATCAATTACGGATACGAGTACCGGTCGCATCCCGAGCTGCGGGCCGGCAATTGTAGTAGCGCCGAGCAGATTGGCCGGCTTGTAGCGACCTGTCGGCAGCACCACGTCCGGCTGATTCCGCAGTTTCAGTGTCTGGGTCATCAGTCCTGGAGCCAGCACACGTTTCCGCTGCTCACGAAATATCCGCAGTTTGATGAGACGCCGGGACAATACCCGGACAATGAAGGGATCTACTGTCGCAGTTGGTGCCCGCTGCACCCGGGGGTAAACCCCATCGTGTTCGATCTTATGGATGAGCTGATCGAAGTCTTCCAGGCAGACGCCTTCCACGTGGGGATGGACGAGGTGTTTCTTATTGGCGAAGAGGCCTGCCCGCGCTGCAAAGGCAAGGATAGGGCGGAACTCTTCGCTGCGGCAGTCAACGATTATCACCGGCACCTCGTTGGCAAGCACAAGCTGGAAATGCTCATGTGGGGCGACCGGCTGATCGATGCCGACAAGATCAAGTATGGCAAGTGGGAGGCCGGCGCCAACGGCACCGCCGGTGCGGTCCATCTGATTCCCAAGGACATTATCATATGTGATTGGCACTATGAGCCGCGTGAGGCCTATGAATCGATCCCCATGTTTCTGGAAGAAGGCTTTCGCGTCTGGCCCGCCAGTTGGCGTAAGCTCGAGGGGGCGAAGGCCCTGATTGACTACTCACGGGGCCTGAGGCATGACAGGATGCTGGGCCATCTGAATACGACGTGGGGGGCGATGGCAATGTCCCAGCTCACGGCTTTCAAGCCGCTGACGTATTCCGCCGGTGCCTTTGCCCCCGGGCCGGCGAGCTATCTGTCGGAGATCAAGGAATTGATGCAGAGAAGGTGGCCGAACAACCGGACGGTGAACGTTGTCTGTCACGGCCACAGTGTGCCGGCCGGCTATTTCAAAACACCGACAGTTGATACCTTCAACGCGTATCCCCACCTTCTCCATAAAGCATTGAAGCGAAGGTACCCATTTGCTGTCATCAACGTCATTGTGACAGCCGTCGGCGGGGAAACTTCCGACAGCGGCAAGAAACGCTTTGCGCAGGATGTCCTCTCGCATCGACCGGACGTCATCACTATCGATTATGCGCTAAACGATCGCAGAATTGGCCTGGACGAATCCCGGGAAGCCCTGACGTCCATGATCACACAAGCCCAAAGCCGCGGTATCAAGGTCATTCTTATGACCCCCACGGGAGACCGTGGCGCCGATCTCAGCAATCCAGAGGACCCGCTGAACAGGCACGCCGAGCTGATCCGCGACCTGGCCCGATTGTATGGTGTTGGATTGGCCGACAGTCTGGCGAAATTTCGGGCCTATACCTCCAACGGTGGTCGTCTGGAAGACCTGATGTCGCAAAGGAACCACCCGAATCGCAGCGGCCACGAGCTTGCAATGAAGGTCTTGATGGAGTGGTTTTGAATTCGGAACTATCATTGCCGTGAAAGGCGAAAAAAACGTTCGATCAAGAACAGGTATGATGAAGGGAGGTACACCATGGCAGGCATAACACGAAGAGCTTTTGTCAAGAATTCGATGGCCGGGGGGGCGCTACTGTCGCTGCCTTTTTCGCGCGCCCGCGGGGCAAATGACACAATTCAGGTGGGGGTCGTGGGTCTTCGCGGGCAAGGCCGAAGCCATATCGAGAATTTCCATGGCATTTCCGGAGTCAGAGTCGTTGCGTTGTGCGACGTGGATCGCAGCATTCTGGAGCGCGAGGCCAAGAAGTCCAAGGACCGCAACGAGAAGGTGGACACCTACGTCGATTGTCGCAAGATGCTCGAAGACGAGTCCATCGACGTGATCTCGATTGCTACGCCGGACCATTGGCATGTGCCTCTGGCGGCAGCATCTATCGTCGCCGGCAAGGACGTGTACGTGGAGAAGCCGATCAGCCATACCATTACGGAGGGGCGCGTGCTGGTCGCTCTGGCGCACAAGTACAAGCGGATTGTCCAGCACGGCACACAGTCGCGCAGCTTGGAAGGCCTGCATAAAGCGATGGCGTATCTACGCTCGGGAAAGCTCGGCAAGGTCCGAATGGCCAAGGCAATCAACAGTCAGCTTCGGGGGCCGATTGGTCGCAAGGCGGATACCGCAACCCCGCCCCACGTCAATTATGACCTCTGGTTGGGGCCGGCCCCCAAACGAGCGTTCAACCCGAACCGATTTCACTACAACTGGCACTGGTTCTGGGACTACGGAACCGGCGACGCAGGTAATGACGGTATCCACCAGATAGACATCGCCCGCTGGGGGCTCGGAGTAGAAATGCCGAAAGCCGTGTCGTGCAGCGGCGGCCAATTGTTCTACCAGGACGACCACGAGACGCCGGACACGCAAATCGCCACCTTTGAGTACGACGATGTGTACCTGATGTTTGAGATGCGGCTCTGGACCCCGTATCCACACGAAGGCCACGACAACGGCAACATTTTCTATGCCGACAACGGGAGGATGTCTATTGGGAGAAACGGTTGGCAAGTGACGTTCAAGGACGGACAAGCCGGCCCGGGCGGTCCCCGCGGAGGTGGCTCGCATGTCACCAATTTCATCGAGGCGGTCCGGAGCCGAAGGCCAGGTGACCTGAACGCTGACGTTGAGGTCGGACACTGTTCGGCCACCCTTTGCCACATGGCCAATATCGCGACACGAGTCGGGCGACGGTTGAGATTCGACACCAGGCAAGAACGGTTCCTTGACGATGCCGAGGCGAACACGTATCTCACCAAACCGTACCGTAGAGGCTTCGAGCTGCCCACACTTTGAACGGAATGCCGGCCGACGACCCCATAGCGAGCGTGAAAGGACATGTGCATGAACGTGTACGTCCGGCTGCGCGGCGCCGTTGTCTCGACCGGCCCGATTTCATAGAAGTTTCAATGACCAATTCAAGATGAAAAGGGCCGACACGTTTATCAAGTTGTCGGCCCTTGTTTGCCCGCCGACTGAGCCAACTGACCACGACGGCCTTTTCAGCAGAAGTCCATCTGACTCACGATCTGCCCAACTTCCTGCGTGCTTTTGCATAATCTGAGTCAATCAGCATTCGCACCAATCCGGGGAAATGGCGGAACAGCCGCCAATACAGTCTGGCCTTCCCGGGGAAGATTTCGAACTTGTTCCGCAACACTCCTTCTACAAAGGCCTCCGCCACTTCTTCCGGCTCAAGCAGTTTTGCCCGCTCGGATATCGTCGCGCACTCGGGCGGCTTTGTCTCGTTTTCCTTCTCGAATCCCGGCGTCTTTGTGTCGGGAGGATAGAGAACGGAGATCCTGATGCCAACGGGCGTCAGTTCATGGCGCAGCGTCTCAGCCAACCCGACGATTGCATGTTTGGTAGGCGAATAGGTAGCATATCCCATTATGCCCAAGTAGCCCAATACCGAAGCTGTAAACGAGATGTATCCGCCTCTTCCCCTTCGCAGATAATAGGGAAGAAGGACAAGCGTCGGCACGAGTTGACCGTAATAATTCACGCTCATGTTCTGTTTGAAGTGTTCCAAACGCAGGCGTTCTATGCGCTGGGCATGGGCGTACCCCACGAAATTGAAGAGGTAATCGGGCACGCCGCGGCGCTCGATTTGCTCCGCAAGGAGGGGAGCCAACTTGTCCATATCGGTTGTGTCACATAGAATAGTCTCGACGAATTGGCCTCCATCCGTTCGGCGTAATTCAACGTCCTTTTTCGCCTCTTCGAGAGCTCCAATAGCGATGATGCAGACAGACCCGCCCAATTGCACCACTTCCTTTGCGACAGCCAATCCTATTCCCTGTGAGCCACCCGCAACGACCGCGCACTTCCCGGCCAAAGGTTTCCGGCGGGCGTGAATGAAATGGTCGACTCTTGGACGAAGAGAGTTGGTGGGCCTGGAAGCATGCCAGCTCTATCGAAAAGGACATGAAAGAAAGCCGGTTCGAGAGAATTGCAGAATATGCTGTTGACTACTGCTACGAACCTGATAGAGAATCCCTCTACGCGACAAGAATGTAATGTTCAGTGATTGACCGATAGAAGAAGAAATTCCTATAACAACTGAGGAGTATGCTGCCATGTCGAAGATTTCTCGCAGATCGTTTCTGACCGTTTCCGCTGCTGCATCCGGAAGCTCCATCCTCCGTTTCGCTCAGGCTGGCGAAGTGATTCCCGGTTTCGACCAGACACAAACCGACTACGACAGAACGAAGGTCTGGAAACCGTTTAGCGATCGCAAGGTTCGAGTCGGAATCGTGGGCCATGGCGTGTGCCGATTCGGTCTGCAATTCGGACTCCAGCATCATCCTAACGTCGAGCTGATTGCGGTAAGTGATTTGTTCCCGGACCGCTGTGCCGATATGGCTCGAAAGGCGAAATGCGACAAGACGTACCCATCGCTGGAAGAGATGGTCAAGGACGATTCCATCGAGGCCATCTTCTGCGCCACAGACGCTCCGGCCCACGCCAAGCACGCGATCCTCTGCATGGAGCACGGCAAGCACGTTGCTACTGCGGTTCCCGCTTTCCGTGGCGATATTGAGGACGCCGAGAGGCTCCTCGAATGCTGCAAAAAGAACAAGGGACTGGTTTACGCCATGTTCGAGACGTCCTGTTTTCATGGCGATCTGTACGCGATGGAAAAACTCTATGCCGCCGGCGTGTTCGGCCGCATCGTCTATTCCGAGGGGGAATATTGTCATCCTCATTCGCTGGGCGCGCCTGCGCTGGGTTCTTACAAGGACTGGCGCAAGAAGGGATGTCCGATGTGGTACCCGACCCATGCGACGGCCTACTATGTCGGCGTGACGCATAAACCCCTGCTCGACGTTTCTTGTCAGGGGACTCCTCTATTCGACGAAGACAAGCGTATTCCCAACGCGATCGGGAACACATTTAGGTCGGAGGTCGGTCTGTTCCGGACCGCAGAAGGAGGACTGTCCCGCATGATCATATGCGGGTCACAGGGTGAGTACCTCGAAGCGGGACGCATCAGAGGCGAATATGGCGGCTTCAACAAAACGTTTACCGGTGACAGGACCGGCAGCAAGCGCTACCACGAGGTTATCAAGGGCGGCCTGCAGATTAAGAAGTACGCCTTGCCGCCGGGAGTTGAACCGGGTGGACACGGCGGCTCTCATGGCTACCTCGGTGACGACTTCATCGACGCCATCCTGCGCGGTCGCAAACCGAGGGTTGATGTCATCGATGCGCTGAATATGACAGTGCCCGGCTATTACGCGCACCTGTCCTCGGTGAAGAATGGTGAGACGATGAAGATTCCGCAGTATTCGCTTTGACGCGAGCAGGGTACCAATATTCATCCGAAGCCCGAATGCCGCAGCAAGGCGAAAACGCGTCAATTGCCGCTGGTCAGTTGACTTCCATAGGGGATTGACAAGAGCCATGGCTTCAGCAGTGACGAGATGGATGAATCGACGCCGTTTCCTCAGATTCATGGGAACAAGCGTTGTCTGCACCGTGTCCGTAAGAGGCCGGCCGAAAGACCCAACTCCTGAGCCAGCCGCGCCAAGACCCAATGTCATTCTGATCCTCTGTGACAACTTGGGATATGGTGACCTCGCTTGCTTGGGGTCTACGCTCCACTGCACGCCTAACATCGATCGACTTGCCCGAGAGGGAATGTGCCTGACGAGCTTCTACTCTTCCAGCCCGGTTTGCACTCCATCTCGCGCGAGTTTGATGACCGGCTGCTATGCCCAGCGAGTCGATATGCATCTCTCCGACAACGGAGACTGGGTCCTGCGGCCGGCCAGCCGCAAAGGATTGAACCCAGACGAGACCACCCTTGCAGAGATTCTCAAGAGACAAGGCTATGCAACCGCCTGTCTGGGCAAATGGCATCTCGGCGACCAACCTGAGTTCTTGCCGACACGTCATGGTTTCGACTGCTATCTGGGGATACCGTACAGCGAAGACATGGTACCGGTGCATACACCGTCATGGCCGCCGCTGCCTTTGATACGCAATGAGGTCGTGGTGGAAGCTCCCGTGAACCTTACTCACACCACGAGGCGGTACGTTGAGGAAGCCGCACGCTTTATGAGAGCGAACCGCCATAAGAGGTTCTTCCTTTATTTTGCGCATCACCTTCCTGGCAGTAAGAAAGTCCCCGACGTTGATCCCCGCTTTCGGGGCACGTCCGACAACGGCCCTTATGGAGATAGCATTCACGAGATCGACTGGTCGGTCGGCGAAATCATGAATGAGCTCAAGAGGCTCGATATCGACGATGAGACACTCGTGTTATTCACCTCTGATAACGGCACCCCTGCGGGCAAAGGCGGCAGCAACGCTCCCTGGGGAGGATGGGCTTATTCCACCAGCGAAGGCGGTATGAGGATGCCGTGTATTGTTCGATGGCCGGGCAACATCCCACAAGGAAGCACTTGCAATGAACTGTGTACGATGATGGACCTGTTGCCGACATTGGCCCGGCTTGCCGGTGGCCTCCCAGACACGGACAGGGTCATTGACGGCAAAGACATTTGGCCCCTTTGGTCCGGCGCACCAGGCGCCAAGTCCCCTCATGAGGCCTTCTACTATTACATGGCCGACCAATTGCAGGCGGTACGCTGTGGAAAGTGGAAGCTGCATCTACCGCTCGCGAAAATCCGTGGCAAGCAGGTGAACCGGCCCCTGCGACTGATCGACCTCAGCGCAGAGACAAAAGAGGTCCGAGATCTCTCGCAGAAGCACCCGGAGGCGGTTCAGAAACTCACTCGTCTGGCCGAACAAGCGCGGGCCGAACTCGGCGATCTGAACCAGCGGGGTTATGGCCAACGGCGGGCGGGCTGGGTCGATCGGGCAAAGCCGCAGGTGTTCCCTGCCGGCTCATGATGCTGAGTGTGAGCGGCGTGTTCCTCTCATCGTGCAACGGTCCTGCTTGAAACAGTCACCTGAGTGCGGAGCTTGCAGTTGGCAACCGATCCCTTTACAATGGCGAGAAATCCTGACTTCCGAGCCGTTTACAGATGATGGGGCATACGATGCACCGAAAGTACTTTCAGCAGTTTTTGGCTATCCACGCCGTGACGTTGGCTCTATGGGCCGTTCCACTGCAGTCGAGCCTTCCCCTCTGCATGGGCAATGAGCCTCCGCGCATCAGTGACGCGTGGGTCGCAACCGATGCCCTGGGGCGGAAGCTGCCGGACCATGCGGAGGTGGGCGATCCACGACCGAACCGAACCGTGGCGATGTTCTACTGGACCTGGCACGTCGGCGGCAAGACCGACCTCGGACCGGCAAACACCAACGAGATCGTCACTCGCTATCCGGAGGCCGTCAACGACTACGATCATCCCGCCTGGAAGGAGATCGGTCATATCGTCGGCCACCACTGGAACGAACCGCTATTCGGTTACTATCACGGCACCGACCCGTGGGTCTACCGCAAGCACGCCGAAATGCTCGCCGACGCCGGAGTGGACGTCGTGGTCTTCGACTGCACCAACGGAACGTTCACCTGGAAGGAAGCGTACGACGTGCTCGGGGAGACCTGGATGGCCGCTCGGCGCGATGGGGTGCGGACGCCGCAGTTCGCGTTTCTGTGCCCGTTTGCCCCGCACAACGACAGCCGGATCAACATCACGAAGATCTACGAAGACGTCTACGAGCCGGAGCGTTTCAAGGACCTGTGGTTCTACTGGAAGGGCAAGCCGCTGCTGATGGGCTATCCCGATAACCTGCCCGAGCCGATCCGATCGTTCTTTACGTTCCGGCCCGGACAGCCCGACTATCGCAGGGGGCCTTCGCGCCCCGACCACTGGGGCTGGTTGGAGGTCTGTCCACAGCATGGCTACGTCGAGCGCGCGCCGAGACGGTTCGAGCAGATGACGGTAGGTGTGTCGCAGAACGCGACCGATGTGCTGGCGCCGGCGGCGATGAATGATCCGAGGGGTTCCTACGGACGCGGCTACACGAGGGCCCACGGTTTCAACCACGACCCGCAGGCCATTGCCGGCGGCCTGAATTTCCAGGAGCAGTGGACCCATGCCCTCAACAGGGACCCCGAGTTGGTCTTCGTGACCGGGTGGAACGAATGGATCGCGGGTCGCTACAAGATCTGGCAAGGCACCGAGAACGCCTTCCCGGACCAGTTCAACAACGAGTACAGCCGCGACATCGAGCCGATGAAAGGCGGCTTTGCCGACAATTACTATTATCAGCTCATCGCGAACGTTCGCCGGTTCAAGGGCGTCAAGGAACCCGCCGCAGCGTCGCCACCGGTCGCCGTCGAGATCGACGGCCGGTTCGAGGAGTGGGCACACGTGCAGCCGGAGTTTCGCCACCACCAAGGCAGCACGGTGCACCGCAACCACCGTGGCTACGGCGAGACATTCTACGAGAACGCCTCGGGGCGAAACGATTTCGTCGCCGCCAAGGTGGCGCGTGATGCGGAGAACGTCTACTTCTACATCGAGACCGCCGCGGCGATCACGGAGCCTGCCGGGCCCGGCTGGATGACGCTGCTGATCGATATCGACCGCGACAAGACCACCGGATGGCAGGGCTACGATTACGCGGTCAACCGCCTGACGCCCACGGGCGATGAGGCGGCGCTGGAGCGAAGCCAGCGGCAGTGGAGTTGGTCCGAGGTCGCTGAAGTTGCGTTCCACATCAACTGCAACCGGATGGAGCTGCGCGTCCCGATAATGCTCCTGGACCTGCCGTCGAACAGCCCGCTGGACTTCGAGTTCAAGTGGACCGACAACGTGCCCGACTCGGGCGACGTCCTGGACTTCTACCTCTACGGCGACGTCGCGCCCGGCGGCCGCTTCAATTATCGCTATCATGCGCCATGACGGATATGGCATCCGGCACAAATCCGACCGGTCGCTCGTCCCGATCTCCCGTCGCTGGGCCGACGCAGCAATGGACGCTGCGATGGGTCTGAAATAGCCCCCGCTTTCCCTGGCCAAATCGGTACAACCAGGCTACCGCCCGAAGCCCCGCTACCAACTGACACGCCCCTTGGACCCGTGGCGCCACCACCTTGGCAAAACACAGATCCAGCACGTAGTGCAGGAATACGTTCGCCAGCATCGGGCTGAGATTCCCACCTTGGGGGGTCCCTCGGTCGGCCGAGACCAACTGGTCGGCTTCCAGGTACCCAGCCTTCAGGAACCTGCGTATCAGCAGCAGCAGACTCGGATCGTTAATGCGGACCTGGAGAAACTTGAGCATCCACTCGTGAGAAACATGATCAAAGTAGCCCTTGATATCCCTGTGCGACAGCAAGAGGATCTGACGGCAGCATGCCCTTGAAGGACCTCTGCGATCTCTATCTGCAGTATCAGCACGCCAGGGTCCGCGCCGGCGCTATCACCGCCAGACACTACACAGATCAATTCAAAAGTCTGAACAAGTTGATGTCGTTCCTGGGCAAAGGCCGGAGGATAAGGGCTATCTCAACGCTGGATCTACAGGACTACAAGCAGCGGCTCCAGAACGCCCACACTACAGCGCAGAAACCGAATTCTCACATCAGCACCCTGAAGGCTATGTTCCACTGGGCCAGACGAAATGACATTCTCGAGCGCATCCCGAATATCGATGCGATCTCCAAAGGCAAGATCGTTCAGCAGCAAAGACACACCTTCGATTCGAAACAAATTACTAAGCTGCTGTCTCTGGCAAATGTGCCGATGCGGGCCATGATGTGGACATGGCGACACGATACGTACAGGACGTTTCGGAGCAGACGGACAGAGTCATCGAGAACAGCCGTAGGTACCTGCTTCCAGGAAAGGACGTAGCTTGATCGCGGCCCGGTTGTACAGAAATGTTGTAACTGTCCCAACCACCGCGTTCCCCGATTTTGCCACCGGCGACGACGACATAGGTCCGGGCCAGCGGTCTTGATGGCTCAGGCAGTCTTGCGACGAATTGAGGTGCACCGTAGTCGACGCGCCATGCGAATAGGCAAGACGTCCCTGGAGTTGTAGCCTGAACATTCTCGCCGAAATGTGATAGACTCTGCCTTATGATACGAATTCGATGGATGACAGGCGCAGACCTTGGGCTGGGAGTGGGACTGAGCCGGCAGGCGGGGTGGAACCAGCTGGAGGCCGACTGGCGGCGGTTCCTGGATCTGGGAGGCGAGGGGTGTTTTGTGGCCGAGATGAACGGGGTGGCGGTCGGAACAACCACAACGTGCGTTTTCGATTCGGCAGCCTGGATCGCCATGGTCCTGGTGGAAATCCAGGCACGTCGGCGTGGGGTCGGCTCGGCCATGTTGAAACATGCTCTTGCCTTTTTGGACGATAGCGGCGTCAAGACCGTTCGCCTGGATGCGACCACGGCAGGACAGCGGGTCTATGAGAAGCTCGGTTTCGAACCGGAATATCCATTGACGCGATACGAGGGGATTGCCTCGCAGACAGGTGCCCAGTCTCACACGGTCGAGCTGGATCCGGCGATGGTTTGGCAACTGGTTGAGCTGGATCGTCACATGACGGGCACGAATCGAACGAAGTTGCTTACCCGGTTGTTTGAGGATGACCCGAAGGCCGTACGGATTGTAAGCCGGGAAGGAAAGCTTGAAGGATTCATCACCATGCGTCCGGGTGCAAATGCCGTGCAGATAGGTCCGTGTATTGCCTCGGCCCAGGCGGGGCCCGTGCTACTGACCGACGCACTGGGTCGCTGCGCCGGCCAACGGGTACTCCTGGATGTTCCGTCCGATCACATACGGGCGGTGCAAATGCTCGAGGCAAGCGGGCTGAAGGCTCAACGGCACCTTATGCGAATGCGCCGTGGTCGACCGGTCCACGACCATGTGGAAGGCTTGTGGGCCGGCGCCGGGCCCGAGATGGGATGAGGGTGGTCATCGTTTCTACGGCAATTGTTCATGCCAGGGACGCGAGGTAGTAGACGATACTGGCCAGAGTGGCGCCGATCGATACGATCATAGCGCTGTTCCAGATCCAGGCCTTGCGGCCTCGCGGTTTGTCTTCACCGAGATAGGCACGGCTGTTATTGAGAATGAAGAAACCAACGAAGGCAATCGGTAGCATGAGGCCGCAAATGGCCGAAGTCGGCACGGCCACCCAGGGCCCCAGGTACTTCCAGAGGATTACACCCACGACACCCGGGGCGGGAATCAGGCAGGCCAGCCGGTAGTGCCAGCTCTCCGGCTCGACACCGAAGATCTCGCAAACGGCAAAGCCACTGATGAGCATGTGCATGGTAATGGAACTCAGCGCCATCGCGACAATCCCGACGCCGAACACGATGCGAGAGAATAACGTGCTTAAGCCAGCCGATTCGAGCATGGCGGCCGCCGCCACCGGCGAAAGGCGAGTCGATCCCGAAGCGAATTGGGCCGGATCGTAGATCGTGCATCCGGTCGCAATGACCATCAGGGAGGTGGCGATGCAAAACGGCAGCAGCATTCCCGTGAGTAGATCGAATCGGTAGCCCTTTCACCGCGCCGCTCCCCTGCGGCGGTGTTTCATTTTGTCCATACTCCACGGAGGTCTCCTCTTCAGATTGACACGGGCGGAACCTTCTCGCCGGCCATGGGTCAGTCACTCCAAAAATCGCGTTGGGAGGCGGCGGTCAAGATGGCGACCACGTCTTCGGGCAGAAGAAATCCTTCGCGGTACAATTTGAGTGCCGCGTCGGTCATCTGTGCGAGGTAGGCCTGACGCGTTGGGTAGCGCTGCCGCACTGAGGGCCGAGGGTCTCCCTGTTTGTGGCGCTCCGCCAGCGTGGTCGCGAAGGGCAGGTACATACCGTCTAATCGTGTCAGTATCCCTTCGGGGCCGGACTCTGGCGTCCGCAGGTTCCAACCTGTGTATGTGCCCAAGGGTACGGCCACATCCGGCAGGCGGATCCCGGTGCGGTCGTTGCCGTCGGCATCGACCGCCGGGATCAGAGGACGAAAGGCCTGTCCTACGTTCGGAGGAATGATGTCGGCAATCCCTTCCGAATGGAATCGCGGTCCGAAATCCAATCGGCACGGTCGGTAATAATCCTGGGGCGACGCGACGCCCGGGATATTGGGAAACGACTCCCGCCAGGTTTCCAGATTGACCAAGGTCCCGTCAGCGATGCGGGGGTAGCGACTGGCCGGCGGTTCGGCAGTGCCACTGACCCAGCGATCCAGTGCCACAAGCATGGCACGTAAGATGGGAGGACGGTCGTTCAGGACGTTGCGGAGCTGCTGGCAATCACCTCGCGTATGAGGTCCGGCGCCCAGATGCTGCGCGCCGGCGACCAGGTAGATCCGAACGCTGTGCGGCAGCGCGATGTCTCTTTTGCCCTCGACGTCGGTATGCAAGAGCGATGCCGCCCGGCTCCAGTATTCCGTGGAAGTCTGGACGAAGATCATCTTGGGCAAGCAACCTTGCGCTCGGGCCCGAGCCAGTGTGTCACCTTGCCGCCCCGATACGGGATCGGTCTGCTGCGCGGGCGCCAGCGGAAAGAACTCCGAGCCGGATAAGTTGCCTTCGTGATAGGTACCATACACGGTGGTCATGCGGAAGCGGTAGTTGAACATGCCCTTGCCCGATCCGGGGACATGGGCCAGCGTCCCGTCGAAGATGATACGTCCAGCCTCGTCGCGGTTGAATCCCTCGTAGATGAAGTGGTGAACGAGCCGGCCCGACTGGGAAATCCCGAAGATGTAGGCGTACTCGACGCACCCGGCCAGCGGATTGACGATTCCCTGCGCGTCGGCCTCTGCGTATCGGAAGAAGGAAACGCAGTCGCGCAAGGCCGCCAGTCCGAGCCCCGTTATACGCGGCCCCTTAGCGGTGTAGACCAGGTCGTACAGCCAGCCCGGCCGAAAACCGTCTTTGACATAAAGATGTGTCGGATCTGGAATCAGTCGGCCGTTTTCCCATCGGCCGAACGCCCAGGCATCGCGGGGCACTCTCACTCCTGCGTCCGACCGTCGAGCCCGCATGGTCAGTTCGGCAGTGCTGTTGTCAAGACTCGCTGACGGGTAGGCATCAGACGTGCCCCACGGGCTCCAAAAGAACGGGCGGCTGTAGACTCTTTTCTTGGCGCAAATCTCCGCGTGGGCCTTCCCAGTAACAGGGTGGCCATCCTCGTGGGCGATGGGCAGCCCGGCCAGTAAACGGTGAGTTCCGTCAGCCATGACGTCTCCGTTCCAACCGGTCCAGAGGATCGAATACCCCTGCCGCATAAGGAAGCCGTTGCCGGCGTCAGCTAGTGTGGTCGGATCGTTGCTACGTGCTTCGTTGAACGTCCAGATCGCCAGTTTGTTACCCCGATTGCTGACGTCGTAGAGAACGCGGCCATTGCCACGTTGTGGATCAATGGGCTTGAGCAAGAAGAAATCCGTCCAGCACGCGACACGGCCCCGTTTGTTGAGCGGGGCGAGCTTCAGATCGTGAATCTGGGCGTTCGCCGCATGGTTGGGGTCCACCTCGATGTGTATGCGGCCCGTCAACTTCTCATAAGGGCCGGTGTGCTCGAAGGGGTGTCCTTCTGCAAAAGGCGCTCGCTCGTCAATTTCCAGGCGGATGACGCCGGCGCGGCCCAACTCCTCTCCGCCGGGAAGCAAAGCCAACAACGTCACCGTGATAACGATTCTGAATACGACTCTCTTCATTAGTCATCGACTCCTATCGGCAAGGCATCCGTATCCGCTCTCAGCGCAACCACGGAGTCAACCTTTGCACCCCGAAGGGCACTGACCCCCCGTGCGCGGGCTACTTCTGCCCGGATTTCCATACCTAATTGCTGCAAATGAGCTGCCGCCAGCTTGGAGGTCCGGAACTCGCGATTCGAGAGTTCCGTACGCTGCTGAATATCACGTCGCCAGGTTATGGCTTGTTCTTCCACCTCTGAAGCCGGCCGGTCGATCTTCGGCCAAAGAGGATTCCCCGTCTCGGCCAAGGCCGGCGCGTCGCAGCCATGCATCGGCATCGTTGCCTTGAGATACGCAAAAACCTGGAGGTCAACCACACAAAGCCTGATGAACCTGACGGCCAGTCATGACAGCCCTCGCGTGGCCACGTCGTTTCAAAACAAGCACCAGTACAAGTTCAGAACGGGGGCTCGTGACAACCAAACGCTGAATCTTGCCCCGCCTATGGAAACCACTCTGCATGAGATGTGAATGATGTTGCTGCATCAGTTCA
>Ga0272442_10006083_pt1 | contig 15981 bp, 17 predicted proteins | sample SSMForm2O_FD_200262 | JGI IMG/M metagenome (GOLD analysis project Ga0272442, IMG submission 200262) | Marine sediment archaeal communities from Little Sippewissett salt marsh, Falmouth, MA, United States - SSM-Form-2O | ecosystem: Environmental > Aquatic > Marine > Wetlands > Sediment ...
AGGAATAAAAAAGCAAGAGCTTACGCGAATAACATCAAATGCAATCATAAACAAGAATAAGATTATATTGATTGATTTTGAAAGAGCTAAATTCACAAAGACAAATGATAATTTTCCTCAGTATATGGAGTTCTTAAGACATTTGTTAACAAGATTAAATAAAAAACCTAAAGTTATTGACTTAAAAGAGTATAAAAATTTAGAAAAGGATTATGATGTTTTATTAGAAAAAGCAAATAAGATAATAAAAACTATTTTTTAATGTCTGTAGTTGGATTCTTGCACTACTAATGGTGATCTTTGATTCAAGCTATAAATAGCTTGTATTTCTTCTCTTCTGAACATGAATTTTATTTCTGATACTTTTGAATACAGACCATCAATACGAGGGTCATCTTCTAATGCTGTTTCAACAATCAATAATTCACAATCTTCTAATTTTTTAACCATTCTTGATAACTTTCTATGCGGGATTTTTCTTGCAAGTATAGTTTCAAAACTCTCTAAACAACTTTCAGGTATGTCTTTCATTAATGTTTTGTAAAAATCAATGTTATTCACAATATAAGTTGCAATTGCAACTTGCATTTCAGGAGAATTTGCAATTGGTGGTTCAATATAATATGCTAATCCATTATCTATGAATTATATTGCTAAGTCATCCATAATGTCTGGAGAAATATTCCTGTGATCTAAATGATCAAAAGCAACATTAATTAATGAATCTGTGATTATATTCTGTTGGTATTTCAATTTATTTTTTAGATTTTTTTTAGATCTTCTAGTTCCAAATCTTATATACTTTTCAGCAAATAATTTTTCTACAATGTTTTCTATTAATTTATCAGTAAAATACTCTTCATAATCTTGAATAGCAAATTTAGGATTCATAGAAAAAACATATACTTTTAGAATATATAAAGATTATTGTGAACAAGAAAATAATAAAAAATTTATTTTTTCTTTAACTTTTTAAGATTTTTACCTAATTTTAATTTATCAAGCAATTCTTTGTATCTGTTTCTGATTGTTACTTCAGTTACGCCTGCAACATCAGCAACTTCTCTTTGTGTTTTCTTTTCACCATTTGCTAATGCAGCTACATATAATGCAGCAGCAGCAATACCTGTTGGACCTCTGCCTGATGTTAACTCTTGTTTTTGTGCCATATCTAATATTTCAATTGCTTTACTTTGAGTTTCAGGAGATAATCCTAGTGTTGCTGCAAATCTTGCAATATAATCAATAGGATTGCTTGGCATGATATTAATTTCTAAGATTCTAGTAACAAATCTATAAGTTCTACCGATTTCTTTCTTTTCAATACCAGAAGCTTCACTTAATTCATCTAGTGTTCTTGGAACTTCGCTTAGTCTACAAGCAGCATATAATGAGCCTGCAACAACAGATTCCATTGATCTGCCTCTAACTAATCCTCTTTGAACAGCCAGAGTATAGATTCTTGCAGCTTCGTTTTCTACAGTTTTTGGTAATTTTAAGAAGGATGATACTCTCTTTAGTTCAGCTAATGCAAGTTTTAAATTTCTTTCAATTGCTGTTGATGTTCTGTATTGCCATTTCTTTAATCTAAAGAATTTTTTTCTGTCTGCTTTGCTACCTAATTTGTAAAGATCTGCTTTTACACCGATTTCAGTGCCTAGACCTTGATCAAACTGTGTGTATGAGGATGGAGCACCAGCTCTTCTTTTTGAAGCGTCTTCTGATTCAAATTCTCTCCATTCTCTTTCAAGATCAACAATCTTGTCTTCAATTACAAGACCACAGTCTCTACAAATCATCTCGCCTTTTTCCCTATTCCAGAAAAGGTTTGAACTTCCACATTCAGGACATCTTTTCGCTGACATTTAATATCACCATAATAATTATATTTTATTATACAATAATATTAGTTAATTAGTTAGCTTTATAAATCTTTCCTTTTTCTTTTATAAAGCTATCGTAAACTTTATAAAAAAAATTCTATTTTTTGTTTCTAATGGAACTTGTTCTAGGTATAGATGAAGCAGGAAGAGGTAGTGTTGTTGGTCCTTTAGTTATAGCAGGCTATCTTATTAATGAAAATCAATTAAACAAATTAAAAGAGTTAGGAGTTAAGGATTCTAAGTTATTAACTGCATCTGAACGGACAGAATTATTAAAGGACATAAAAAAAACAGCGATTGCAACAAAGGTAATTAAGGTTGATCCAAAAGAAATTGATATATCTTTATCTAAAATGTCATTAAATGATTTAGAGGCAATTAAGATGTGCGAAATTATTAATGCTTTTCCTGAGGTAAATAAAGTGATAATTGATTGCCCAGATGCAAATGTTTTAAAATTCAAAGGCTTTATCTATAATTACATTAAGAATAAGACTTTGCATGAAAATATTATTGCAGAGCATAAAGCTGATCTTAATTATGTTGTTGTTGGTGCTGCTTCAATATTTGCCAAAGTTCATAGAGATAGTGAAATTGATAGATTAAAAGCAGAACTAAAGCATAATATTGGTTCAGGTTATCCATCAGATCCATTAACAAAACAGTTTTTAGATGATCAATGGGATCAACATGATAATGTGTTTAGACAATCATGGCAAACATGGAAAGATATAAAAGCAAAAAAAGAGCAAAAAAAACTATTTGATTTTTAGAAAATAAAACTCTCTGCCATTAATGGCAGGACAAAATGCATGAAGCATGTATACAGAGTGTACTGATTTCATGCGTTTTGGCTAGAGTTTTATTGATTAATTACAAAGATTAATGTGAATGCTTTGTCAAAACGCTAAATTTTTCCACAACTCTGTATGGAAAAATTAACCATTTTGACTGGTCATTAAATTTATTTCATAAATTTAATTCAATGACCGAAACATTCACATCAACAATAAAGGTAAAAAAATGATTGTGATAGGTTGTGATGAAGCGCTTAAAGGCGACAGCTTTGGCGGAATTGTATGTGCAGGTTTTTTCTGTTCAAAAGAATTAGAAAAAGAATTTTCTGGAATTTTAGAAAGCAAACGTATGGTAGATAATAAAATCATCCTTACAGCTGAAAGATTAATTGAGCAATATCCTGATAATTTCTATGTTGTCAATATTGATCCGGTTAAATACAATGAACTTATCAAAACACAAACAATGACTGAAATATTAAATGCTTCTTATATAGAAATAATGACACAATTAATGCCAAAAGCAAAAAATAATGATCTTAAGATTGTTGTTGACGAATATCCGGGAGCAAAAGTTCTTGAAGAGTATGCGAATAACATTGTTGTTATGCCAAAAGCAGAATCTTATTATATTCAAGTTGCAATTGCTTCAGTTCTAGCAAGATATTTTGGATTAAAACAAATTGAAGAGCTTTCAAAAAAAGCAAATATAAGAATTCCTTTAGGTAGTACACATGTAAGTGATGCTTTGCAATATATGAAGGATAATAATTTTAATTTCAAAGAATATGCAAAGATGAATTTCAAGAATGTTAGATTATTTTTATAATCATAATATTTATAAATAATAATTAACTTCTTATTTCTTAAAGAAAGGTGATATGATGAAAAAGATAGTTTTATGTTTATTAGGATTAATCTTACTTATGAATATTTCTTTTGCTGCTTTCACAGATGATTTCAATCGTGCTAATAATGCAACTATTGGTAATGGTTGGTTAGAAAATGGATCTATTTCCATCGCAAGTAATAGAACACAAAATGATGGCTCTAGAGAAGATCGAGCAGCAATATATAGAAATGACACATTTACATATCCAATTATTTTATGTGCAAACTTTACACCTACTAGAGCATCAGGAAATACACCTAATAGATTTGATTGGCCAAATTTAGGGATAAAAGTAACAGATCCAGGTGAAACTTTTGAAGGATATGGTTATTATTTTGCAAGATCAAGCTCTTCTTATTCAAATAGTGGTATTTACTTGTACGATGACACGAGTCAAATCAATAGTTGGACTTCTTTACCTTTCCAATTTGATTCTTGGCTATATGCATGCGTACAATTTAACTCTGATGGAAGTACTAATTTTACTGTTTCATCAACAGGTGGATCTTATTCTAATAGTAGAAGTTCACGATCAGTAAGTTCATCAGGAGATTACATCAGATTTAGTACTGGAAGCATGGGTTACACAGACAAACCAACAATTGATGATGTTTATATTAGTTCAGTCTCTACTGGAGGCAATGAAGTCACAGGTGATGAAGATGATGTAACAACAACTGGTGTTACAGATTTAGCTATTGAAATTGATGGAACTCCATTAAATGAAACAGGAACATTAACAGGTACACAAAACTTAACATTCAAAGATCAAGGTAAAACTTTAGTTATTGTAAGTCATGATTTTGATTCATCAGGTGTTGATATTAGTTCATGGACATTAACAGTTGATACTGGTTTTGTAGGTATTGATGATAACAACGAGGTTGTAGGTACAAAAACAATCTATGTTGATAAACTTGCAAATGTTGATTCCTTATGTGTGAAAGACGCAGCAGGTGTAACAAGCGCAGATGATATTAGTGATGCATGTGATCAAGCAAATGAATATAATTTTACTGCATGTATTGGCGGTAGCTATTCTAATGGTGGTGGAATAAGCTGTACTGACGATAGTACAAAATTTATAATTAGTGGTTTGCAACACTCAGGTGCAGAACAACAAGGTTCTGAAAATGTTCCTGAGTTTGGCTTGATTGGTTATTTATTAGCTACTCTAGGTAGTTATTTTGGTATTAAATTCAGAGGTGTTAGAAAGTGAAGAGAATATTTTTTTATTCAATATTATTTTTGTTTGTGATTAATTTAACTTTTGCCACAACATATAATTTTACTAATTGTAATAAATCCGGAAGATATGGTCCTTCTCAAGCAGATTGTGATAATGAATATTCTGGAACTAATTTAGAAGGAAATGTTACTGTTGCATCAGGGATACAAAATTGGACAGTACCTAAATCTGGTTTTTATAGAATTACTGCTTATGGTGCACAGGGTGGTGATTATTATAATCATGCAGCTTATGGTGGAAAGGGTGCAAGAATTAGGGGGGATTTTTATTTAAATCAAGGTGATGTAATTAAAATTTTGGTTGGCCAAAAAGGGGGAGATAATCCTTATAATAATAGGGCTGGCGGTGGCGGTGGCGGTACTTATATTGTAACTGATACAAATGATATTTTAATTATTGCTGGCGGTGGCGGTGGTACATATGGTGGCTCATGTAGTAATGTTCATGGCCAGAATGCTACACGAGGTAATAATGGCTGCGGTTCTGGTGGTGTTGGCGGTACAAATGGGGCGGGCGGTTCAATAGCTAGTACCCAACTGGGTGGCGCTGGTGCTGGTTGGAATAGTAATGGCCAGAATGCAAAGTTTGGTGTTCAAGGTGGTTTTAATTTTACAAATGGTGGTGCTGGCGGTTTTGGTGATATTTCAAATGGCCAAAATGGTGGTTTTGGTGGTGGCGGCGGCGCTATGGGTGATGCTGGTGGCGGCGGCGGTTATTCTGGTGGTGGTGCTGGTAAAACTGCAGCTGGTGGCGGCGGCGGTAGTATAAGTAATGGTGATGATTCAGTTTTAATATCAGGTGTTAATGAAGGTCATGGTTATGTTGAAATTAGTCCATTTTATGGCGTTAATGGTGATGAAGATGATGTAACAACAACTGGTGTTACAGATTTAGCTATTGAAATTGATGGAACTCCATTAAATGAAACAGGAACATTAACAGGAACACAAAACTTAACATTCAAAGATCAAGGTAAAACTTTAGTTATTGTAAGTCATGATTTTGATTCAGTTGGTGTTGATATTAGTTCATGGACAATTGCTGTTGATACTGGTTTTGTAGGTATTGATGATAACAACGAGGTTGTAGGTACAAAAACAATCTATGTTGATAAACTTGATAATGTTGATTCTTTGTGTGTGAAAGACGCAGCAGGTGTAACAAGTGCTGATGATATTAGTGATGCATGTGATCAAGCAAATGAATATAATTTTACTGCATGTATTGATAGCACTCATACAGACTCAGGCATTAGTTGCAGTGATACTGGAACACGATTTGTCATTTCAGGATTGCAACATAGTGGTGCAGAACAACAAGGTTCTAATAATGTTCCTGAATTTGGTTTGATAGGTTACTTACTAGCAAGTTTAGGTAGTTATTTTGGTATTAAATTCAAGAAAAATTAAGAAACATTTATAAATTAAAATATCATTATATAATATATTACAAAAAAAGGGTGATAATGATGAACAATACAATTATGTATGAAAATAAGGATGAACTTGTTGAATATGTTCTAGATGCAAAAAAGCAAGGCATGTCTGAGCAACAGATTATGTCTGATCTGATGCATGCTGGCTGGGATGCAGTTTTTATTGAAAATGCAATGCTAAATTCAAGAGTTAAAGAACATGAAGAAAGTATGATCTTTCATGCGATTACTGGTATAACTCTGATGACACTAGTGTTTTTACTAGCATATCTAGTCTAGAGGTATTTTAACATGAACCAAAAAGGCATTATGAAAGAACTATCATGGATAGTAGGTATTGTTTATTTATTTTTTGCAGGATTTTATTTTTTCAAATTAAAATTCTTGAGCTTTATCCCTTATGAAAGTCATATTTTTATAGCATTATTATCTTTTGTCGGTGCAATTTATGCACTTGCTAAATGGATTGATGAACTAACTGAATATAGTTTATGGGGTCCGTTTGCTATATTTGGTACTCTTGATATTATCTTAGCAATTGTATTGGTTATTCAAGCTCTATTGAACATAGGTGCAAAATATGTTGATTTTTTGATTAAGTATGTACCTCAAGGCACATTTATTTATTATGTTATTTTTGCAATAGCTGGTGTTGACTTTTTGTTAGGCCCGATATTAAGACTACAATATTAATTTTTTTATTTACTTTTATAGAGATGATATAATATGAATTATGATAAACTTGCTAAACTTTATGATGTTCTATTTAGTGTATCTAAAAGATTGGATAAAACTTTAGTTATTTCTGAATTTTTGAAAAATGTTAGTGAAAAAGATCTAGAAAATATTATATTATTATTGCAAGGTAGAATCTTTCCATCATGGGACAAACGAAATATTGGTATTGCTTCTAGTTTGATGATTAAAGCAATATCAAAGATAACAGGTTATAGTGAAAAAGATATAGAAAAACAATGGAAAAAGCAAGGTGATCTTGGAGAGGTAACAGAATCATTAATTCAAACTAAAAAACAAAGGACATTATCTGTAAAACAAGATCTTAAAATAAAAGATGTTATTGAAACTCTGAGAAAAATTGTTGATATTGAAGGTAAAGGTACTGTTGATAAGAAAATAAGCATGATCGCTAATCTATTAAGTAATTGTTCACCAACAGAAGCAAAATATCTTACAAGAATTATTTTAGAAGATTTACGTATAGGATTAGGTTCAGGTGGGATTAGAGATAGTTTAGCATGGGCATATCTACCAAAACCATTGCCTTTATTCAAAAAAGTTGATGATTTAGTGATTCTAAATACTATGGATGAAAAAAAATCCTTGAAATTAGTTGAAAAAACAAAAAAACCATTATGTTATTCAAAAGAGATAGAAAAAGCAGATGATATTCTAAAAATTGACACAAAAAAATATGATTGTGTTGAATGCAAAGATGAAAAAATAGCTAGACAAACACTTAATCTTTATGTTGACCATATCCAAGCAGCAATTGATGCTTCAAATGATATTTATAAGGTTGCATTAGCATTACATAAACATGGATTAAAAGGATTATCTGATATTGAAATAACAACATCCAAACCCATCAAAGTAATGCTAGCATTGAAGGTAAATAATGTTGAAGAAGGATTTAAAGCAATTGGAAAACCTGCTGCATTTGAATATAAATTAGATGGATTTAGAATGCAGATCCATAAAAAGGATAATGAAATCAAATTATTCACAAGACGATTAGAAGATGTATCCAAACAATTTCCTGATGTTGTTGATATTATCAAAGATCATGTCAAAGCAAAAGAAGTTATTTTAGATACTGAAATTGTTGGTATTGATCCAAAAACAAAACAACCAATGCCATTTCAACAGATTTCTCAAAGAATTAAACGAAAATATGATATTCATGACCTGATAAAAAAATTACCTGTTATTGTTTTTGTTTTTGATGCTGTTCAGTATAATGGAAAAAGCTACCTTAATGAACCATTTAAAGAACGAAGAAAACTAATTGAAAAAATTGTTGATAATACAAAAAATAAAATTCAAGTCATTCCACAAATTATTACTGATGATGAAGAAAAAGCATCAGCATTTTACCATAAAGCACTTGATATAGGACATGAAGGTGTTATGATCAAGATGTTAGATGCACCATACAAACCCGGTAGTAGAGTTGGTTATATGGTTAAACTAAAACCAATAATGGAATCTTTAGATCTTGTAATTGTTGAAGCTGAATATGGCACAGGTAAAAGAGCAGGATGGTTTTCAAGTTTTACATTAGCATGTTATGATAAAGGTAAATTCAAAACAATTGGCAAAGTTGGAACTGGTTTTAAAGAAAAAGCATCAGAAGGTCTATCATTTGAACAACTAACAAAATTACTCAAACCTTTAATACGAAAAGAAAAAGGACGAAAAGTTGAACTAGAACCCCAAGTTGTTATTGAAGTTGATTATCAAGAAATACAAAAAAGTCCCACTTATGATAGTGGTTATGCTTTGCGTTTTCCTAGACTAAAAAGATTAAGGGATGACAAAGGTCCTCAACAATGTTCTGATCTTAATTATATCAAGAAATTATATGCTTCTCAAAAATTAAGTTAATATAATGCGCCATTAGCATCATATCTTGTAAAAATAGGATTTAATTTAGGAAGAACGAATTTTTCTTTTTTTGGCTCTTCTTCAAAATGATTGTATTCTCCAGATGCTTTTTCAGAATCATAACAATTTGCATAAGCAGTCATAAGTGCAAGTGTAACATATTCTTTTTGCAATTCATATGGGATTTCAAAGGATTTTCTTAATATTCCTTTTGCTGTTCTGTGTAAATTATTTTTTTCAGTTTTAAGAGCTCTATAGAAATATTCTAATCTTGATATTCTTTGGTTTGCTAATTTTTCTAGTCTGCTATCTAGATTAAGTTTATCCCATCTTTTTATTGTATTTGTATGCACCATGCTATTACTACTAATAAGTGGTATTTATAAGCTTTTCGATTATATCTATTTATAAATATATATTGTATTATAAGAAGCTATTAAAAATAAGTCGTATTTCTATTATATTATGGTAATAAAGAGATTAGATCCTTTAATTGTGCAGAAAATAGCAGCAGGTGAAGTTATTGAAAGTCCTGTTTCTGTTGTTAAGGAATTGCTTGAAAATGCAATTGATGCTGGTTCTACAGAAATCGAGATAATCTTGTATAATGGTGGTAAAGACCTTATTGCTGTTAAAGATAATGGTAATGGTATGACTAAAGATGATTTAGTAATAGCATATCAAAGGCATGCAACCAGCAAAATCAATAATCAGGATGATCTCTATAATATTGCTACTTTGGGTTTTCGAGGAGAAGCATTGGCATCAATAAATTCAGTTAGCAGGATGACAATATCATCAAAACACAAAGATGATGTTTTAGCTAATACAATAAATGTAACTGAAGAAAAGCTTATTGATGAAATAACTGATACATTATCAGAAGGTACTATTGTGATTGTAAAAGATCTGTTCTATAATCTGCCTGTTAGAAGAAATTTCATGAAAGAACGTAATTATGAACTAAGAAAAATTATAGATCTAGTAAAAGCCTATGCTTTGGTTAATACAAAAATACATTTCAAATTAATAAACCTAGATAATAACAATAAGTTTATTCAAAATTTCAAGCAGAACCAATATCTTAGTTATGATAATCTTAAGTATACAAAAAATGATATTTTAATCGATAGTCCAAGAACAAAAACAATCCAAGAAAAAATATCGTCAGTATTTGGTTATAATATAGCAAAAGAATTATTAGAAATAAAAAATCATCAGCATGAAAATATCTTTGTTAATGGTGTAATTTCAAAACCAACATTATACAGACAAACAAAATCTAATATATTTGTTTATGTTAACAAACGTTATGTAACAAACAAGATAATTAATCTAGCAATAAAAGATGCTTATAGTTCTATATTATCAGATAAATATCCATTTGCATTGATTGATATTACTGTACCAAATTCATTTGTTGATGTAAATATTCATCCTTCAAAATTAGAACTTAAGTTTGTTGATGATTCTCTTGTCTATTCGTCAGTGTATGGTGCAATTGATTCAACACTAAAGAATAATTCATTAATTCCAAGAATAATTCCTAAAATAGAATCAAAAATAGAGGATTTTACAGGCATAAAAAACATGCCTATATCCAATCAAAAGTCTTTTAGTTATTCTGAACCAAAACATAATCAAACAAAAACAAGGTTCATAGAACAAAATACATTATCATCACTTACATCAAGCTTAGAAGCAATACCAAAATCTTATGATGTTGAATCTACATTTTATCAAAAACAAGATGATATAAAGATTATTGGACAGTTTGCAAATGCATATATTATTGCGCAAAAACAAGACAAATTATTATTGATTGATCAGCATGTTGTTGAAGAACGTATAAATTATGAAAAACTAAAAAAGGATTATGATTCTGGAAGTATAAAAAAACAGCAATTATTAAAGCCCGAACAAATCCCGATTAATGTTGAAGATTCTATTATAATCAAGGATAATATTGAAATTTTTAATTCTTATGGTATTGATATAGAATTATTAGACAATACAACAGCTGTACTAAGATCATTACCTTTTGTATTAAAAGATCAATTAGATAAAAGCATTGTGTTTGATATTATTGAACAACTTAAAGAAGGAAAAAAATTAAGTTCTATTGATAAGTTTAAAGAAAACATAATCAATCAAATGGCATGCAAAGCTTCAGTAAAACAAGGTCAAAATTTAACTATGGAATATATGCAAAGAATTCTTGATTATTTGTTTAAAACTGAAAATCCATATGTTTGTCCTCATGGAAGGCCTGTTATTGTTGAATATTCTCTAGATGAACTTAACAAGATGTTTAAACGTTAATTAACAAAATCAATTTTCTTATCAAAGATTACACCTTTTTTTAATTCAACAGGCCTATACTCATCAAAGACAAGTTCTGCTTTTAACCATTTTGCTAATTCAACAGAATTGCCTATTGTCGCACTTAATCCAATTATCTGCACATCAGATTTTAGTTCACGCATTAATGTTATTACGATTTCTAGTGTTGGACCTCTTCTTAGACTATCAAGTAAATGAATTTCATCAATCACTAAAACTGAAACATTTTGTACCCATTGATGATTATGTCTTAATATACTATCTAGTTTTTCTGATGTCATAATAATAATATCTGCTTTACTTATTTTCATAATATCACGCTCATCAGCCTCAGTATCGCCTGTGAGCATAGCAATATTAAAATAATCAGAATATTCGTCCATAAAATTATTATACTTCTCTGATGCTAGTGCTTTTAATGGAACTATGTAGATTGCTTTGTTTGTGTATTTGTTCTTCATCAATGATTCAATTATACCTATTTCTGCAACTAATGTTTTACCAGAACCTGTTGGTGAACAAATAAGCATTGATTTTCCTTTTAATAAACCTTGATCAAGTGCTTTTATTTGACATGGCATGAATTCTTTAATGCCTTTTTTCTCTAGTATTTTTTTTGTAACTTCATTCATTTTTCTAATTCTCTAAGTAATAAACATTTATTACATATTTTTTTGTTTGAGGGTTCACCACACACAGAACATTTGCTTAGTTTTTGTTCTTTATATTTATCTTGAACCATTTCCTTTATTTGCAGATTAAATCTAACAATATTTGATGTGATATGCGTGAATCTTTTTGATAGTTGTTCAAGATGATCTTTTACTTGAAATCTTAAGCTTCTTGATGAATAAGGACATTTAATATTAGGAATATTTAATTTTAATAATTTAGCGAAAAGTTTAACTTCTTCTTCTTTAACAAAATATAATGGTTTTATCCTTGGGATAAACTTTTTATCTTTAATAATGCCTGGCATCATACCTGATCTTGCAATTAATTCTGGTTTGTTTTGAAAAGCATTCATCATAAGAGTTTGTGCTTCATCACTTAAGTTATGGCCTGTTGCTAGTTTGGTTATTTTTAATTCTCGTGCTTTCTTATTAATTAAGTTTCGTCTCAAAATACCGCACATTGTACAAGGTATTGTTTCTGGCTTTTTCTTAACAACCTCGTCAAACGTTTTATTATATTCATCAATAAATGTGAAATTATACAATTCTATTTCATGTTTTTTACAGAAATCGTTTACAATCTTCATTATTTTGTTGTGTGTTTTTGAAATACCTTCATCAATATGTATTGCAACTAAATTTATATTCCGCTTAGAACAATATTCTTTCAATAAATAAAGAACAACAGCAGAATCTTTACCGCCTGAAAAACCAACAGCAACCTTATCACCAGGCACAATAAGTTCATTTAATCTTATTGTTTTGAATACTTTTTGTTTTATGTACTTAATAAAATGGTTTCTACATAAATAACCTGTCTCATGCTTGAAAATAGCTTTTTTTGTGCAATGCATACATTTTTCTGCCATAAAATAAGCTCTTTTTATCTAGATTTATAAAATTTTACATAAGCTTTATAAATAAAATATCTTTTACTATATATAGAAATGAAAAAAGAGTGTGATGATCAAGATATTGTAATTTTTGATAGTAATAGTTATGAAGATAATTCTAAAGATGCTCTAAGAGAAAAACTAAAAGAAAAATTTAAGTTAAAATACGATTTCTAATCATTTATGTAAATAATCATATACAGCTTTGCCTGCAATTGCTCCTTCTGATGCTGCTGTAATCAATTGCCACATAACATTGCTACCATTTGTACAATCACCTGCTGCAAAAAAACCATCTATATTTGTTGACATATCTTGTTTGACATTGATCATATTATTTTTTAGTTCAACACCAATGGAAACAGCAAGATCAGTATTTGCTTCATAACCAAATTCAACAAAGATACCATCAACCTTGATTTCTTTTTCTTTATTGTTATTGTCTTTCACAATAATTGATTCAACTTTGTTATCGCCTCTTACATGCGTAACAACACTATTCAATACAAACTCAACATTTTTCAATGATTTTACTTGATCAATTAATTTTTGATGAGCTTTAAATTGATCCCTTCGATGAACTAAATAAATCTTATCTGCAAACTTATCTAGGATTTTAACAGATTCAAAAGCACTATTACCCCCGCCTAAAACAGCTACTATTTTTTTCTTATAGAATGCAGCATCACATGTTGCACAATACGCAATGCCTTTGCCTCTGAATTTTTTTTCTTCTTGTAAATCTAATTTCCTTTTTGTTCCGCCAAGAGCATAGATAATTGTTTTTGCTTTATGTTTGTCATTAACAACAAAAGTATGTTCTTTCTTTTCTATTTTTGTAATTTCATCATTTTCAATTTCAACACCTAATGCATTTACATGCTGTATGTATTTTTGTGTTAGTTCAAAACCATTAATAGGATAAATTCCAAGATAATTTTCAACCTCTCCTGTTTCTGCAATCACGCCTGGATCTCGTCCAATAACTTTAACATTTAACCCGTATCTTTTTGCATAGATTGCTGCTGATAAACCAGCAGGACCATAACCAAGAATAATAACATCATATTCCATTTTTATTCCACCTTTATTTTATTCTCTATGTTTTCAAATTCTTTCATTATCTGTTCTAAAAACAATGGTTCTTCCATTGTAGGAAAAATTGCACCTGCTGCTTTTTGATGACCACCAGTTTCGCCTTTTTGTAATTTGGATACTGTTTTTTCTAACAATGCTTTAAGATCCTCTTTATTATTTTTTGATCGTAGTGAAATTTTAGTATTACCATCTTCATATCTTGACAAGCCTAATAAAAACATTTTTTGCTTAACTAGATTAGATCGTGAAAATATTGAAGTGATTGTACCTATCATTGTAGGCCTGATATCAGTTTTTGAATTTATTATGATTGCATTATTAAGAACATATACTTCGCCAGAATTAGTTTCATGAATGGATTTTTTCTTACCATTAAGCTTACCTTCAACCCATTTAAGTGATTTTACAATTTCGGTTTTGTAGCTGGATAACAACTCTAATGCTTTTTTTTTCATTGAACTTATATTCAAGCAAACACCAATACCTAGTGAAGCTTTTTGCAGTCTTCCGCATGCATTCAATAGTGTTGCAAATTCTTTTGCATCTCTTGTTGGTGATTCTTTTCGTTCGTTTTTTATAATATAAACATTGCCCACTATTTTATGACTATCAATATTGTCTTGCATTTTAAGTACAATACCAGTAACTAATTTCTGCATATCATTATCGCTTAGATGAATTAATTTTTTGTAACCATTATCGCTCCTTGGATTAATACCTATATTGTATAAGAATTGGATAGCACCACTTTCATTACCTGTCACACCTTGTAAATAAGGTTCAGAACAATATTCTAAAACTTTGTGTAATGGTCTTGTTTGTACACCAAATAATCTTAGACCTTGAATTACTTTTATTGATTTTTCTGCTTTTGCAATCTCAAGTATTTCATTGTTTAGTTGTTTAAATCCATGATTTTCTTGAACATCACCGATTGCACCTATGATTGCAATATGAGCAACTTTATCAATATCACGATGAATTTTTCTTGAGAATAAAAATGTAACTCCAGAACCTGAAATTTCATTGCCACCATCAATATCAAACATATGAGGATTAGCATGTAATATTTTTGGTGATTCATTTACTTTAAATTTTAATTCTTGTAAGACATTATCATAATCTTGATTTGTGTTTTCTTTATTAAATTCATGATGGTCTAATATTAAAACAAATTCTTTATCAAATATTTCTTTAATATTTTCAATACTACCAGAACCCAAATCAGTAAATATATAATGCTCATATTCTTCTTTTTTTAATTTCTCAAGCGTTGGTCTGTCAAGATATGGAATAATCGAAACAGTATATTTACGATTCATCAGTGTTAATAGCTTGATCATTATAGCAGCAGCACTAATTCCATCAGCATCAAGATGTGAAATCAAACGATATGTGGCATTAGGATCCCATAATCTGAATTTATCAGCAACATGCTTAAGATAGGATTTAAATGCATTATACTTTTTATCGTCTGTAAAAGAACTATCTTGCATGTTTTCAACCCCTTTTCCTATTTGTACATTCATATAAAATCAAAGAAAAAATATTCTTTTATATAGTTTATTGATACTTAATGAGTAGTTACTAATTATTTTCAATATTATACTTCTGATTTGCCAAAAAGCTTTAAGAAATAAAAAGTTTTATATATGTTTTTTTCTGGAGAACAAGGGAAACACTTAATTTTTAATGAATTATGGGATTATTAGAATATTTTCCCTTTCTATATTACAGCTCTAGCTATAAAGGAGTAATTATGGAACTTGTTCTTCTGGTTTTTATAATAGTGTATTCTTTTGGTTCATTATTAGGTACATCTTTGTATGAACAAAAAGAAAAACTTTCAATGCCTAGAAAAATTACTGGAATATGTCTTTTGATGATTTTATTAAATTTGACAATTGAAATGTTTTATGGATTATCTACATTAATTCCACCTGTAGAAGTCGCTATGTTCTTCATTATCTATATGATGGCTGTTTTAGTTTCAGAACTAACCTTTATTCACGCAATAAAAAAGAATAATCCTTTTGACAAGATATTGTTTATCAAAGTAAAGATAACAATAAACCAAGAAAAGGAACAGTTT
>Ga0272442_10006084_pt1 | contig 15976 bp, 9 predicted proteins | sample SSMForm2O_FD_200262 | JGI IMG/M metagenome (GOLD analysis project Ga0272442, IMG submission 200262) | Marine sediment archaeal communities from Little Sippewissett salt marsh, Falmouth, MA, United States - SSM-Form-2O | ecosystem: Environmental > Aquatic > Marine > Wetlands > Sediment ...
TTTTTTTTTTCACGTCCCATAATAAAATAATCATAAATATATTTTTTTGAACTAAAAATTTCTTTTGTATTTTTTTTTCGAATTGTTTATAAACCAAAGATTATATTCAACTATTGGAAAGTCGGTGGATGGGATGCAGAACGACGAATATAATAGTTCCAAGTTAGTATCAAAAAGACCTCTGGTTATTAGATCTCTCAGAAGGAGTAATGTTAGAAAAAAAATTGCGGATTATCTTTTTGATATAAGTCCAAGTGGTAGTTATACTTCTGAGATAGCTTATAATGTTAAAACAACTCCAACAAATGTGCTTGGAGCTATACGTGGGATGAGCTCCCGTTATAGAGAAGAAGAATCATTGATTAATTTGAATATCGTTGAACTTGATGAGACAAATCAAGGTATTAAAATTTATAGAATAACTGATTTTGGAAAAGAGATAATAAACTCGCTAAAAGAAAAATAGAATAATATTTTTTTATAGTAAACCCATTTTATCACGATTCAGCTCAAACATTGTAGTTACTTGTTTTTCCTCAACCTGGTCCATATCACCATCCTCATACTTAACAACAAGCCAGTTACTTGGATGAGGATAGACATTTACGACTCTTGCTTTTTTCATAGGTTTATCTGGGTTTTCCATATCTCTAACAAAGACTTCTATACCTCTCCTAATCCCTCTTTCTCTTAACATATATTTGACAACCCATTTATTCAAATATTTTTAACAAAAAATAATTTTTAATGTTTTTGTAAAAAATAGGGGGTTGTTTGTATTTTGCTATATAAATTCGACAAAAAGGTTATATATAATATATATACTATTATACGGAGCTGAATTTTTTTTCAGTTTAACCAAATAATAGAACCTAAGTTTGATAAAATAAAAGCTTTATATATAGGTTCTTTATACGGTTAAAGACAGATTTGACCTGGACCTTTCCGGTCGACCCATGAGTTTGTGTCATCGCACTATCTGTGATTGGGATCATATTTCCAGTCCAAGGTCACAAAATGGATGTGGAGGTTCAAGAAAAGCAAGTAACATTCCCATTAGAGGATATTTGCGCTCTCTTGAATCTGACGATTGATATGTGTTGGTGAATTTTTTGATTCACCCGCCAATAGACCAAAATAAAATTTTGTGTGTATAAAATTAATATATGATTCCGGTTGATCCTGCCGGAGGTCACTGCTATTGGGATTCGACTAAGCCATGCGAGTCGAGAGGGTTCGGCCCTCGGCTGACGGCTCAGTAACACGTGGATAATCTGCCCTAAGGTGGAGGATAACCTCGGGAAACTGAGAACAATACTCCATAGATCTAAGATACTGGAATGTTCTTAGATTTAAAGCTCCGGCGCCTTAGGATGAGTCTGCGGACTATCAGGTAGTAGTCAGGGTAATGGCCTGACTAGCCTACGACGGATACGGGTTGTGAGAGCAATAACCCGGAGATGATATCTGAGACACGATATCAGGCCCTACGGGGCGCAGCAGGCGCGAAACCTTCACACTGTGCGAAAGCGCGATGAGGGGATCCCAAGTGTATGCACGTAAGTGTATACTGTTTCTTTGTATAAAAAGCAGAGAGAGTAAGGGCTGGGTAAGACGGGTGCCAGCCGCCGCGGTAATACCTGCAGCTCAAGTGGTGACCAATTTTATTGGGCCTAAAACGTCCGTAGCCGGCTTATTAAATGCCTGGGTAAATCGTGCTGCTCAACGGTACGAATTCCGGGTAGACTGGTAAGCTTGAGACTGGGAGAAGCTAGAGGTACTCCTGGGGTAGAGGTGAAATTCTGTAATCCTAGGGGGACCACCGGTGGCGAAAGCGTCTAGCTAGAACGGGTCTGACGGTGAGGGACGAAGCCCTGGGGCGCAAACCGGATTAGATACCCGGGTAGTCCAGGGTGTAAACGCTGCTTGCTTGATGTTAGTCGGGCTCCGAGCCCGATTAGTGTCGGAGAGAAGTTGTTAAGCAAGCTGCCTGGGAAGTACGATCGCAAGATTGAAACTTAAAGGAATTGGCGGGGGAGCACAGCAACGGGTGGAGCGTGCGGTTTAATTGGATTCAACGCCGGAAAACTCACCGGAGGCGACGGTTACATGAAGGCCAGGCTGATGACCTTGCCTGATTTTCCGAGAAGTGGTGCATGGCCGCCGTCAGTTCGTACCGTAAGGCGTTCTGTTAAGTCAGACAACGAACGAGACCCTCATCTTTAATTGCTACTGGTAAGTCCGCTTATCAGGCACATTAAAGAAACCGCTGGCGATAAGTCAGAGGAAGGCGAGGGCAACGGTAGGTCAGTATGCCCTGAATCCTCCGGGCTACACGCGCGCTACAAAGGTTAGGACAATGGGCTTCGACACCGAAAGGTGAAGGTAATCCCGAAACCTAATCGTAGTTCGGATCGAGGGTTGAAACTCACCCTCGTGAAGCTGGAATCCGTAGTAATCGCGGATCATCATCCCGCGGTGAATATGCCCCTGCTCCTTGCACACACCGCCCGTCAAACCATGCGAATTGGGTGTAAGTGAGGATGTAGTTTTTGCTACATTCAAACTTATGCTTGGTAAGCGGGGTTAAGTCGTAAGAAAGTTGCGACCTAAAAGTAGCAATACTTTTAGAAAAACTTGGCTATATGCTGGAAACACCGTGTATCCTTGGATACCAAAAAATTTTTGGTAAAAATTTCAAGGTGCGGTCAATCAGCAGGGAAGTCGTAATTGACCCCTCAGAGACTACACGCCGAGCTCCTATGGGTTGATAGAAATGAGTAAAGCATATTTACTAGGTGTAATGCATGATTCAACAGAAAGAAAAATCACTTATAGAATAACTTCAAAAGAGAAATCATTTGTAGAGTTCATTGCTAAAATGATCCATAAAATGGGTTATAATGCATGGACATATAGAGAGGGTAAAACACGAAATATGTATGTTGTTGAATTCTCTAAAAAAATTATAGATGGTTTTTCTATAAAATCAAGAGATGAGAAAATTGATTATATAAGAGGTTATTTTGATGCTGAAGGAAGTATTCCAAAATCTAGAAAATCAAGATTTTATATATACTTCTCTCAAAAAAATAAAGATGATTTAAAACAATTAAAATCATATATTGAAGAATTTGGAATTAAATGTGGTAAAACTCATAATCCAAGTAAAAATGTGGATCCTGATTATTGGAGGTTCTATATTAGTTCGAAATCATATGATTTGTTTGTTAAAAAAATTGGAACATGGCATCCAGTAAAAGCTCAACATTATAGGATGAAGATATAGTCCATGCCTTATGGCGACATAGGGAGTAACATGAACAAGGTATCCGTAGGGGAACCTGCGGATGGATCACCTCCTACGATAAAAAAAAATGGTTTAAGGGTGGATCAAAAACACTAAAAACACATATCGATCAAAATAAAAAACTATAAAAAGTTTGATTCAATTGCAGCCGGTCCCGATATATGGGCCGGTAGATCAGCGGAAGATCGCCTGCTTTGCAAGCAGGAGGCCATGGGTTCAAATCCCATCCGGTCCATAAATGATTTTCCTAAAAGATATATTCGCTATCTAATAATTAATATGTTATTAGATGGTAAGAACGTAGACATAGCAGACATTGAAGGTACTGCAAAAATATGTCAATGATCGTTTTTCCGTTGCAAAAAAATGATGATTTAAGATGTAATGGATTATGCATACGCAACCTGGACGAATATTGAGCCAGTTGTTACGCCATTTGGTGGATTGCTCGGCTCGAGAGCTGAAGAAGGTCGTGCCAAGCCGCGATATTACTCCGTGTAGCCGCAAGGAGGCTTTGATGCGGAGATTACCGAATGGGATTCCCATTTTTACTCCCTTATGGGAGGAGGAACCTGCCGAATTGAAACATCTGAGTAGGCAGAGGAAAAGAAATCAATTGAGATTAGGTTAGTAAAGGCGATCGAACGCCTAATAGGGCAAACCGAATCCCTTAGTGATGAGCTTTGGGAGATGTGGAGTTCGGACTCATTTACTTCCTACCCAGTTAACTTGAAGTCCCCTGGAACGGGGCACCATAGAGGGTGATAGTCCTGTAAAGGTAAGCTGGCGGGAGATTTTTGAGATTCCAGAGTAGCATGCGTTGGAAATCGCGTGTGAATTTGGGAGGCATAAACTTCCAACCCTAAATACTTCTCGAGACCGATAGCGTAGTAGTAGCGTGAGTGAAAGTTGCAAAGTACCCCTCGCGGGAGGTGCAAAGAGCATGAAATCAAATGGTTACAGACTGATAAGGCGTGAAAGCGATAGCAGCGTTTTATCGTCCGTTTCGAATAACGGCCCAGGGAGTTTTGGGTAATGGCAAGGTTAAGAACGGAAGTTCGCAGCCATAGCGAAAGCAAATGTCCGCAGGTAACGAGGGACTAGGTGTGCTCGCCTGTAGTCATTACCTTGAGACCCGAAGCCAGTCGATCTATGCTTGGCCAGGTTGAAGCCCTACGAAAGTGGGGTGGAGGACCATACCGGTGCTGATGTGCAAATCGTTCGGATGAGCTGAGTATAGGGGCAAAAGACCAATCTAGACTGGCAATAGCTGGTTCCCCCCGAGACTACTCGTAGGTAGATCTCTGTGGAGACAGGTTGTGCGGTAGAGCACTAATTGGACGTTTAGGGGAAGAAATTCCTCGGCGTTTTGTTAAACTCCGAACGTGCAACCATTTAAGATACAGGGTAGTGAGGGCATCTGGGGTAATCTTGATGTCCAAAAGGGAAACAACCCAGCCTTATGTTAAGGTCCCAAAATATTAGCTAAGTGTCATAGATAAAGAGTGTTTATGACCTCAGACAACCAGGAGGTTGGCTTAGAAGCAGCCATCCTTTAAAGAAAGCGTAACAGCTCACTGGTCGAGGTTGTATGCCTCGAAAATGGACGGGACTAAAGCTAGTTACCGATACATAAGCACACCTAAAAGGTGATTGAGTAGGGGGGCGTCGTGCGTGGGTAGAAGCAAGGTTGTAAAGTCTTGTGGACCGCGTTCGAACGAGAATCCTGGGAAAAGTAGCAGCTATAGTAGAGTGAGAATCTCTACCACCGAAAGGGCTAGGTTTCCTCGACGATGTTCATCAGTCGAGGGTTAGTCGGTCCTAAGGCTTGTATTAATCTAACAAGTCGAAAGGGAAACAGGTTAATATTCCTGTACTTGTATTGTATTTGTTTAAATTCTGACGCATTTGGGTAGACTTTGCAGGTTTGTCTATCTGTTTAAATGTATTAAACTGGGGGAGTACCGTAATGGTGAGAACTCAGTCAAAGCATGAATAGTCTACCGCTTTTAGGTGGATTTTGTTGATCTCAAGTGCCCGTGAAAAGGAATTTAAGATGTAACAATATGATCCGTACCGAGAACTGACACAGGTGTCCCTAGCTGAGTAGGCTAAGGTGTGTCGGATTAATCCTGGCGAGGGAACTCGGCAAATTAGCCCCGTACCTTCGGTATAAGGGGTGCCTGCTTTGTAGAAAGCAGGTCACAGTGACTAGGGCGCTCCGACTGTTTATTAAAAACACAGGTGACTGCGAGTCTGAAAAGATGTGTATAGTCGCCGAATCCTGCCCAGTGACGGTATCTGAAAACCCTGTTCAGAGGGAAGAAGGACCGTTAAACGGCGGGGGTAACCATGACCCTCTTAAGGTAACGTAATACCTTGCCGCTTAATTGGCGGCTTGCATGAGTGGCCTAACGAGAGCGCTACTGTCCCCGCTAGGAACCCGGTGAAATTGACTTACTGGCGCACAGTCCAGTACCTTCTAGAAGGAAGCGAAGACCCCGTGGAGCTTTACTACAGCCTGTCGTTGTGATACGGTCTTAGATGTGAAGTGTAGGTGGGAGCCATCGAAACCCAAGCGCCAGCTTGGGTGGAGGCGTCAATGGGACACCACTCTTCTTTGACCGCGTCACTAACTTGAAATAAGGACACCGATAGGTGGGTAGTTTGGGTGGGGCGCCACACGCTCGAAAAGATATCAAGCGTGCCCAATGGTCACCTCAAGGAGTTCAGAACTCTCCTGTAGAATGCAAGGGTAAAAGGTGGCTTTACACGGACTGAAACAATAACAGCCCGTGTTACGAAAGTAGGGCCTAGCGAACCAACCAAGCTTATTTTTGAGGCTGGTTGATAACAGAAAAGTTACCCCGGGGATAACTGAGTTGTCTTCAGTAAGAGCCCCTATCGACCTGAAGGCTTGCTACTTCGATGTCGTCTCTCCGCATCCTGGTGGTGCAGCAGCTGCCAAGGGTGAGGTTGTTCGCCTATTAAAGCGGATCGTGAGATGGGTTTAGACCGTCGTGAGACAGGTTTGTTGCTATCTTCTAGAAGCGTTGATGTTTGAAGGGAAAGGCCCTTTAGTACGAGAGGAACAGGGGCCTGCAGCCACTAGTTTACCAGTTGTCCGACAGGGCAATGCTGGGCAGCCACGCTGTAAGGGATAAATGCTGAAAGCATCTAAGCATGAAGCCCACCCTGAGACGAGACATCATAGAGCTCGAATAAAAGATTCGTTTGATAGGGTTAGAGTGTAAGCATGAAGCTTCGGCGACATGTTCAGCTCGTAACTACTAAAAGCTCATTTTGGCTCAATCGTTAGACAGGTTGCGTAGAATTAATCATTTAATTATTACATGGTTTAGTTTAAATCATCATTTAAAAATGTTTACGGTCAAATTTGATGGTTTGACGGTCATAGCGGCGGGGACACACCCGGTCTCATCCCGAACCCGGAAGTTAAGCCCACCTGCGTGATTCTCAGTACTATGATGCGAGAGCTCATGGGAAGACTAACCCTTTATTGGGTCTTGGACCTTAGGACTAGGCGGAGAGCCTCGTTTGAGTTCTTCGGAACTCTTATGAGGTAAACTTCGCTGTTTGAAATCCTTCCGTCCTTGGCACGCTGTCAAACCATCAGATTTACAACTAAAAAAAAAGTTTTTATTTTTATTGTTTTTTATATATTAGAATTAAACTTGTTAAAAAAATTGTTAATAGTAGAATTATTGTTTGAAAACCTGGTATACTGTTTGTATCATTATTATTCTCTTCATCATTATTTTGTGTTTGTTCATCTGTGATTTTTGCATATGTTGTTTTTGTGTCTGTTTTTCCTGAGTCATCTGTGACTGTTAATGTTACTGTGTAGTTTCCAGGGTTTGTATAGCTATGTGATAGTTTGTATCCTGATCCTGTGTTTCCATCTCCAAAATCCCATTTATAAGTATTTATTTCTCCATCATCAGTTGTTTTTGATGCATCAAATACTATTGTAAAACCAGATAGCCCTGTATATGGCCCTCCTGTATCTGCTGATGGTGGATTATTTGTAGCTTGGTTTTGGTTGTTATTGTTATCTTGATCTGCAAGTATTATTAGACTTGTTGATACTTCATCAGACCAACTGTTCGAGTCTTTTACTTTTAGATATATTGTGTGTATTCCTACTGATAGATCTGATTTTGAAAAACTACTAGATGTTCCTATGCTTCCATCTATATTTGATCTCCAGCTATACTGGGTGATTGTTCCCTGGTAGGGTGTACCGGTACCTTGGAATTCTACGGTGCTTGACTCATATTTTGTTGTTTCTGATTCTGGTTTGATTATATTTGCTGATGGTTTTCCTTCTGGTTGTTGTGTATCATCTCCGCTTTGTTGTTGTTCATTTATAACTAGTGTTTCCTGGTCGTATTCTGACCATTGTTGTGAGTCTTTAACACGGAATTTTATTGTATGTGTTCCAGTTGATAGTGAAGAGCTTTGGAAATCTTCAGATGTTGCGATTTCCCCGTCGATATTTGATGTCCATTGCCATTCATAGATTGTCCCATCATCTGAGCTGTCACCATTAAAACTTATTGTGTTTCCTTCTGTTGCAGGGTTTGGGTTTATTGATATTATTGTTGCTTGTGGTTTTTCGTTTACAAAATATCCAAGCGGGTAGTTATCAATGCTATCTGAGTCAATTTCATATGGGTCGTCACCTATTCCGTTTTCATCGGTGTCTTTTCCTGTGTAATCATCCCAGTAGTTTCCTTTTTGATTATAACTCCATATGTTTGATGCTAGGTCTCTTGCATTTTCACCTGGGGTGTTATCTAGAAAATGGTTTTCATAAAAAGTGTTACCACTTGATGTGGTATGAAGATATACTCCGTTGTTATCATTTTCTTGTATGTAGTTGTTTGATATTATATTGTTATTTGAATTTGAAAAATAGATTCCAACGTTATTGTCTTTTATCTGTGTGTTATCTTTAATTATGTTATTATTTGAGGCAAAAAAATATATTCCATTTCCACCATTTTTAATGATATTGTTTTTTGCTTCACAGCTTTCTACTTCTCTTAAATATAGACATGAATGTGTGCCACCTGTGTTTTGTATTGTAAAACCTATGATAACTGTGTTATCAGATTCAATTATTAAGCTATGATCACTTGATCCAGATATAATAGTGCTACTGCTTCCACTGTTACTTTGAAGTGTTAGTTGTCTATCTATCACTATGTTTTCGTTATATGTTCCACTATAGACAAGTACTGTGTCTCCTCCTGATATGTTTGCGTTTGTGATTGCATCTGATATTGTTATATAGGTTTTACCTGATCCTACTTCCAGTGTTTGTGGTTCTGCTTTGCATATGTTTTGATTTATTGAAAAGATAAAGATTAAAAATAGTAATAAAAGCAAAAATACCATAGGATATATGGTTTTTCTATGCATCTCATCCACCTCATTATATATAATAATCTTATTTGATTTATATTTTTTTACTAAAAAAAGGGTTATATAGCGCCCCGGCCGGAATTTGAATCCGAGTCCCTAGCTCGACAGGCTAGGATGATAGGCCACTACACTACCAGGGCGTGATAAATAAATTCTGTAAAAGGGGTAACTAAAACCCTTTCTTTAACTTTTTCCTTATTATCACACCCTTATATGATATAATTATCTTTATTTTTTATTATCTTATTTCATCGAAGAACTCATATTCATCTATCATTTCTTGGAATGATTCAAAGCTTCCAAATTCAGCTATTATCATTTCAAGGGTCATATCTAGTTGTTCTAGGAGTTCTGATACATCTATTGCAAAAGCAGCTACAGCTGTGTTATTTATTATTTTAATTGTTATTTTCTCAACTAGTTGTTTAATAATTTGGGTTGCGTTGTATTTTAACATTGTGAGTCTTGCACCTGACTCTGTTAAGTTATCATATATATCTAATACCTCGATATATGATGGGTAATCTGTGAAATCTTTTGTTGTCCTAAATTTTTCTTGTGCGATTTTGAAATTATTATGTGATTTTTGATATTCAGGCATTGCTATAGTGCAGTTTGAAATAGTGTAGTTTTTATGTTCATTTAAATCTGATATGTTTGTGTCCTTTAGTGAGTTTTCATACCATAGAAATGCTAGGTCATAATGATAATTAGCTAGTGCTCTTGCTTCTCTTGCTTGATCAAGTACTACTAGTGATTTTAAAAAGTTGTTTGTAAAATTTATGTTTTTACTTTGAAGGTTTGATATCTGTGTTTCATGTTCAAGGTTTATCTCATCGATTTTCATATTGCCCTGTAGATCAGCTATAAAATATGTTATTATTATTGCACCTATCATTATTGATAGTAGCATTATAAACATGTTTTTTGTAAATATTCTCTCCATCTTTTTTTTACCACCCAAATTTTTTTTATTAATCTTGACTTAAACCTATGATATGTTCATCCCAGAAGAATATAGGGTTTGATATTGGTTCATATGAGTTATACCAGTCTATCCTGTTTAAATCTTTAAATGGTGTTCCAAGGTTTGTTGCTGTTTGCATTTCAAGTAATTGGTCATCTCTATAGAGATAATAATTTATTTTACTTGGATCAATGTTTCTCTCTATTCTTAGTTTATACCATGAGTTGAATAGTATTTCATCATGGTTGCTTGGTATTCTTATCCAGCCTGATGCTGGTAGATAATATGATAAAGTTAAAACCCAGTCTGTAGGTTTTTGTGTACCTGTATTTGTATATTTGAATTGTAATTTTGCAATATTGTTATTAAGACTGTTTTTGAAGTCTAGTTGTAATTGTGAATTCTCACTACTATTTCCACATTTGAATCTTATCTCCCAATAGGATATATTGCTATCTAGGTTATCTAAACTATAGTCCCATGAAAAAACCTCTGATGATCTAAGTTTTGTTTTAAAAGATTTTGGAGTATCATAATGATATGATGATGCAACTTCAAATGAATTTCCAGTTGTGCTTTCATCTGTTTCAAACCATGTTCTACCCTGGTATTGCTGTCTTGCTTTTCCATCTGCTTCATCGTCTTCAAAAGTTTCTTGGACGCTATCTGGTGCTTGGAATACTGATACGCTAAAATTTACATAATTTGAATAATCTGTTTTGTCGTTATCGCCATCTTCATCTGGATCCCAGTATAATATTCCTCTATTTGAAATATTTGTGTTATTAACTATGTTACTGTTTACTGTTACTTTAAAACCTATTTTTACTAGATCCTGACCTGGTATTCTACCATTCCATGTTATTTTTTTGTTAACTGGATCATATGAGGTCCCAGAGATTGGCCATATTGAATCTGTAACTAATGTAGTGTTTTCTGGGATATAATCTTCAAATTCTGGTCCAGGGTTGTTTTCTTGTGCTGCTCCACCAGTGTTTGTAATTTTTATTGTATAATTTATTATATCTCCTGTTTCTAGAAGCCCTCCGTTAATATCATTACCAAATTTTCTTGCGATGAGTTTTGGTTCTGCTTCTCCTGAGAAATGAAGGTTATCTATGAAAACAGCGCTGTCAAACATGTTATCGCCAGTATCTTTGATGTCTATTGTTACAAGGATGTTTTCAAAAGGTTTTACTTTATGTGTTTCTCCTCCTAGTGGTATAAGATCTGTTGCCATAGCATCTGCTGCGGAACTACCACGGTTTATGGTGTCAACGATATCTACATTACTAGGATATCCGCTTTGTGCAAAGACATCAAAACCACTTCCATCAAGGAATCTAGAATCTAGTTCAAAATAACCTGTGTTAACATCAATAATATATTCTGTTTCTTCATCATAGAATGGTGAATATACAGTTATTGTTAGTTTATCATTAAATGATGATCCAATATATTCTGGTGCTTCTGTACTGAAGAATTGTACATCATAATGTAGATAATGCATTTTTGATGGTACATTAAGACTCATTGTTAGTGTTGCCTGGTCACGTGGATCACCATATTTTCCACCGTCAAACCATGATCCTCTTTCATCACCGGGGTTATCACCATTTCCATCATAATTTTCATCAGATGTACTTGGAGTAAAACCAGCTGTTCCTGTTGAAAGAACTGCAAAATTGGATCCATCTGTTGGCTGCATTACACCTAGTGATGTAAAAACACCTGCTTGGCTGTTGCCAGAGTTATCACAATCAGAGTATGTCGCCCAGTTTAGTGTTGATGTGTTATGGAGGATTGCATTTGCTAGTTGTTCTGCAAATGTTGGATCTGCTGATGTTTTTTCAACATTGATAATGATTAGATTAGAAAATATTATAAAAAATATTGTTATAAAAACAAACGATTTATTATATCTATTCATTTTTTTAATCTACACCTCCTTGATATGTACTTATTTGAATCTGATTTGATGGAACAGTTAAATCATCTTGTATGCGATTATTTGGTGTGACATTACAAATCCAGATATTTCCTATCTGTGTTTCATCAGATATTATTACGCTTTTTTCTATGTTATGGCCTTTTTTATTTAGATAGTTCTGATAGATTTGTTCATCAGATAATGCTCTGTTGTAGATTATATATTCATCAATGTTTCCAGAAAAGTTTGTACCTCCGCTGCTTGGTAGCCCTATTACTGTTAGATCATCTATTGCCATATATTCTCTTGATTCTGATGTTGACCAGTAAAACTGTAGTATTAGATTATCAATTGAGTCTGGTATATTTGCATCTGCGTATGTCCAATCTAATTGTCTATCAGTACCGATATTTGGATTGTAATCCTCAAAAATAGGTATCCAGTTGCTTCCATCTTTGTAGTAGAAACCAAGGTAGTCATCGCTCTCTGTGCTCATATAACTATACCATATTCCTACTTTTACCTGTTCATAGGTTGAGATATCTATAGTTTGTCTGTTATATGCTACATGATGTCTATTCCAATAATATACTAAATTACCGCTTCCCCCAAGTGCATAAGGATTTGATTTAAGAGTTAGAAGTGTATCATCACCTATTAAATCAAATTCATTTTGATAAGCCCAATCATTTGATCTATCATCATCAAGTGTCCATTTTTCTTTTTCTTCTGGTGTTGAAAAACCTGTTGAAAAGATTGTTTCACTGCCGGCTGTGGTTCCATATCCTATTGTTCCATTTTGTATGTTACCATTTCCAATGGTTTCACCTGGGTCATATATGTGTTCAGATATGTCTAATTCTCCGTCTACATAGATTTTACTATCTCCTGTTACATCATTATATGTTGTAACTATATGATGCCAGTTATCATCGTTTACAAGGGTGTTTCCTATTAGATCATATGTTGATCCAGGTGTTGATGTGGTACTCCAACGTATTTTACCATTTTTTAAGCCTAATTCCCAGTATTCATCTCTAGTATATGATGAAATGGTTCCATAGTTTTGACTTGTTTTTATCCATACTTCAACAGATATTTTATCTATATAGTTATCATTAAAACAATATGGAATATCAATATAGTCATCCCCATCAAAATTAAGGCTTCCACCAATGGCTCCATCTGAAGACCAGGTTGGACCATATAAAGTACCATTGTTATTATTTTCTGAGTAGTCTTTTACTTGTGGTAGTGAGATTGTATCTGTATCAAAAGCATAATAGATATCTGATATTGGATTTCCATTTAATATCCAATTGTAGATATATGTTTTTGGATTTATTGATGTATTGAGTGTATAATTATAACAGGTTAGATCTTCATCAGCTGAATTGGTTCTAAGAGTTGATATTAATAGAGGTGCAAGATATTCAGTTTCTTCTTCATCTGATGGTTCAGTTGGTTCTTCAAATCTTGTTATTGATCCGTCAAATACTTTTTTCCGGGTGTTATCTTTATTTATTGAATATATTATTACATTTAGATGTTCGTTTATCTGAAGATCTGTTCCACCTATTTTTTTTCCACCAATCTGCCATGGTACTGTTCCGTCACTTGTATATGCTAGATCTCCATCGATATATATTTCATAGTTGTAGAGTGGTTCTCCACCCATGTGTTCAATTATTGCTTGTCCTTGTTCGTTTACATATCCAATAAGCTCAGTATTTGTTTCACTCTCAGGGATAGGGAGTGGGAAAACAAAGTTGTAGACAAGGGCAAAAGCTGATATTGCTATTAAAACTAGTAGCATTCCACCTACTAATTCTGAAATAGCATAACTACCATTAAATGAATATTTTTTCCTTCTCACCCTATCCACGGTTATTGTTTTTCTTGTTTATAGTATATATATTCTCCCTGTAAAATTCAACAGAGTGCTAATTTATCGTTTTAAAAAAATATTTATATAGTAGTATTTTTGACTGTATATCATCCAAATTTTTTTTTAAAACAAGAATTTGAATACGAAAAATGATACAAGGACTAGTATAAAACCAAATCTTACTCCTGATGATAGTTTCCCATCCATCATAAAGCCACCTAGTAGTCCACCGCCTAGACTCTGTACTAGTACAAATAATAAAAATACTTCGTTTAAGGCAAGTGGGTCGATATCAGCAATTGTCAGACCAGTTCCTGCAACACTTGCTCCGGTGGCCATTTTATCCTGTAGATTGAAGATTTCTGCAAAAATTGTTTTATTGATAATTAGTATTACTGCTAGGAACACAAAGAAACTAATGAAAATTACGATTGCATATAGTGACATTTCTGCTTTTCTCTGTGTTTCAACGTTTTTTGCTTGGTCTAGTTCTTTTGCTGCTGCTTCAAAAACTGCTGATGTGTTTCCCCCTATTTCTAGTGCTTTGTTTATTGTTATCGCCATTCTTTTTATCGCATCTGTGTTGATTCTTTGTGCAAAGTTGTTTAGCGCTACGTTTACTGGTATTCCCCATGATAGCTGTGATGCCATCATTTGTAATTCTTGTGTTAGTTTTCCATGGTCTCCTCGTGCTGCTGATTTTATTGAATCAAATATTGTCATCCCTGAGGATGTGGAACTACTTATTTCTCTTAGAAAATCAGGTAGCTGGTTTTCTATATCCTGTTTTTTCTTTGATCTTAGATGGTTGTAAAAACCAATTGGTCCTATTGATGATAGTATTCCAAATACGAGAAAATCAGTCCAGTATATCATATTGTTTTCAAAATTTATTATTCCAAATTTTGTTAGAATCGAAAGTATGAATAGTATTGCTGAAAAACTTATTGATACTCCTAGGAGTATGTATATGTATTTGTCTCCACCGTAGATATGTTTTAGGCAATATTTTTTTCTAGTAAGTATTTTTTTCATACTGATTCACCCATTCCTGAGCTCATTAGTACATAAAAACCAAAATATGCCATTGGAAGGATCATTAAAGCTAATATATACATGAATCCAAATTGCATTCCTCCGCTACTTGTCATACCCATTATACTTAGGATGATTACTAGGAACAGGGGAAATGCGATGACTGTTACGACAAATGATTCAGCCATAACAGCTAGTGATTCAAGGTTTCTTTTTCTTTCTATTAGATCATTTAACATAAATCTTTCGACACATCGGTTGAAATATGGCCCTAGTTCGCTACCACTCTGGATTACTCCTAGCATTCCTTGTAAAAAATCTTTGAATTTGTCTGATGGTGTGATGTTTATCGCGTTTTTTAAGGCTGTTATTGTGTCTATCCCCATTATGTTTATTTCTGTGTTGATTTTTTGTGATTCTTTTTGTACTTCTCCATATAGGTCTATACTTGCTAGTGCTTCAAATATTTCAGCTGGGCTGATACCTGCGACGCTCATTGTGTTTATGAAGTTTGTCGCATATGGCATGTATTTATCAATTTTTTTCCCACGTGATTTAGCACTTGATGTTGGTAGGCTTAGATAATATATTCCGATTCCTATTGGTACAATACTTGATGAAATAAGCATTATGAGTGCTATTATCTCATGTGGTATTAGGATATAAAAAACAAGGGTTGATACGAATGCGGATATAAAACCAAGTATAATATTCATAAGTGCCATTGAGTAGTATTCTTGGTATACCATGCATATATCTGCTTTTTCAAGTAGACGGTTTTTAGAGGTCTCACTTATATTAAAACGATCGAATATGTTTGCAAAGATCCTTCGGCAAAATCGTGAATATCTTGTGGATTTCAACCCTTCAGCTCCTCCTTTGCGATTTTTAGTAGTTTATCTGGGTATTTACCATAATCATTTACGATTCGGCCGACATCACGGTAATCATGTATATCTTTTTTAATCATCCAACTTAGTATTGTTTTACGGTTTTCAAGTTCCTGTATAAGCCGTTCTTCACTCCAATCATTCTGAAGGCGGATGTTATTTAGGATTTTACTTGTGCCACTGCTATCAAATCTATCATCTGTTTTTGAAACCCATCTGAATGGTTCCATAAAGATTAGTTGGTTTGTATCTGGATCTAGTTTGATTACTTCTGTTACACTTGTCATACGGCGGAATGATTCCTCTCCACAGGTTATTGCATTCTGAAATATGATGATATCAAGGCTAGTAAGTAGAGCTCGTGGTAGTGCAATTGGCGGGTTTTCAAGACGTTGGATCAGTGTATGAATGGTACTGGCATGTACTGTTGCATAAGATGTATGTCCTGTTGCCATAGCTTGAAACAAGCTGTATGCTTCTTTTCCTCTGACCTCTCCGACCATTA
>Ga0272442_10006087_pt1 | contig 15973 bp, 14 predicted proteins | sample SSMForm2O_FD_200262 | JGI IMG/M metagenome (GOLD analysis project Ga0272442, IMG submission 200262) | Marine sediment archaeal communities from Little Sippewissett salt marsh, Falmouth, MA, United States - SSM-Form-2O | ecosystem: Environmental > Aquatic > Marine > Wetlands > Sediment ...
TCGTCTCTTCAGACTTGGCCTTGGCCTGTTCCGGAGAAATCTTCTCCAGGTAAACCGGCACCAATTGTCCCATGGTCCCAAGCACATCAACAATAACGTTATCGCTTTCACTTTGCAAAAAACGGCGGGTCAATTCCGGCAAAAGCGGTTCCGGCAAGAAAAACTGGGCCGTGGAAAATGTCTTTGTCTTCTTTACATTGCACTTTACCAAAAGCGCTCCGTTCTCATCGGTTTCGATCTCATAAACATGAGGTTCCTTCATTCCAAAGTAACTCATCTCCGTTTGCCAGCGATAATCCTTTTTAAAAGGATCAAACCAAAGAGATGAATCCAACGTGAGATATTTGTGTTCAAACTGCCGGATGTGATATCGCCGCAGGATCTGTTCGTCACCGGTATACAGCGAATGAGTCGCCGCATAATAGCCCAACGTCACCCCTGTTAGGGCGTCTTTGATTAAAAACGCCTCATCAGGAAAAGCTGCCTTTTCTCGCGGCAGCGACTGGCTTTGCAGAAAGGTGTCTATTAAGGCGCGTCCGTCCGCCAGTTGTTTCGGCATCTGATATTGAATGCTCTTAGCCAGTGATTTGAAAATCGTCTCTTCATAGTAATTGTTGATGCCCGACGATTTTACGAGCAGTTCAATCGAACGGTTATAATCCAGCCGCAAAACACCCAGGTAAAACTCTTCTGGATTCCCAGCGACACTTGACACCATCCTGGCATAGGTCATCGGGTGCTCTTGCCCGACCGTATCAAAATCCGAAGTCATCACTCCGGTACCCATCGCTTGCTGCTTTAAGAGTTCTTGCTCGGACCCTTGCGGCGTACTCAAAATATACCGCCACCGCACATCGATACTCCCCCGCCCCGGATTGCGAAACTCGCCGACAAGCGTCAGACTGCTTTCAGATTCCTCGTATTGCCATGCGGTAGTATGTTCCCAGCCGGTGTTGGCGGGCATGGACACCGACAGACCGGAACCGGGCACCGAGACCGGAGCGGACAAAATGACGTTGGCACGCCGTTTCACGATCAGCGAGGCAATCAGCAGGCCCATCGTAAAAACAGCCAGAAGCACGATTTCAATCAACGAGTAGCGTTTTATTGTTTCAATATCCATAGGCCCCAATCATACGAGTTGAGCCGATAGATTTCAACTCCCGTTGTCCGAAAAAACAAAGAACCCGTTAAAATCGCCTCTGAAACCGCTTGCGCATGCTCATACAAAACGTATCTCTATGCCATAAAACAGGTTACGACGATTCCCCTAGACTCGTGACGGCTCTCGAACATCAGGCCGCCCCAAAACGGAATGAACGAAAACTTCAAGGTGACCGTGCGAACATGCCGATTTACAAAAAGGATCCACGGGAATCGGCATTATTTGGTAAACTATAAAGGCAGCGGACCTTCGGAATAACAGATGGCCCTTATGACGCTGCCTTATAAGGGTATAGAATGGTTCAAACAGAATTGCTCAGCGGCACCGAAATAAAAGATGTCCTGACAGAGGCCTGCCGGGAGAAGGCCGCTGTTATCGCCAGTTTTATGATCGAAGGAAAATGGCGTATTCTCGAATTCAAAGTGGCGGATTTTTCTGACGACGCCATCGCCATGACCACCGAATCACCTTGCGAAAATCTAAAAAAAGAAAAACCCGTCGGAATCTGCATCCATTTGGGGTATTTCAAGTACCTGTTCGATGCAACCGTTCAGGGACTGCAAACACAGGGCCGTCTGAATCAGGTTCTGCTGGACTTCCCCCACCGGGTTGAATGCGTTCAGCGCCGCATGTACCACCGTCAGCCCGTCCCCGCAGAAATGAAAGTGAAGGTTCTGTTCTGGCATCGCGGCTATCTGGACGATTCGGATAATACAAGCCCCGAAGAACTTTATTGGCAGGGCCGCCTGCTGAATCTCTCCGCCGGCGGCGCGCAATTCGAAATTGAAATCGAACAGAAAGACCATTTCAAAGTGGGACAACTCCTCGGAATCCAGTTTACCCCCATGAGTTACCAAAAACCCATTCTATTCGAATCTCATGTCAAATACCTCAAAGAGCTTCCCGATAATGTAAATTTTAAGATCGGTGTTGAGTTTCTGGGCCTGGAAGCCGGCGCTGAAGGAAGAGAACTTCTCAGCCGTCTTCTTGAAATTGTCGCCGAATACGAAAAAATGAACCAACAGACATAACCTGCCATCAGGTCTGTACAGCCCTGATTCCTGTGATAAGGGCACGTGCTTTCGTAATGGTTTCCTGCCATTCTGCCTCGGGATCGGAATCGGCAACAATCCCCCCGCCGGCCTGGATGGCGGCTCTTTGACCTGCAATCAGAATCGTGCGGATGGCGATGTTCCAGCACAGGTCATCATTCAAACCGATCCAGCCAATCGAGCCGGTATAAACACTGCGCGCCGTTGGTTCCAGTTCGTCGATAATCTCCATGGAGCGGATTTTCGGAGCCCCCGTGATAGACCCTCCGGGAAAGGTCGCTTTCAAAATATCAACCACACGCCGCGGACCTGCCGGCGACGCAAGTCGTCCCTGGACAACCGCTACGGCGTGATAGACCGTCGGGAATATCTCAATCTTTCTCGCGCACAAAACCCCCCGTGTGCCCGGGATACAAATTCTTGCTAAATCATTTCTCTCCAGGTCCACAATCATCGCCAGTTCCGCCTGATCCTTTTCACTGAGGACCAAGTCGTGAAAATATCCGCTGTTTTCCGGTGACACATCGGACAATAACGGATTCCGGGGCCGGGTGCCTTTAATCGGCCGAGTCGTAATCACATCGTTTTCAACCCGCAAAAACAACTCCGGCGACGCGCTGACCACGGCTTTGTCGTCCCAGGCAAGATACGCCGCAAAGGGGCTGGGATTGAACCGGTTCTGCCAATGGAACACGTCAATGGGCCGACCGGTAAACGGCGTTTCAAACCGCTTTGAAAGATTGATCTGATACGTATCCCCCTCAACAATATAATGCTTGATTCGGGCGACGGCATCCAGATAAACGTCCTTCGTCATGTTGCTGTCAATCGCGTCCGTTTCAATCGCATCGATATCTACATTTTCAGGAGCCGAGACTGTCAAATTCGCTGCTTCGTCAAGCCAGTCATTCAATTGCTGAAAATTCTCTTCTGGCGACGGATTCTGTCCGCCGTAATCCAATACCAGCAGGGTGAATTGCCTTCGTTGATGGTCAAACAGAACTGCTTTATCATAAAAGCCGAGTCGTATCACAGGAAAGCCCAGATCATCGACCGCCCTACTGGGCAGTTTTTCAATGAACCGGCTTAATTCATACCCGAAATACCCGATCCAACCGCACAGAAAACCAGAAAAGGTGTCTGACCCCTTTATATTCAGGCGGTATTTCGAAAGAACGGCCAGCAGTTTTTCAAACGGCTGGTCTTCGTGCAAAGAAAACTCAAACACCTCCACAGGTTCCGCCGTAAAAATACTGTGCCCCTCGACGGAGTCATTGCCGCCCAGAATCGCAGGGAATGTTTTACCTGCGATGACCTCGGCAAGAGAAAGCAAGGAAACATCGCTCTCGATTTGACGAAAATGAGTTGTGCAGAAAACAGTTTGTTGAGAATGAATCGTCATTTTGTTAACCACGGAATATACAGGAGTACACGGAAATGTTTATTCTTCAGTGTCATTCCGTGATTTCCGTGATTGTATTTTTATCGCTGTACATCGTATTAAACTGATCAACAATCTGCACAGATGCCGAGGCCCCGATACGCGACACCCCCGCTTCGATGAATGCTAACGTCTGCTCCAGTGTCTTAATGCCTCCGGCGGCCTTGATCTTACACCCCGGCGCGGCTTCGACCATGAGTTTTACATCCTCGATCCGTGCCCCGCCGGCCTTGTGAAAGCCGGTGCTGGTTTTGAGAAAATCTACCCCGCATTGTTGGGCGATACTACAAACAAACCGGATCTGCTCTTCGTTCAGGGCCGCTGACTCGATAATGACCTTCAGCGGCACCTGCGGCCGCATCGAACGGCAAACCTTCAGGACCGCCTCAAAATCCCGCCGCAGATAATTCGCATCACCGGAAAGTACTGAAGCCAAATCCGCCACGATATCCACCTCATCGGCGCCGTCCATAATCACCGCCTCGGCCTCATAGGCCTTGACCTTGGATGTTTCGGTTCCGTATGGAAAACCTGCCACAGAATCCAGTTTTACTTCTGTTCCATGCAGAACATCCGCACACAGCGCCACCCACCGCGGCTGCACACACACCGCATAAAAACCATACTCAACCGCCTCCTGGCAATGCCGCCGAATATCCGCTTCAGTCGCCATACAATCCAGCAGCGTATGATCAAAATATTTCGCTAATTGCTCTTTTGTTTGTATTTTCATCTTTTACTTATCAATCTTTCCAGTTCCACCATTTCAGTTTTTCGGGGTCGTGATGTTTATGGGTTACATAGTATTTTGCACATCGAAAAACGTACAGCACACAGCGGTCAACGGGAGCGGCCTTTTGATCGCACAGATCATCATACAACCGCTGCGGGTCAGCGGTTTTCATGTCCTCGATTGACCTGACGCCGACATCGTTTAAGAGATGTTCGACCTTGGGGCCAACTCCCGGAATGGTTTGTAAATCAGACATTCAAATACATTTCCTTCATTTATAATAAGAATCCGCGCCAATCTGCGAAATTCGTGGTTAATTATCCCGGATATCCTCTATGGTTTCAGGCGACGGTGCGGGCTGTTTCTCCGGGGGCAGTTCCATGATCGGAATACGGGGCTTGCGCTGCTGTTCAGCATCCTCGGCATTTGGAACGACCTGTTCCGGTTTCTGCGTTTCAGCTTCCTGTTCTACAGATTGGATTTCCACAATAGGGACATGCAACTTTTCCGGTTCATCCGAAGATATTTGGATCGAAGAAAGCTCTTTGGCGAATTCATCATCGTCATCTTCATCCATCTCTTCGGTCTGCTCGAAAGATTCTTCTTCCTCGGCTGTCTCGACCGGTTCTTCCTGAATCTGCTCAACTGCATTCGGCTCTTGATAGGATATCTCCATGGCTTCGGGATTGGCATAAATCGCATTATGAACGGCTTCTTCGGCCGGTTCGGAGGTCAGCGATTTCAGATAGATCGGTCCGGCTGCATCCGGCTGCTCCACCCAGATCAGGTGATTTCGCATCAGTTCCAGCATGCCTAAAAACAGCCCGATCATCGCCAGCCGGTTATCACGATCCTCGAAGGCCTTCTGCAGCGTCATTGGCCCTTCGGTCTGCAAGCGGTGCAGCAGTTCGATCTGGTACAGATCAATCGGCGTGTCATCAGTGATGTGGTCATAGCTATCATACTGCCCGGTCGCCTGCAGGATCGCATCAAACGCCTCCAGCAGCGTCCAGATACTGACCTGATCCAGATCCAGTTCCGGCTCCTCGGTCGGCTTAATATTTTCCAGAATCGCATCCGGACGTGTAAAACGAAGTTTGCGTTCTTCAGCAGCGTCCTGCAACAGATTGGCGGCGTCTTTGAATTTCTTATACTCCAGCAACTGCCGCACCAGTTCAGCACGCGGGTCCTGAAGATCGCCCTCGCCTTCGGCGTCCAGTTCCGGCTTGGGCAGCAGCATCACCGATTTGATCTCCATCAGCGTCGCCGCCATGACCAAAAACTCACCCGCCAGGTCGATATCCAGCATTTTGAGCATTTCGAGATACTGGATATACTGCTCGGTAACATGGGCGATGGGAATGTCGTAGATATCAACCTCTTCCTTGCGTACCAGGTACAGCAGCAAATCCAGCGGCCCGGCGAAACTGTCCAGTTGTACTTTATACTCACTCATTCGTTTTCTTCATCCTCGGTGTCTTCGTCGGCGTCCTCTGGCGGTTCCATTTCGGCCAGAACCTGTTTTGCTCGCTCGACATCGTCTTCCATCACCTGGATTTCAACATTAAAAATCGCCGTATTAAAGGTCACATTGGCCGTAAGGTCCTCACCGAAAATCACAGACTCTATACCAGCGTTATCCAATGCTACTTTTGCCAATTCCGCATCGAAATTGTTGTCAAATTCAGCAACCTTTACAAGTTTCTTATCTTCACGCATTTCGCACCGCTCCTAATCCGGTTGCATTCCGTACACGCTCCATCGTTCTGGATGCAACAGCCCTTGCTTTCTGTGCTCCCTTGCACAGTACTTCTTCGACATAATCGGTATTTTCGTCCAGTTCCCCTCGCTTCTGACGGAATGGGCGGAAATACTCATGCAGCAATTCTACCACGCGCTTTTTGACTGTGCCGTAGCCGGTCCCGCCGGCCCGATATTTCTGCTCCCATTCAGCCAGTTCCGCTTCATCCGCGACCAGCTTGAGTAACGCGAACACATTGCAGTTGTCCGGATCCTTGGGATCCTCGACCGGGGTGGAATCCGTCACGATCCGCATCACCTTTTTCTTGATCGCGTTTTCCGGCTCGAAAATCTCGATGGTGTTGTCGTAACTCTTGCTCATTTTTCGCCCGTCAATACCCGGAACTACCGCTACGGACTTCAAAATATACTCTTCGGGAACAACAAAAGTTTCGCCATAAATATTGTTGAATTTAATCGCGATATCCCGCGTCACCTCGATATGCTGTTTCTGGTCCTGCCCGACAGGAACCACGTTGCTGTCAAACATCAGGATATCCGCCGCCTGCAGGACCGGGTAGGCAAACAGCCCATGCACTGGCGTCAGTCCCTGCTCGACCTTGTCCTTGAAGCTGGTACACCGCTGCAGAAGCCCCATCGGCGTCACGCAGGACAATATCCACGCCAGTTCGGTGACTTCCGGGACATCGGACTGCCGCCAGAAAACCGTCCTTTCCGGGTCCAGCCCAAGGGCCAGATAATCCTTGGCCACATCGAACGTGCGTTCCTGAAAGTGGCTGGGGTCCGGATTGGTCGTCAGGGCATGGTAGTCAGCGATAAAGTAAAAACCCTCATTTTCGGCCTGTAATTGAAGATGCTGCCGCATCGCGCCGAAAAAATTGCCAATATGAAGCTTGCCGGATGGCTGAATTCCCGATAGTACTCGCAAAATAATCTCCTGAATTTCAAATGTTCAAATATTAAGGACAAAGCGTAGCAATTTTGAACCGGAAAGTCAAGTATAGAAGACAAATAATGGAATTTCGCCCGTATTTTCAGCTTAAGCCGCCAACGAAAAAAAGAGACCTTAAAAACCTCTGGCATATCCTCAAAAAGCGATACGTCCAGAAGCAGCAGACAGGTTCTTTATGAGGTATGGACCTGCAATCCTGTATTGTATATTCCCGTTTTTCTGTTATAGTGCCGGCATGAATCCATTATTTAATACGCTGCTGATTCCACTAAAAAAAGTGACCTGCACCCAAGGAACATTTTCCTGGCCCCCTAAACCGTTACTGGTCAGTGATCGGCTCGCTGACTGTTTACCTTTAGAGCAGTTCCGGCAAACGCTTAAAAAACGCCTGAAAGTCACTGGCCAGATTGCCGACAGCGCCGTGGGTCCTAAGGCATTAAGTATCCGGCGCGACCCGGCTTTTAAACAGGCCGAGGACTATCATATCAAGATCACCCCGGAGGGCATTGAAATCATTGCCGCCTCTGACGCGGGGGCCTATTATGCAATCCAAACCGTGTCCGATCTGGTCGCAGTGTTCGGCGGGGTTCTGCCCTGCTGCCGGATCGAGGATGCGCCCGATTTCGCTCGTCGCGGGGTCTATCTTGATTGTTCCCGCGGGAAAGTCCCGACACTGGAGACCTTAAAACAACTGGTCGAACGGCTGGCTCACTGGAAAATCAACGAATTGCAGCTTTATATCGAAAATGTCTTCAAATTTGTCTGCCATCCTGAAATCAGCAAAGGTTATAGCCCGCTGACGGCTAATGAGATCGCCTCACTTCAGGAACACTGCCGCAAGCACCATGTTCGACTTGTCGGCTCGCTCGCCAGTTTTGGGCATATGGAAAAAATCCTCTCTCTGCCCGCCTATCAACATCTGGGCGAAATGCCCGGCTTTAGAGGGTATCCCGGCGGAACATGCCTGTGCCCGACGGATCCGGGATCAATTAAACTGATCGGTGAGTTGTATTCTGAATTGATGCCCCTGTTCAGTGACCCGAATTTTAATGTCTGCTGTGACGAAACATGGGAACTGGGCAAGGGACGCAGTCAACGAAAAGCCGGGCAGGTCGGAGTCGGGCAGGTGTATCTTGACTTTTTTCTCAAAATTCATCGTCTTTGCCACAAACACGGCAAACGCATGAATGCCTGGGCCGATATCGTGCTCAAGTATCCCGAATTACTGGATCGACTGCCCAAAGACATCACGCTTTTGAACTGGGAATATGAATACAACGGCCCGAATATCAAGCGGACGAAAGAGATCGCCGACGCCGGAATCAATTTTATGGTTTGCCCCGGGAGCAGCGGCTGGCTGACGCATGGGTCCCGGCTTGCCAATTCCATGAAAAACATCAAATCCTTTGCCACTCAGGGCCGGAAATATCATGCCGAAGGGACGCTCATCACGGACTGGGGAGATCATGGACACCGGAACTTTTTAGGGGTGAGTTTGCATGCGTTCGCACACGGCGCCGCCCATGCATGGCACGGACGCGGCGTTGACAACGAGCGATTTACAGAAAACTTCTGTCGATCCATGTTCCGACAGACAGATGCCAAACTGGCTAAAGCGATGACGGTCTTGGGAAATACGTATCAGATGTGCGGAGCCACGGTGCCGAACCGGTCTGTTCTTTTTGACGGCTTATATGAACCCGTTCAGATCAAATCGGAAACCACGTCCAGTTCCATCGACGAAATGACAGAACAGGGATTGTGTACTGTTCGCGATTCGCTTTCGGGTCGTTCTTTATGGCCTGCGATTCCCGCGAACCTTCCGGAATTTGAAAAAATCGCACTGAAAGAGATGAAACTGGCCGCCGCGATGGACTGCCTGGCGGCCAAGCGGGCACTGATCGTTCAACAACTCCGACGCGGCAATGCCGTACAGCGAAGCCATCTTCTTCGGCTGGCCCGACAAATCAAATCGATCCGAAGTCGTTTTAACGACTTATGGCTGGTTCGTAATAAACGCTCCCGGCTTTCTGATAACATCAGATTGTTCAGAAAAATACAGCGGGAAATGCTGACGCTTGCCGATAAATAATGAATATGGCGAATCGAAAATCTATCATTGAGCTGAATACCGCAAAACGGCTGCGTGTAGCTGGGTTGATGTCGGGCACAAGCGCTGACGGGGTCGATGTAGCAATTGTTGATATCGATGATCAATCACAGACACTGCTTGGGTTTGGAACGGTGCCTTATCCCGCATCTATCCGCAAGGCCCTGTTCAATCTTTTTGAGCCAGAGACGTCGGGGGTTGACGATATCTGCCACTATAACTTTGTTTTTGGACATTTTTTCGCCGAGGCATTGGTTACAATTTGCGATAAGACCTCGATTCAACTTGATTCCATCGATCTGATCGGTTCTCACGGTCAAACGATCTATCATAATCCTTCCGGAAGACGTTATTGCGGCCGACGAATTCGCTCGACGCTTCAAATTGGTGAACCCTCGGTCATTGCGGAGCAAACGGGCATCACAACGGTGGCTGATTTTCGCCCCCGCGATATCGCCTGTGGCGGACAAGGCGCGCCGCTGGTCCCCTTTGCGGATTCTGTTCTGTTCAGCCATCGGTCGCTGAACCGTGCGATCCAGAACATCGGCGGTATTGCCAACGTCACCTTCCTGCCTGCAAATGCTGGCGCCGAAAAAATCATCGCGTTTGATACCGGCCCCGGCAATATGATCATCGATGGCCTGATGAATCTTTCAACAAGCAAAAAGTACGACAAGCATGGAAACCTCGCCGCCAAAGGGCAGGTTCGCCAGGCGCTATTGAACAGCCTGCTGATACATCCGTATCTACAGAAATCCCCGCCTAAGACATGCGGCCGCGAAGAGTTTGGGCTCCAATTCTGCAGGTCTTTATATAAAAAAGCAATGACGAAGAAAGTCAGCACCGCCGATCTTATCGCAACCGCAACAGCTTTTACAGCAATCACAATAGCAAAGGCCTACCGCCGCTTTCTGCCCGTACTGCCCGATGAGATCATCCTCTGCGGCGGTGGTGCCCGAAACAAGACTTTGGTGAAAATGTTACAGGCGGAATTTGAAGGTGTTAAGATGATGACCACCGACGCACTGGGCATTGATCTGGATGCCAAGGAAGCGGTGTCCTTTGCGATCCTTGCCTGGGCTGCGATCAAGGGAATCGCTAATAATGTTCCCGCCGCAACCGGTGCAGCCAAACCCGCTATTTTAGGAAAGATACTCCCCGCATGGTAAACGACCGATCCAAATTAACCACCGAAAAACAAAACGTCAACAGCGAACAGATCGACCGTATGACGACCGAGCAGATCGTTAGTGTCATCAATGCCGAAGATGCCTGCGTTACCTCTGCCGTGGCAAAGGAGCAAGCGAAAATCGCCGCCGCCATCGATATGATCGTCGCCCGGTTGCGGCAGAAAGGCCGCCTTTTCTATGTTGGTGCCGGTACCAGCGGGCGATTAGGCGTTTTGGATGCCTCAGAATGCCCCCCAACTTTTGGGGTCAAACCATCTCTGGTTCAGGGCATTATCGCCGGGGGACGACGGGCGCTGGTCCGATCCATCGAGGGGGCGGAAGACAGGCCGCTCGATGGCATGGCGGCACTGAAAAACAAAAACATTTCTGCCGCCGATGTTGTAGTGGGTATTGCCGCCTGTGGTCTGACCCCGTTTGTCCATGGCGCGCTGACCTATGCGCAGGAACTCAGGGCGGGAACGATTTTTGTCACCTGTGCGCCGGAGGCCGTTCAGCACATCCCCGCCGAAATTATCATCAATCCCATCGTCGGCCCCGAGGTGATTACCGGTTCGACCCGAATGAAGGCCGGGACGGCGACAAAACTGGTTTTGAATACGCTGACGACCGCTGCGATGATCAAGTTGGGCAAGGTCTATGGAAATTTGATGGTCGATTTGAACGCATCGAATGACAAGCTCAAAGACCGTTCCCTCCGTATCCTCAGCAAATTGACGGGCTTGAGCCGGGACGAATCAGCGGCGTTGCTCGTTCGGGCGGACGGCCGGCTCAAACCGGCCATCGTAATGCACTTTCAAAAAACAGATTTGAAAACCGCCCAAAACATCCTGAAGCGAAATCGGGATTCCCTACGAAACGCAATTGAGGAAACCCTGTGACAATTACCGCACCCGATCTCTGTATTGTGATGACCTCAGTCGCACTGCTTTTTGTAATTTCTTATCTGTTTGGCCGCGACGAAAAAGACACCAACGATTTTTTCCTGGGCTCGCGAAAAATTCCGCCGATGGTCGCATGTCTGTCTTTCGTCGCAACCGAAGTCAGCGCGCTGACCATCATTGGGGTTCCCCAGGCGGCCTACAGTGAAAACTGGCAGTATCTCCAATTCTTTATCGGTTCCGCCGCCGCTCGCATCGTCGTCTGCTTTTTGTTTATTCCTATTTTCTATAAATATAACTGCACCAGTATCTATGAATACCTGCGGCATCGCTTCGGCCCCGAAACCCAATACGCCGGATCAATCTTCTTCTTTGTCACACGTCTGATCGCATCCGGCGTTCGTCTGTATGCGGCCTGCCTGGGGGTATCTATTATCATGGGGTGGTCACTGACAGTAGCCATTATTCTGTTTACCGTCGTCAGCGTTATTTTTATTGCGTTCGGAGGTATCAAAGCCGTTGTCTGGGCCGGTGCTTATCAGGCGATTATGTTTTTCGCCGCAGGGGCGGTTTTATTAGCGTATTTGATCTATCGGACCGAGGGTCCGCTTATGTCCGCAATCCAAATAGCGGTTGATAACGGTCGGCTCAGCGTCTTCGACTTTTCTTTTAAACTGAACCAGCCAACTACTTTTTGGGCGGGCACTGCCAATGCCTTTTTCATTGGGCTGGCTGTCTTTGGGACCGATCAGGAGATGGTCCAGCGATTGCTGACCGTAGAAACACGAAAAAAGAGCCAGCAGACGATCTTTATGACGATTGCAGGGGGGCTTCCGGTTCTATGTCTGTATCTGGCGATCGGAACCGGGCTGTTTATTTTTTATCAGCAGCATCCGAACATCCCCGCCCCCGACCAGGCCAAAGAAGTCCTGTCCCATTTCATACGCCATTCACTTCCTGTCGGGCTTAAAGGGTTGTTGCTGGCGGCGATTATCCTGGCCAGTATCGATTCACCGTTGAGTTCTCTCACATCGTCCTTTGTCTCGGATATCTACCGACCTGTGATTTGCAAAAGAGCCGGCGAAAAACACTATCTTTTAATCTCTCGATTCGGGATCATCGGCTTCGGAATCCTGTTGGCGACGATTGCGTATGCCTGTGCTCCGGTTAAAAATGTTCTGTGGTTTGCGTTTCAGATTTTCTCAGTCACCGGCGGCGCGACGCTCGGGGTTTTCCTGCTGGGGACGCTAACAAAAACAAAAGCCAACTATGCAAACATCGCCGCAATGATCCTCAGTACCGCCGGGATGCTCACACTGCTTTTATTGAAAAAGTTCGGCACAATCGAACTGGCATGGAGTTGGCTGATCGTCATCGGAACACTGACGACCATGCTTTTAAGCTATATTTTCAGCAAGCTTTCTCCCACTCAGTAAGAATTTACCCGGCGGAATCTTAAATCCCTTCATGCTCAAAGAAAGCCGGATATGCCTGAACTTTCGGCTACCTGCTTACCATCAACACGATTCCGATGATCAGGCCGACGACGGCAAGGAAGCAAATGCCTATCGAAATGCCGAAAATCCAGTAAAAGCGTGTCTGCTGTTTGGAAAGCGTGTATTTCATATAGCGTTCACTGGCTAAAAAGGTGCGGCTGATCTGCTGAAGCCATTCGGTCTGATTGACGGTATCCTGATCCAACCGGTCAAGCGTATCGGAAAATTTCCCGAAGTTATCGCCCATTTTTGACTGAATTTCAGTTGAAGTGGTTACTTTTTCATGGATTCCTGCCAGTTCTTCGGCCACCTTTGCATCCCGCTCGACCTTTTGGGAAAGCTGCTCGGCCACACGGGCAAACGCCTGACGCTGTTCTTCAACGGCCTTAGGCAGGGTCGAAAGCATGTCCGGCAGACCATCCATCCGCTGGACAAGCTGCTGATTTTGCCGAACCTGTTCGCTTAGATTGTCATTGATACCCTCGAGCTTATCGACCAGTTTTTCGACTGCTTCATTGAACATTTCAGCGGAATTTTTCTTTCTGACCGCGGTCTGCGACCCATGCAGCGGCACCACCGATGTGTTCATGCTGTCTTCGGATGTATAGGGAAAATCGTCCAGTCCCACAGAACCGCCGGACGTATTCGAGATGTTTTGGGAACTGTTCTTTTTTTTGCCGATGCCGAATATCCGTCTAAACATAGCCACCTCGTTATCTGTTGAAAAACACGGTTATGATTCTGATTACTATTAGACTCTTTTTGGCTTTTATTGCAAGTTTTTTATGTTATAATTCCCGTTGATTTTTCACTTTAAAAGAGACAATAAAATGAAAGTGGCCAGCTATATCCACAATGAGTCTGCTTCCTGCGGCATTGTCACTGACGCAAGTGTCATCGATATTCCCGCGAATACCGAACTGCACAGTATTCAGGAAATTCTTGCCACCGGGGCTTACGCATTGAACACCCTCTCCGCCCTGTCCCAATCCGCCGCGACACGAATTCCGCTGGACACCGTTGAACTGCTGGCTCCCCTGCCGCGGCCGGGAAAGATTTTGGCCTTGGCGGGCAACTATAAAAAGCACCTGGAGGAAAGCAAATGGCAGGATAAGACGTTCGACGACCAGGCAACGACGACGAATCCGTGGCCGTTCATCATGCCTTCGACCGTTATTACTGGCACCGGCACGGAAATCCGCTGGCCCGTTTACAGTGAACAAGTGGATTACGAAATCGAACTGGCGATTGTCATCGGACAGATAATCAAGTGCGTTTCACCGGAACGGGCCACGGCGGCGATTGCGGGCTATACCATCGCCAACGATATTTCCGCACGGAGCGTCACGTTTACTGACGACCGGAAGAATCGCCCCCGCGATGCCTATTTTGACTGGCTGATGGGGAAATGGTCGGACGGCTTTATGCCGCTGGGACCGTGGCTGGTGACGGCGGATGAAATCGGCGACCCGCAAAATCTGGACATGGAACTGAAAGTCAACGGACACACCCGTCAAAAATCCAATACCTCACAGATGATTTTTTCGGTTGGGCAGATCGTTTCGTTTATCAGCCACCTGATGACGCTGGAACCGGGCGATATCATCATTACCGGCACGCCGCACGGCGTCGCCATGGCCGACGGCAATTTCCTCAGTCCCGGCGACACAATGGAATGCACCATCGAAAAGATCGGCACGCTGACCAACATGCTTGGGGCCAAACCGGAATCATTTTATAAGGCCTTTATTCGGTAGTCGTCGGAGTATTCACGGCCAAGCACAGCTTGACCGTGCCACCCTACTTGGATTTCTTTTCGATTTTGACGGCTTTGTTGTTGGTTTGTAGCTTTCGAGATTTTTCCCAGTTTTCGAGGCCGGATTCGAGGGCGCGGTTGTAGCCGTAGTCGATGGTGTCAGCACGGGTGTAAACGGGTTCTTTTTTTTCGTCCCAGCGGGTGAATGTGCCTGTGATGGTGGCCAGGTACCAGCGGTAGGGAAATTCATGTTCGCTGATGAGGGGGTCGATGGCGGAGATATCGACATTGTGGGCGTATTTCAGGTCGTGCTCGGTGACGATGAAGGTGATGTCTTTGGTGTAGTAGTGTTCGGCCCAGCATTGGTTTTTTTGACGCTCAGGATCGACGAAGACGCGCCCGAGCAAATCCTCGTCCCATTTGCTGGGGACGTAGGCATCCAGAAACGTCATGTGCAACTGCATGTCACGATGAGCAAAAGCGAGCCGCTTGGCGGCTGAATGGATAGCCCAGGAACCGGCGGAGTGACCGATCAGGTGGATGTGCTTGAAATCGACCCCGAGCGACAGGATCGCCTTAGCCAGACGCGGGCCGGCGATATCGCGGGCGTATTCGGCGGCCTGAATCGAAGTAAACACGACCGAACCGCCCTTCCAGTCATAGGAACCGCAGACCCATTCGTTGGGATCGACCCGCTCTCCAATCGCCGCGGCCATTTCGCTGGGCCAGTCGTTTTCGCCCTTGTCCATCCAGCCATGAACGACCATGACCAATTTGTCGGCCCGGGCAGGAACGGTGACATTTTTGTCGATCACGACATTCGGGTCCGCCGACCCCTCCGGCCGAAGCAACTCATATTGAAAAGCAAAAATTCCCTCGTCTTTGATGGACAGGCATTCACACTCCTCTTGTATGACCGTCACCGGGGCGCGGAGGTATTTTTCAAGCGTTTTATTGCCTTCCATGAATTTGATAATCTCCTGGCGCGCGTCAAATTCAGCAAAGGTGTAAGAAGCAAGAAGCAATAAATATAGTATCAGATATCGATGCATTCTAATAGTTACCTTTATTATCCATTCCGGCCTATCGGCTTAAGAAATACTCTATGAGTAAAGGTTGATCATTGTATATGGATCCTAACAATATTCCCTCTCCACCTATCATTTGAAAAGGAACAACGGCGAAATCACGAATTCGACATCTCTCCAAAACTTCGGTTTTTTGATACACCAATGTTCCATCTCTGCTAAAAACATATAATGTCATAAGATCGGGATGCAGATTTTTCTTGACCACGAGATAGTTCGGAGCATTATTTTCAAATTGAACGCCTACTGCCTGAACGTCTCCAAATGTCCTGCAGCCCGGAGCATCGAGAGATAGCACAGTCTGGCAGTTCATGTTGATGATTCGGATTGTATTTTCCTCAGTCAGCAGGA
>Ga0272442_10006088_pt1 | contig 15972 bp, 18 predicted proteins | sample SSMForm2O_FD_200262 | JGI IMG/M metagenome (GOLD analysis project Ga0272442, IMG submission 200262) | Marine sediment archaeal communities from Little Sippewissett salt marsh, Falmouth, MA, United States - SSM-Form-2O | ecosystem: Environmental > Aquatic > Marine > Wetlands > Sediment ...
AAAAACACAACCGGGAAGTCGGTTTCTTTTCAGAAGACGAGAGCTGGTACCGCAGCATTGTGGAGGAGACTATCATGGCAGTAGCCGAATCGGGGCTGCTGCTGGAAGTGAACACCGGCGCCATGAGCCGGGGATACACAAGCGAGCCCTACCCTTCCCCGTGGATCCTCGACCTCTGCGCGCAGGCAGGCTCCGCCGAAGCGAACAGCCAAAATGATCTCGCCGAAGCGAGCGGCCGGAGCAGCCGCGGCGGAATACCGGTCGTCATCAGCGCGGATGCCCACAAGCCTGATCTGATGGATTATGCCTTCGAGGAGATCGAAGAGATGTTGCTTGCCGCAGGCTACCGTCACAGCTGGGGTCTTCTTCAGAACAGATGGCAGGAGGTATGGTTTGACTGAAAAACAGGATAGCGAGGGATACAACGAATACGGCAACCACGCGCTTCCCAAGCGAAAAGAACCCGATCTGGATGAAGTCGCCGCACAGCGGATCGAAGAGCTCAAGCTGCTGCTGCGTAAAAACGCACAGCAGCATCGCGAAACAGTGCAGACCTTGAGGGAAACCCGCCAGACGGTACGGCGCAACTATCACGGTATGGTGCAGCTGCTCATCGAAGTCATCTCCCTCGGCAACCGGTTCCTCGGCGGCCATCTCAAGCGTACAGCCGAAATAACCTGGAACTTCTGCCGTTCCGTGCGGCTGTCCAAGGATATCTGTTACCTGCACTATTACGGAGCACTTCTGCACGATATCGGTCTGGTCGGCAGGAATCCGCATCTGACCGATACTCCCCCCGAACAGATGCCCGATCACGAACTGCAGGAATACCGGAAGCACACCATCTACGGTGAAAAAATCATCAGCTCCATCTACAACCTCAAGCGGACCGCCGCAATTATCCGCTCCCATCATGAGCGGTTCGACGGGAACGGATTCCCGGATCAGCTCCAGGGGACAGCCATTACCCACGGAGCTCGGGTGGTCAGGATCGTCAATGACTGGGACAACATGATCTACAAGTACAACATGAGCATTCAGTCGGCCGTCGAGAGCATCAAGGCCGGAGTAGGTACTCTCTACGATCCGCGGGTGGCGGAGAAATTCCTGCTCTTCATCCCTGAATGGGCCAGAGAGCATGATCAGGAAGCCTCGGTCGTCAGCCTCGAATCCCTGCAGGTAGGGATGTTTCTGAAGGACGACATCATCCTGTCCAATGGGCTTATGCTGGTCCCCAAGGGGATCATACTGAACCAGGCTACCATCGACAAGATCCGCTCCTTCCGCTCGATGATCGAAGACATCCACACTGTCCAGGTCGCCTACTAGAAATCGGCCAGCCCGAATCCTTGGTGTCCCTGAAACGGTACCTGAATATCATAATCCGCTCCTGAGATACACCGGACATTTTTTACTATTTCTATCATGATTTCTCCGCTAACTCTAATAAAATAAATTTCTTTTCTTTTTTGGAAAACAGCAGTATAATAATAGTAGAAATGAGGTATTACTAAAAAATGCTAATAAAAAGTGATCTATACATAAATTTGTTTATTCAAAAAAGTAAATATAAATATTACCTTAGATATGGAAAGGGTTGAATATGAGTAATTTGGACGATCTACAGGCAGTTCTCGTGGATCTCTCCGTTCTGGAGAAGTATTCCCGTAAACTGTCCGATCTCATCGATCAGTACAAAAAGGAACTGGAAAAACAGGGATGGACTGCCTATCAGCCCTACACCGATGGTTTTACGTTGAAATATGGAATTGTGAAGAACGAGCTTATCCAGGAGTACGATCAGTTTCTGAATGAAGCATCGGGACTCTATTTTCAATACAGCCGGATTCTGAAAGACCTGCAGGGCTCAAGGTAATCCGCCGCCTCAGGATATACTCTCATCAGTTTCAGACTCTTTTCCGAGATGATGCACTGCCCATATCAGCCTTTGGACCACTGTCGCTGCGGTGAGCAGGGCCATCGCTGTGAATAGCAGGACGATCCGGCCGGGCAAAAGAAAAAAAAGGGTATAAAAAACGATGGTTTCGGTGCCGCCGATGATACCCCCGGGCATGCGGATGCTTGTCTGCTGACTGCTGTGTTCGTTCAGTGCGCTTCGTGCTTTCAACGCGCTTCGTCCGGCGGAATTTCCGGACACTTCCCCTGCTGAAGCGCCGCCGCCGTGCTTCCGCTTCTCGAGCAGGGCGGAGAGGTACATCCAGGATGCGCCGTTAATGTAGAACACCGACAGGAGCAGTATGAGAGTCAGATAGCCGGACCGCACATCCAGAGAGAGCGCGAAGGCTGCCGGAACGGCGGCATACACCGTGAAATCAAGCAGTATATCCAGATAGCCTCCGAGGTCGGACTGGGAATCGCAGGTCCGGGCTACTGCGCCATCAAGCCCGTCGAAGACCCTGTTTCCGATCCAGAGCATCAGACCGGCCGTGTATCGGCCCATCACCACCATCACGGCACTCATTATTCCCAACAGGAAAGCAATCAGAGTAATGGTATTCGGATGCACGCGTCTGCCGACGGCGGTCACCAGCGGCGACAGGACACGGTCCTTCAGAGGCCTCAGGAGCTCATCAAACACCTTCCTTCCTCCTGCTGCGAATTTTCCGGGCGATGACAGGCATGAGACTCAGCAGTCCCAGCAACACGAGGGCAATCAGAATCTCCGAAGATATCAGGCTTTCGCCCGGCTCGATACGTGCTCCGGTGTAACCGAGGTAGGCGTACACGAAGGAACCCGGTATGATCCCGAGTGCGGTTGTCCAAAGGAAGGTCACAGCCGGTACCGCCGTCACCCCGGCGAATATATTAATGAGGAAGAAGGGGAAAATGGGGATGAGACGCAGAGTGAGGAGGTAGTTTTTCCCGTTCTCCTGAATCTCCCGGTTGAATTTCTCCAGACGCTCCCCGTACTTCTGCTGGACCAGATTCCCGATCACGAACCTGGCCGCCAGGAATACGAGGAAGGCCCCTCCGGTGGCCCCGATATTGATCAGGAGCACTCCTATCAGCGGCCCGTAAAAAAAGCCGCCGAGAAGGGAGAGGACCGTCGCCCCGGGGATCGAAAGCGCTACGACGATAATATAGAGAAGAACAAAGAGGAATGCCGAAATCAGAAAATTGTCTCTGACGTACTCTATCAGAGTATCGCGGTTCTCGGCTATGCGCTGGGGATTCAGTACTTCTCCCAGGGCGGTGAATCTCACCGCGGCAACTAAGCCCCCCACGACTATTACTGTGATCAGAATGGTCCGAAAGGTTTTATTCACTGCTTCCCTCCCAGCCGGCGGTCAAGCTTCCAGTCCCCTCCTGCCTTCCTGAACCGGCAGTCAGAATATCCGCTCGAGGCGTATTCAGCCGTACTTATGTAGTAAGAATAAGAAAACTGCAGGAAAATACAAATAAATCTTGATAATTATATTCATATTCATACTTTTAAGGTAGGAAGTGTCACGAAGATTTGGGTTATTCTGCGTGGGAAGGGTGCGAAAAGGACAGTGCGGATGTTTTTGGATGTCAGGGATGTAAGGAAATCATTTGGGAAGAGTGAAGTTCTGAAGGGGATTTCGTTCACCTGCGAGCGGGGTGAATTCGTCTCGGTCATCGGCCCCTCGGGAACGGGTAAGACAACGCTGCTGAAGATTGTTGCCGGAATAGAATCCGCTTCGGAAGGCAATGTCCATATCGCATCGCTGAAGGACATCCGCAGGAATCCTCCTATTCTCGTCTTTCAGGATTACATGCTTTTCCCTTACATGAGCGTCTTCGAGAACGTGGCCTTCGGACTTCGCGCCAGACGTATCGCAAAGACCGAAATGAAGCACAGGGTTGAGGCAATTCTCTCCTTTTTCCGATTGGACGGTAAAGCCGAAGCCTTCCCGTCTCAGCTCTCGGGAGGTCAGCAGCAGAGAGTCGCCCTGGCCCGGGCCCTGGTTCTCCAGCCGGAGCTCCTTCTTCTCGATGAGCCCTATGCCAATCTGGATAAAAACCTGAAACTGGACACCGCCAGGTTCATCCGCGAGACCCAGCTGGAGTTCGGCATCACGACCGTCTGCGTTACCCACGATATCGAAGAAGCGTTGGCCATTTCCGATTCAATCGGAGTCCTCATAGACGGAGAATTGGCCGACTGGGGCTCTCCGGAACGCCTGTATAACGAACCTGAAAGCCTTGAATCTGCCCATTTCTTCGGAGAACTGAACAAGATCAGCTCAAAGCTCTTCCCTTCTTTGGGTATCGAAGAGGAAGACTCCGAAGTGGTTTATGCCCGAAACGAAGCCCTTCACCTGAAATCCGTCATGTATGCCGACGATTCATCCGCTTCGAACACGACTGCCCGGTCATGTGACCAGCCGGTCATGGGGCGGGTGGCGGATAAAAAATTCCTCGGGACCTCCTACCGGTACCGCCTGGAGCTGCTCGGGGAAACCCTCACCTGTCTGACTATGGACGGAACACACCGACCGGGAGATATCGTCGATATCTCCCTCGAGACCTACCTTCGGCCGAAGACGGCCCCTGAAGGAGCGCTCGGAGAGAAGACGCAGCTGGAGCCGATCAGGTACGGGGATAAAAGTCTGCAGATTTACAGGAGGACGACTGGTTGAACAGGAAACATTCAGGAACAGGAAAAACTCTCTTACTGGCGGGAGCAGCGGGGATTCTTTTCTTACTCATGACCCTCACCGGCTGCTCGGGAGAACAGGAACAGATGAACTGGATCGATAAGGAGTTCGATGAGATTGAAGAGGCCGCCGCCGGGAGCACCGTCAACTTCTACATGTGGGGCGGCGACGCCCGGATAAACGCATGGATAGACAGCTTCGTTGCCGGCGAACTGGAGGAGCGTTACGGCATCAGGCTCGAGCGGGTGCCCATGGATGCCTCGGTCTTCATCAACAAGCTGCTGAACGAGAAGAGCGCCGGCAAGCAGGAAGGCGTAATCGACCTGGTGTGGATCAATGGAGAAAATTTCAAGACCGCCCGGGAGAACGGACTGCTCTACGGCTCTTTTTCAGGGAAGCTGCCAAATTTCGCCTTCGTCGATCCGGACGCGGTCTCCACCGACTTCGGGTACCCGGTGGACGGATGGGAATCCCCCTACGGGAAGACCCAGTTCGTGTTCGAGTACGACTCGGCGAAGGTACCAGACCCGCCCTCCAGTTTCGAGGAACTATCGGAGTGGGTCCGGGACAATCCGGGTAAATTCACCTACCCGCAGCCTCCAGATTTCACCGGTTCCGCCTTTATCAGGCAGGCCTTTTACGCGGTGTCCGGAGGTCCTGACCAGTACATGGAGGATTTTTCAGAGGAGCGTGTGCAGCCGGGAGCGGAAAAACTGTGGGACTATCTGCGTTCGATCAAACCGTATCTCTGGCAGGCGGGAGAGACCTACCCTCAGAACAAAGCCAGGCTCGACTTCCTCTTCGAACGGGGCGAGGTCCTGATCAATATGGATTACAATCCGACCGCCGCCTCGGGGAAAATACTGGATAACCGCTACCCCGACACGGTCCGCACCTTCATCATGGAGGGTAATTCACTTGCCAATCAGCACTATGTCTCGATCCCCTTCAACGCCCCCAATGTGCCGGCCGCCCTGGTAACCGCTGATTTCCTGCTCTCCCCGGAGGCACAGTATTCCAAGAATCAGCCTGCAACCTGGGGCGACATGACAGTCCTCGATCTCACCCGGCTCCCCGCGGAATGGGCACGGAAGTTCGAAGACCTCGAGCTCGGAGCGGCGACGCTTCCTTTCGAAATTCTATCCCGCAACTCCGTTCCCGAGATCTCCGCGGAATACGTTGAGTATCTTGAAAAGCGCTGGCAGGAGGAGCTTCTCCAGTGATTCGTACGAGGACGGGCAGCCTCATTCTTCATTTGATGCCGATCCTTATTCCCTTTGCCGCACTTTTCATGACCGGCATCATCATCACCGTCCTGCAGTCCTTCGGCATCGGTTTCGCACTGCCGGAAGGGACGGGATTTCTCTCCGCCTACCGCGAAGTTTTTCAAAGCCCCTTCTTCCTGGCATCCGTACGGCACTCCCTCTGGATCGGTCTGGTATCGGCATCGGTTTCGGTCATGACCGGTATGTTCCTTGCCCTCCTCATCTGGAATACCACTTCGAGGGTGAAAAAGTATTCAGTGGTCTATAAAATCCCCCTCATTCTCCCCCATATCACCGTGGCCTTTATCGTGATTATCATCTTCAGCCAGTCCGGTCTGCTTGCATCCCTGGCATATCAAGCCGGTCTGCTCAGTGAACCAGCTGATTTCCCGAATCTCTTCTACAATAAGACCGGGACGGGCATCATCCTGAGTTACATCTGGAAGGAAGTACCCTTCGCCACGCTGATGGTCCTGTCGGTCCTGCAGAAGCTCGATATACGCTACATCCAGACAGGGACCATGCTGGGGGCCGGATTTTTTCGGAAATTCCGGCATCTTATCCTGCCGCACATCGCGCCGGCGGTCCATACGACCTTCATCATTCTCTTCCTCTACAGTTTCGGCGCCTTCGACATTCCCTTCCTGGTCGGCGAGAGTTCTCCCCGGATGCTCAGTATAACCGTCTTCAATCTCTACTTCCGGGCCCAGCTCTCCTCCCGTCCGCAGGCCATGGCAATTCTCACGATGATGTTCCTTTTCTCCATGATCTTCATCACGCTGTACACCAGGGCGGTGACGGCAGTGAATCCAAAAGCGAGGAGAATATAATGGGAAAAACATCCGGCGCCGCGCGGGATGCAGCCGAACCCGGGCTCCGCAGCTCACCAAGGGGCGGAATAAATGCTGCAGCCCGGGACGGTACGACCCTCATACTGCTCTTCATTCTCTTCGTGCTGCCCCTCGTCGTACTGCTGGTCTCCAGCCTGGCATCTGTATGGACCTTTCCCCGGCTGCTGCCCGAAAGTCTTTCTGGTCGCACTTACATGTATGCCGTTTCACAGGGAAGGGAGATCTTCGCTTCCCTGTTGAGCTCCGCCGGCTACTCTCTGCTCACGGTGGCAGCGGTCTTTTTCATGACTCTCCTGCCCGCACGGGCATTGGCCCGTTGGGATTTTCCCGGCAAGCACCTTCTCGACGCTCTTCTGCTGGTGCCTGTGCTCCTTCCGGCGATGACCTTTTCCATGGGAATCCATGTCATCTTCATCCGAACAGGTGTGAGCGATACCCTTGCGGGCATTGTCCTTGTACTTTCGATCTACAGCTATCCTTACATGCTGCGCGCCCTCATATCGGCTTATATGCGAATATCCGAGCAGTACTCCGTAACAGCCCGGAACCTGGGCGGAGGCTTTTTTTACACTCTCCTGCACGTGGAGGTTCCCATGCTTCTGCCAGGAATAGCCGCCGGGGCTTCGGTGGTCTTCCTGGTGGCTTTCGGTGAATACTTTCTCGTCTTCCTGATCGGCGGGGGTGCCGTGGACTCGTACACGGGGTACCTGTTTCCCTTTCTGCAGGGTTCCGATCACCAGACAGCATCTCTTCTCACGCTGATTTTTCTCTTCGTCCCGCTGCTGCTGTTCTTCCTGATGGAGTGGACGACTTCTTCAATCTATAGAAAAAGGGGGCTCGAAGCATGAGTTCGAAAAAATACACCCACGATCTGATTGTCATCGGCGGAGGCTCGGGGGGGCTGACGGTTGCCGCCGGGGCCGCACAACTCGGGGTCAGGACCGCTCTGATAGAAAAAGAGCACCTGGGCGGCGACTGTCTCTACTACGGCTGTGTTCCGAGCAAGACGTTGATCAAGAGCGCCGACACATGGGCATCTGCCCGCCGCGCCGCCGAATATGGTCTGCCCGAGCTGAAGATTCCGGGACTCCCGGATGCAGACAATGTGATGTCGAGGGTCCGGTCGGTGATATCGCATATTGAACCCCACGACAGCCCCGAGCGTTTCCGCGGCCTCGGCGTCGATGTGTATCTCTCAAGCGGAGAGTTCACCGGACCACACACGTTCCGACTGTCAGGGGGCGGATCGGCAGGGTCGCCCGGACAGCAATCTCCGGACGGAGCGGTGCTCTCCGCCCCGAAGTTCGTTCTAGCCACCGGCAGCTCGCCCTTCGTTCCACCGATCCCCGGACTGCAGGAAGCCGGTTATATCACCAACCGGGACATTTTTTCCCTGAAAAAAATGCCGAAGAACCTGATCGTCATCGGAGGAGGGCCGATCGGCGTGGAGATGGCCCAGACTTTCGCTCGCCTGGGGATCTCGGTCACTCTGATCGATATGAGCGACCACGTGCTGATCCGGGAGGACCGCGACATGGCGGAGATCGTGCAGGATGCTCTCGCCGCCGACGGAGTCAGACTCGAACTGAATGCCGCAGTCGAATCGGTCCGGTCTGCCGGTGGGAAAAAGATAGTCCGGGTGCGGCAGGGAGCAGGAGAAACATCTTCCGTGAAAGACATCGAAGGAGATCTGATCCTCGTGGCCGCCGGCCGCCGGGGAAACACGGATGGGCTCAGCCTGGACAAAGCCGGCGTTCACGTGGAACGGAGCTACATTTCCACCAACCACAAGCTTCGGACCAGCCGGAAACACATCTACGCATGCGGCGACGTCAACGGGAAGTTCCTTTTCACCCACGCCGCAGGAGCCGAGGGCTCGGTCATCATCCGGCGGGCGGTACTGCATCTGCCGGCGGCAATGAGCTACGAACACATTCCCTGGTCCACCTACAGCGATCCGGAACTCGCCTCGGTCGGTTACAATGAGAAACGGGCCGCGGAAGAAGGTATCGACTATAGAGTGATTACCACCGGTTTTGACGAAAACGACCGGGCATGGGCGGAGAAGAGCGAAGGGGGCCGGATCAAGATCCTCCTCGACCGGAAGGACCGGGTAATCGGCGTGCAGATCGCCGCCGCCCATGCCGGGGAACTGATCGCGCCGGCTATTTTCGCCGTCCGGAAAAGCTGGAAGATATCCGAGTTCCTCAGTCCCGTTTTCCCCTATCCCACTCTGTCCGAGATCTACCGCAAGGCTGCCGGCACCTACCTCTCTCCGCGCCTCTTCAACCCAAAGGTTCGTGACATCCTCAGGATCCTGTTCCGGTACCGGGGGACGGCATGAATAGAAAGAAGTTCACATCAGCCGCAGTGTTGTGGTGTGTGCTGGCAGCGGCGGCACCGCTCCCTATCCAGGCAGAAATTTTCGAAGACTTCGACAGCCTCGACCGCTGGGAACCCCTCACTTTCCGCAAGATCGACGCTCACACCACGTACGATCTCGTCATGGAAGACGGGAAAAACGTTCTTCGCGCCCGGGCAGAAGCTTCCGCTTCGGGTATAATTTTTACCGAAAGGTTCAGGGTCGCCGAGACCCCCTTCGTCGAGTGGAGCTGGAAGATCAGCAACACCGTCGAAGGGGGGAACGCCGCCGAGAAAGACGGCGACGACTATGCAATCCGCATCTACATCATCTTTCCCTACGACTCGTCTAGGGTCTCCTTCCTCGACAAGGTGAAGTACGAAACCGTGCGCCGGTTATACGGCGAATATCCGCCTCTATCGAGCCTCAACTACATCTGGGCCAACCGCCCGCATGAGGCTGAGTATCTGCCGAACCCCTTCACCGACCGGGCCATGATGGTCCCGGTGGACACTGGGGGTCAGTACGCCGGTCAGTGGCGGACCCATACCGTAGACATCCGGGAGGACTACCGGAAGGCCTTCGGCGAGGAGGTCCCTGAAGAAGCCTCCCTCGCCATCATGTCCGACACCGACAATACCGGCACCTCCGCCACCGCCTTTCTTGACTACATCCGGGTGAAATCGGCCCGGTAAGACGAGTCAGAATCCCGGGCATCACAGCCCGATCTTTTCCGGCTATATCTCAAATTCTATTGTCCGGTTCTCCCTGTTGACGAGAAAGGTCTGACTGGCTCCGCCGAACCGGGATTGAATCGTCTCTTCCAGATCCTTCATTGCATTCTCCAGCTTCGGGTAGTGCTCCCCTTCGAAGCCGACGAGCTGAAAAAAGATGTTCGTGCTCGCATCGGTCATTTTCCCCAGTTCGCTCTGACGCCAGAGCCACTGACGGGTCTGGATGGTTCTGCCGCTGGTGAATACGAGCTCACCGGATTCGACCATTTCGAAATCATCGGCGCCGAATGGAAGGAACCGGTCCCCTTCGACAGTCCGCCGGACCTCCAGGTCCGCGTCGATATCAGCCAGGTCGTGTCCGCCGAGGGAGACGACATGGGTAAGGGCTATGGTATTGCACCGGTCAACCAGTGCGTTGATCCGGGGCAATGCCTGTCCCTTGAGGACCCGCTTGGCCATACCTTCCACGGAGTTGGTGTACTTGTTGGGATTGATTCCCGCGTTCACCAGCGCGTCCCGATACACGGCGATATCCGGGTGTTCTTTGATCGGCGTCCCGTCCAGTCGGGTCCGCAGACTCTCTTCCGCCGTCGACAGAAGGGCATCGTCCTCTCCGGAACTCTGACAGTTCTTCAGTCCTCTACCGACGACGATGCCGAAGCACACCGACGGATTGGCCTCGAAGACCCATGGATACACCGTGTATTTCATATATTCCTCCCTGTGTGTTGCGATGTCGGCATCCCCGGCCGCATCCGCTGCTTGTGCTGAGTATCAGTTTAAACCGGAGCGTTGGTGTCAGGTCAAGAGTCGAAAAGATTTTATCAGAAGAGATCCTCATCTTTACAAACAGCCGGCGCGTAGTATGAAAATATCTGCCTGAAATAGACCCGGTGGCTTCGATCCTGTATACTCTGGATGAAAGTTTGTGTATTCCGCGGCAGCGGGATTTCCTGCGCGGATTTCACCTGTGTGCCGAATCTTTTTACCCGCAAGCTTCGAACCACCGCCAAGGAGCTGTCATGAAAAGAATCTTACTGAGCTGCCTGATGCTGACATTCATTCTGTCTGTATCCTGGGGATCCGATTTTGCTGACCGGAAGATGGATGCTTTTTTCGTAACCCTTCAAACCGGGAAGTATCGGGAGGGTATAACCGAACTTCTAACCGGTTCGGTACTCGAGGAGAAGGTGATTAACGTCAACCAGACCATGAATAACTGGGTGAACCAGTTCACCCAGATCAGATCCATCTACGGCGATTATCTCGGGTATGAGAAGGCGGTATCCGTGGAACTCGGAAGCCTGGAGGAGACTACGTACTTCGTACACTGTCGGGACTATCCGATCCAGATTGTGATTACCGAATACAACAACGGGCGGCAAATTCAGCTGGTGAACATGGTTTTCAACGACGAGGTCCTCGAGACCCTGCGCAAGTTCGGCGAGCCCGGCCGCTGACGGTAAAGCCTTCGCTGAAGATGCGGCCGCTGCTGGTTATGCAGCCTTAGCTGAAGGCACAGCCTTCGCTGAGGATACAGTCTTCTCTGACGATGCAGCCTTGGCTGAAGATGCGGCCGCTGGTGGTTATGCAACATTCGCTGAGGATACGGCCGCTGCCCGAATAGTAAGGCAGCAGCCGGGATCCGGATTGCCGCCCGGGCGGCCCTCAAAACACTCCTATTCTCCTCGGGCCGTTTTCAGTTCATTCCCCGCAGCCGCGGTGAGAAACAGCGCATCGGTGGCGACGGTAACATACCGGAACCCCTGCATGATCCTCTGCCTCCCTGCCGCTCCGTTGACGGCGAAGATCCCCGCCGCTTTGCCGTTCCGCTCGCACACATCGACGATACGCCGTTCCGCCTCCTTTATCCGCGGGTCTTCCACCTCCCCGGGAATCCCGAGAGAGTGGGAGAGATCGAAGGGTCCCAGGAAGATCACGTCGATACCGGGCACTTCGGCAATTGATTCGATGTTCTCCAGTCCCTCGGCGCTCTCGCACTGGGCGATCACGAGAGTCTGTTCGAGACTCTGCTGAAAATATTCCTTCACCGACAAAGCTCCGTAGTCGGCGGCTCTCGGCATAGCCAGTCCCCGGCGGCCGACAGGATGGTAATGAGATGCTGTCACCACCTCCCGCGCAGTATCGGCAGTATTGACCTGGGGCACCTGGACCCCCGCCGCTCCGATATCAAGGGAACGTAGAATAGTAGTGTCGAGGGCGTTCGTCACTCTCAGCACTGCGGGCACTCCCCGCACTTCCGACGCCCTGACGAGGTGAAGCGCGCTCTCCACCGACATAGGTCCGTGCTCGGTATCGATGACCAGGAAATCAAAGCCAGACCCGGCAATGATCTCGGCCGCGTCGGGACTTCCCGTGGTGATAAAACTCCCTATGATTGTTTGCCCGTCCTTCAGACGCTGCTTCAAATCATGCTGCATTTTCTCCTCCTGCTGCGTGTACTAAATTCTTTGGATCATCCCGAATGATACTCCCGACGGTTCATTGAATATGCAGATCTTCGAGCGTTCGGAAATCCTGAACGGCTCCTCTACGATAAAGCCCCCGGCAGCGGTGATCTCTTCGGCTTTCTTCTCTATCTCCTCGACCTCGATGTAGAGGGTGAGGAAGGGAAGCTTTGCCTTCCGAAGAGTGAAGATGCCTCCGTCTATCGGCCCGCTGCAGGACGTGCCGGGATCGACTGTATAGAATCCGAGGGTCTCATCGAAAGTGATCTCCCAACCGAACACCTCACGGAAGAACCGTACCGACTTCTCCTGGTCATGACTTGCAAGTTCCCAGAACACAATCGAATTATTCATATCCGCCTCCGTCTTCTTCTCTATTGTAGTGAAAAAGAGGCGCTTGATTCTACCGCCGTATCTATTAATATAGGAGTAACACGTATGAAAAAGATCCGTATCGGCACATGCAGCTTCAACTACCCCTCATGGAAAGGCCTTGTCTATTCCGGGGACACGCCGGAAAGCTACCTTACCCAGTACGCCCGGCGATTCGATACCGTCGAGATCGACCGCTGGTTCTGGAGCCTCTTTCATCCCCGGAGTGTCGTGCTGCCTGACCCCGAAGTGGTCAGAGAATATCTCGAATCCACACCGGACGATTTCACTTTTTCCATAAAGGTACCCAACAGCATTACGTTGACTCACTTCTACAGCCGCGACACCGGAAGATCACTCGTGCCGAATCCTCATTTTCTGTCGACTGATTTGTTCCGGGAATTCATGGACCTGCTGCAGCCGCTGCGGGATAAGATAGAGAGTCTGGTTTTTCAGTTCGAGTACCTTAACCGGCAGAAGATGGGAAGTCAGTATGAATTTCTCGATCGGCTTGACTCATTTTTTTCCAACATATCAATGAACGCTCCGGCGGCCATCGAGGTGCGGAACAAGCAGTATATAAATCAACCCTACTTCGACTTCCTGAGTGAACATGACCTTACACATGTATTCATGCAGGGATACTGGATGCCTCCGATTCCGGAGATATATGGTCGCTTCGGGGAAAAAATCGGGCCGCGGTCAATGATACGGCTGATGGGAGAGGACCGCAGCGGTATCGAGAAACGTACAGGCAAGAAGTGGAACAGAATCGTTCTGGAGAAGGATGAAGAGATTCGCAGTATCGCAGGGATGGTCCGCTCGATCCTGGACCGGAACATCTTCGTCGCTGTATATGTGAACAACCACTATCAGGGCTCGGCGCCCCTCACCATAGAAAAACTGCGGGCGGAACTCGATCAGCCGCAGTAACCCGGGCCGGGCTGATGGAGCCGACAGAGAGAAACTCCGGCGCAGGAAGATCAAAGGTACTTGTTGAGAATCTGCTCGGTAATGAATCCCAGCTGGACTGCAATCTGGCCGAAGAGCATGCCGGGGTGCTCTTTCTGATAGCGTAATACCTCCGCGACCTGCTGCTTGGAGAGCGCCCCCAGCCTGACCAGCATATCGCCCAATCTCTCCGTTGAATCCTGCATACACCTTCCCTCTTGCTGCAATAATACTAGATAGCAGGACTGTTGTCAGCGGAATATGTATTAATTTTACGCAAACCAGCCGTGATACAGAATGTAAGGTGCGAGGCATTCCGGGCTATTAAATCACCTATCCAACCGAAGCGTAAGGATCCCGTCTGGTGTAGTGGGTGTGCAGCAGATGATGAGCCCTCTCGCTGCCCGGCGATCCGAGATATGCTTCGTAGATAGCCTGAATCTCCGGATTTTCGTGACTGCGGCGGACGGACCGTTCCTGGTCTTCTCGGTAGAGGCCCCGGATCCTTTCCTCCCTGCGGCGCATCGAGTTGTCGATCGGCTGACCTCCGCCGCCGATGCAGCCGGCGCGGCAGGCCATTATCTCGATGAAGTGGTAAGGATTTTCCCCCTTCTTGCCCGCATCGGCGACCTTCTCCAGCAGCGTCCTTGCATTGCTGAGGCCGTGGGCTACCGCGACCCGCACCGACAAACCGCCTACCGGTATCTCCGCCTCCTTGATCCCTTCCAGGCCCCTCACCGGCTGGAATTCGACGTGATCGAGACGCTCACCGGTCTTGAGCTCGTAGGCAGTCCTGAGGGCGGCCTCCATGACTCCTCCAGTAGCGCCGAAGATCGTTGCCGCACCGCTGTAATCCGACATCAGGGGGTCCGCAGTCTCCTCCGTCAAGCGGGAAAAATCGATACCCGCCTGCCGTATCATTCGGGCAAGCTCCCGGGTGGTGAGAACGTAGTCCACGTCCTGATAACCGCTGGAGCGCATCTCCGGACGCCGGGCTTCGTACTTCTTGGCTGTGCAGGGCATAATTGAGAGGGAGACGATTTTCTCAGGATCGATCCCCCGGGTCTCGGCGTAGTAGCTCTTGATGAGGGCCCCCATCATTTGCTGGGGAGATTTACAGGTGGATATATGGTCGGTGAGGCTTGGAAAATACGTCTCACCGAATTTGACCCAACCGGGTGAACAGGAAGTGATAAGGGGAAAAGGTCCTCCCTTCTCCACCAGATTGAGGAACTCGGTACCCTCCTCCATGATGGTGAGGTCCGCAGAGAAGTTAGTGTCGAAGACGATATCTATGCCGATCCTGCGGAGGGCGGCGTAGATCTTGCCTATCACCAGGTCGCCGGGCTTCATGCCGAACTCTTCACCCAGGGCGACCCGCACCGATGGTGCAATCTGGGCCGCCACAACCAGATTCGGATTCTCGATGCTCGCCCACACATCATCGATCTGCTCCTTCTCGTGGAGGGCTCCCACCGGACAGTAGGCCACGCACTGGCCGCAGTTTACGCAGACGCTGGAACCCATATCGGTGTCTTTTCCCGGCGAGACGATCGTATCGGATCCTCTCCCGTAAAAAGAGATGGCCTTCACCGTCTGCAGCTCTTCACAGACATGAACACAGCGGCCGCAGCCTATACACTTGTTCATGTCCCGGACGACTCCGTGAGCGGTGACATCCACCGGCAGTCCGTGGGTGTACTGATCGTAGCGGAGCGTTCTCAGCTCGAAGCGCTCGGCCAGTGCCTGCAGTTCACAGTTCCCATGGCGTATACACTGGAGGCAGTCATCCGGATGAGCGGACAGCACCAGTTCGAGCAAACCCCGCCGGATTTTACGCAGTTCCCGGGTGCTGGTACGGATCTTCATCCCGTCCTGTACCGGCGTCATGCATGCACGGCGGTACGAAGGATCTCCCTCGATCTCTACGATGCACATACCGCAGGTCCCCGCCGGGGTCAGGTCTTCGTGATGACAGAGGGTCGGAATTTCGATGCCCGCCTTATCAGCAGCTTCGAGTATGCGGGTCCCATCTTCTACTTGTATTTTTTTCCCATCGATCGTTATCCGCGCCATCACACCACCTCCTTGACGTATTCCTGTTCCCTGATGAAACGCTCGATCTCATCTCCGAAGCCCTCCAGAAGGGTACGCAGCGGTGTCGAGACGGATTGACCGAAGGGACAGAACGAAGCCGCATCCATTACTTCGGTTGTCTCGACCATCAGAGGAATGTACTCGCTCTTCCCGCGGCCGGCAGCGATCTTGTTGGCCATGTAGGCGAGCTGACGGGTACCGTAACGGCAGGGAAAACATTGCCCGCAGG
>Ga0272442_10006089_pt1 | contig 15972 bp, 15 predicted proteins | sample SSMForm2O_FD_200262 | JGI IMG/M metagenome (GOLD analysis project Ga0272442, IMG submission 200262) | Marine sediment archaeal communities from Little Sippewissett salt marsh, Falmouth, MA, United States - SSM-Form-2O | ecosystem: Environmental > Aquatic > Marine > Wetlands > Sediment ...
TAAATCTTTTGCCTGACACATTCGCCATATATCGCCCTCTTCTACATTGTGCTCAAGCATAGTTTGTCCAGATGCTGAAACAACACGAACCTTTCCATTACCCGGGATCTTAAATGTCTTATCATGAGATCCATATTCCTCTGCTTTTTGTGCCATAAGCCCTACATTTTGAACAGTTCCCATTGTTGTTGGATCGAATGCCCCATGCTCTTTACAAAAATCAATTACTTCTTTGTATACTCCAGCATAACTACTATCAGGGATGACAAATTTCGTATCATGAAGCTTACCATCTGGCCCCCACATTCTACCTGAATTTCGAATTGCGGCCGGCATTGATGCATCAATGATTGTATCACTTGGTACATGTAGGTTTGTTATTCCTTTGTCAGAGTTGACCATCGCAAGTTTTGGCCTCTTTTCATAACAAGCTTTGAGGTCTGATTCGATTTCTGCTCTTTTATTCTCAGGTAAGTTTTTTATCTTTGTATAAAGGTCACCTAAGCCATTGTTGGGACTGATGCCAAGCTCCTTGAAAATTGATTCATGCTTTTCGAAAACTTCTTTGAAGAAAACAGAAACCACATGACCAAAAATAATAGGATCTGAAACCTTCATCATTGTAGCTTTCAAATGTACAGAGAATAATATGTCATTTCTTTTTGCATCGTCTATTTGTTTCTCAAGAAAGTCACGTAAAGCGTTTTTACTCAAAAAAGTTGCGTCTATTATTTCGCCATCTATTAACGGTTGCCTTTCTTTTAGAACTTTTACATTACCATCTCGATCAATAAACTCTATTCTCGCATCTCCTGCGGTTTCTTCAGTGATAGTAATAGATTTTTCATTAGAACGTAGATCCCCACTAGTCATATGAGCAACATGTGATTTTGAGTCTTTTGTCCATTCACCCATAGGATGTGGATTCTTTTTAGCATAATTTTTAACTGGACCGGGAACTCTTCGATCTGAGTTACCTTCTCTTAAAACGGGATTCACAGCACTTCCCTTAATCTTGTCATATCTAGCTTTAATTTTTTTATCTATATCGTTTTTTGGATCTTCAGGATAACTGGGAATATTATAGCCGTGTTCCTGCAATTCTTTAATGGCAGCTTTTAATTGAGGAATTGAAGCACTGATACATGGCAGTTTTATAACATTTCCTTCTGGTTTCTTTACAAGCTCACCTAATTCTGCTAGATCATTAGATTGTCTTTGATTCTCAGTTAGGTTTTCTGGAAAATTTGCAATAATTCTTCCCGCCAGGGAGATATCTCTTGTTTCAACAGTAACTCCTGCTGCCTCTGTGAATGCTTTGACAATAGGGAGAAAAGAATAAGTTGCTAAAGCTGGCGCTTCATCAACTTTTGTATAAATAATTTTTCCAACTTTTATACTCATTTGTATCTTTCTCCATTAAATTATTTATTTAACTTTTTCTGGTTTATCGGGCATCATATATTGTATATCATCCCATGGATGTCTGTATAATCCTGATTTTAATCGTTTCTGATCCATGATGTGTCCCATAAATCCAATGCTGCGTCCAAGAACAAACAAAGCATTTAAAATTCCTAGATCCACAAATTCACGTACTTGATCTCTTGTATATCCTATTCCTCGTAGCATGTCACAGCAGAGTACGCCAATAACTCCATCAACATTTAGAATTAAGTTATTTCTTTTAGATGTGGTCAATTTTTCAACACTAAGTGCGTAATCAAGAGTTTCAGTCTTTGGGAAATTTTTCTTTGCAAAATCTACCATAAGTGTGACTCTAACATCAGGATTCGTAACCGATTTGATTCTATGACCTATTCCTTGAATATTTATGTTTTTATTTTTCATGTCTTTAACCATGAAACTCGGTTCCTCTCCTGCATAAAGATATTTAGTAAAATGATCTGCAGAACCTTGAACAGCACCACCAAATCTTGGTCCAATGGTAAGTAAGCCACTCACAAGAGATGAAATTAGATCTTTTCCGGCTCTTGCAGTTACAATAGAATTATGTGCACCAGAAACAGCGGGTCCATGATCGGCTGTGAGTAATACCACTCTTTCTAGAAATTCACGTGCCCATGGTGGGAGATTTTTCTTAAACCAGAGTAAACCTATTACACCACCTAAGCCCCACTTGTCTTTGAAGATATCACTAATTTTCACTCCACAATATCTTAATTCCTCGCCCCTATCATCAGAAATCGTACTTATGAACTGTGCAGGCTTCCTTATTATCCCTTCTTTAAGAGCTACTGCATAATCAATTGGTATTTTTGGAGGCTCCACATCTGGAATTGGTTTATGCTTACCACTTTTTACCAACTTTGTAAAGGCTTTTTTTATCTGTTCATCGAAGTCATCAAAACTGGTTGGGACATAAGCACCAGCATCTTTGAGTGCTTTGTTTTTCGCATCTGCAGTTTCAAGATCAGCACCTGCCCGAGCACCGGCGTGTCCAAATTGAACTTCTGCGGGAAATACTTTTGAGCATGTTCCAATGCACCATGCAACGAGCGGCTTTTTTATCTTACCTTTTTTCAATGCGTCTACTACCACATATTCATCAGCTCCACCTACTTCACCTAGCAGAACAATCATTGAAACATCCGGATTTTTTTCATATCTCATAATGTGCTGAATAAAGGTTGAACCAGGATAACGGTCGCCACCAATTGCAACTCCTTCATAGACCCCATCTGTATTCATAGCAATTATGTTGTTTAATTCGTTTGATAAGCCTCCGGATTTTGATACATAGGCAACACTTCCCGGTCTATGAAGTTTTGATGCTATAATATTATCGAGCATTCCGGCAGTATTTCCAATTCTAAAGCTACCAGCAGCAATACCCCCAACTGTTGCAGGACCAATAATCCATTTATCGCGCTCATTAGCAATTTTAATTAACTCTTTGGTTCTTTGCTCAGGTACACCTTCTGCAATAATTGCAATTGTTCTGATATTTTTGTGTAATAACGCCTCCTTAGATGTAGGAAAGGCAGATCTAAAAGAAGCGAAATTTACCATTACATCAGCTTCTGGATGTTTCTCTGTGGTTTCCTTAAATGTTCGATACATAGGAATAAGAATTTCCTTGGTTCCCCAGAAGCACTTATGAAAACCTTCCCGTGTCGGATTGACTATAGCAACCACCGATGGTTCATCTCGTCTACATATGTAATCAAAATCAAGCATTCTCTGTATGGCTCGCTGCTGATATCCAAAAACAATTGATTTTGTTGTAGAATCAAATAATTTATATTCAGGTTTTTTCGCCATTTATACTCCTCCTAATGTTTCCCCTCCAAGGCCATATTGACGATTCTTGTCATATGCGTCTCGGGCCCATAGACTTCGATAGGTATTCCGAGTTCCTGACCTAGTTCTCTCATAATCCGTAAACCTACTTGATAATTTGGCCCACCACGTCTTACAAAAATTTTTACATCCGTGTCTTTCAATTTCTTTTTAAAATCCCTCAGGGCCATTGTTATTCCTGTAAAGGTTTTTGCAACGTCCGTGAAATTTGCAATACCTCCTCCAATCAATAAAAACTTAGGTCGACCCTTTGGATCTTTTTCCCTTGTCATAAGATCTAAAATTGTTTTTGCATATTCATAAGTTTCATCAGTGGACGGATTTCCACTATATTCACCATAGTTAGCAAGTTCCTCTCTGTAACCTAAATCAACTATTGTGTCAGTATAAATTACACTTCCTCCGCCACCAGCAACCATGGTCCATACACGACCCTTTTGATTTAGAACTGTAAGTTTTAATGAAGCACCACTTTTTTCATCCATAGTTTTAATGTACGCTTCTTCTTTAGATAATTTTCTTCCAAATGGTGCTGGGAAGGAAATATCGCCCCATTTACCGCCGCTTTCAAAAAGACCAGTATCGTCTAATCGAGCAACAAGATCCAATGGAACAATGTTATTACCAGAAATTACAAAGGGATTGATTTCTAAATATGCATAGTTGAGGTCTTTATAGAATTTGTATAAGCCCTTAATAAAATCAGCAAACATTTTCTTATTTTCCTTTGGAGTATCCTTTGGCAATTTAGCATCAATGTTGATTTTTTCAATATCCTGCACTACATCAACATGTATCTCTGAAACTGTATCCCATACTGATTCGATATCCACTCCCCCGTGATTGGAAAAATAAATAGTGTCTCCATCACGGTTGCTTTTTATTGCAACATAATATTCCCCTTTATGAGAAATATAAGGTTCAATCAGAAAATGCGTTAGCTTATCTGTTACTTTTCCAACAGTTGTCTCTTTGTTCATTCTTTCTTTTATCCATTTTTTTACTTCTGGAAAAGTTGCATTGGCTTTTATTAAACCGTGCTTCCCACGTTTTCCAAAAAGTTGGTCAGGTTTGACTACAAGTTTTTCTTTATCAAGCCATTTGTACTTTTTAGGTAGCTCATCCAACTTCGTCTTTGGATCTACAAGAATGATCTTTCCAGGGAAGCTGAAATCTTTACTTATGTATTCTGACCAATATTTTGCCAGCATTTTTTTTCCATCAAATTCTCTTATTCCTCTCTGTGCCATTTCTTTTCCTCCAATTAGTATTTCAAGAAGATTTACTTTTCATAGATGCGAGAGTTCCCCCTGCAAGTAAAATCCGCCTTTGTCTTTCTGAAAGGCTGTAGTCAACTTCAAATTCTGTTCCTTTAGTTTTATTTTTTACCATTACGGTTTTTCCGTCCTTAATGATATTTTTGATATCTGGTATCTCTAATTCATCGCCCTGATCAATTGCATTGTAATCACGCTCATTTTTAAAGGTAAGCGGAATAATACCAAAGTTTATGAGATTGGCAGTATGTATTCTTTCCAAAGACTTGGCAATAACTGCTTTCACTCCTAAATACATTGGGCAAATTGCAGCATGCTCTCTTGAAGAGCCCTGTCCGTAACTTAAACCACCAACAATTATATTGTGTTTGCCACTGTCTCGAATTTTTTCAGATCTGTCATGGAAGGTGGGATCAACGATTTCAAAGACAAATTCTGAATATTTTGGTACGTTAGAACGATACTTCATTTTACTTCCAGCAGGTATTATATGATCGGTTGTAATTTTGTCTCCTACTTTTATTGTAACTTCACCTTTGATGCTATCAGGCATTGGATTACTAGCTGGAGGATCTCCAATATTGGGACCTCTATAGACTTTTACAGTTTTGTCAGTATCTTTAGGAAAAATAAACATACTGTCATCAATGTAGAATTTATCAGGCATCTTGATTTTTGGATATTTTATTCCGATTTTCTCAAGATCACGTGGATCCGTTATCTTACCAGTAATCACAGCAGCTGCGGCTGTTTCGGGACTCACTAAATAAACATTTGCACTTTTTGTTCCAGATCTTCCTAAAAAATTTCGGTTACTTGTTCGCAATGATACCGAATCGGTTTTTGGAGATTGGCTATTTCCTATACAGAAGCCACACGCTGATTCGGCTATACGAGCTCCAGAATAAATTAAGTCTGTAAGTGCCCCTTCCCTAGAGATATTTTCCAGAACTTGTCTTGATCCAGGTGCAATTACAAAACTAACATTGGGATGTGCAGTTTTTCCTTTAAGAATATGGGATACAGTCATTAAATCTTTATATGAAGAATTTGTACAACTCCCCAAACAAACTTGATCCACATCCATGCCTTCCAATTCTCTTATTGTTTTAATATTTCCAGGACTATGTGGATATGAAGTTAAAGGTACAATCTCATCTAAATTCAAATCAATTTCTTTCTCATATGTCGCATCAGAATCTGCCTTAATTTCAACCCAATCTTTCTCACGTCCTTGAGCCTTTAAAAAGGCTTTTGTGGTCTCATCACTAGGAAAGATGGATGTGGTCACCCCGCATTCTGCACCCATGTTTGTTATAGTTGCTCGTTCTGGAACAGATAATGTTTTTACACCTTCTCCACCATATTCAAAAACACAACCTACGTTTCCTTTGGTTGTAAAAATCTCAAGCATTTTAAGAACGACATCTTTTGCTGCAACCCATGGTTTGAGTTGTCCATGTAAGTTGACCTTAATTACACGAGGAGAGTTTAGATAAAATGGTCCACCACCCATTGCTACGGCAACATCAAGACCTCCTGCGCCAATGGCAATCATTCCAATGCCACCACCTGTTGGTGTGTGTGAATCACTTCCCAGAAGCGTTTTTCCAGGCTTGCCAAAGCGCTCTAGATGAACTTGATGACAGATACCATTGCCTGCTCTGGAATAAATAATTCCGTATTTTGCAGCTATACTCTGAAGATATTTGTGGTCATCTGCATTTTCAAAGCCAATCTGTACAGTGTTGTGATCCACATAGCTGACAGATAATTCAGTCTGAACCTTTGAAACACCCATTGCTTCAAATTGAAGATAAGCCATGGTTCCAGTCGCGTCTTGAGTTAGTGTTTGGTCAATTTTAATTGCGATTTCCTTTCCAGGATTATATGTACCCTCTAAAATGTGACTTTCTAAAATTTTTTGAATGATATTCCTTCCCATGTCTATTTACCTCCCCCGAATAGTGTCATTAGGGTAACACAGATATTAAAGGTATCATACTTAAATATTGTTCAATATTCTTCCCTATGGCATTGGAATAATTTTACATTTATTAACAAAAATTATAGAATTAATTATAAATATATTTTTTCGGAATTTTCAAGAGAATCTGTATAAATTATTAAAAAAAATCATAAAAATAATTTAAAAATTCATTGGAAAAAATATAAGATTTTAAACGGAATAATTGTAATAAAATTCTTATACTCGTTTGTATTTTACTCATACAACCTGATAAGGGGAGGTATGGAAAATATGATGATAATTGTTAGGTTGTTCCCAAAAACTGATTTACAAAAAATTTGGAGTTATGTAGAAGACGATATGATTTCTCATGAAAAATCAAAACTAGTAACTCCCTTATACGCTACACAAACCGAAGGAATGATGAGCGTTGGCGTGATTTTTAATGTCAAAGATCCTGATAATATTGCCCACTTTTTAACAGAAAATCTTGCTAAATATGATGAGATTCATCATACAAAAACGGTTTCCCTTATGAAACCAATATTTTTCACAATTCCAAAGGAAAAACCAGAAACCCTTCATAGATATGTAATAAGAATTTATACTCACGCACGACATTACAAGGATATCTATAATTATTTAGCAGATTTTGATTATCCATTTAATTTATTCCCAATATATATCGCCTATTCTCTAGGAGATGAAGATATTATAATGAATGTGGGTGCTGATTCCCCTGAAACAGTTAACAAGTTTGTTAGAGAACATATTCGAAATCTTGATGGAGCAGATACAGCTACATATTATCCTGTTATCAAGGCAAAACGGTTTGCATCCCTTGGGGAATTAATAAAACAACAAAAAACACATCTTTCAGAGAAAGCAAAGAAAGTTCCTGAGAAAGAACAGGATATAGATTTTGATTGGGTTGAAGATTTCGAGACTTATGCATTAATGACAGGTGCTTTTAGAAGAGATCTCTAATACAAAAAAAATAAACAAATCAATATACTCTATATTTTTTTTTAATTTTTTTCATCACTCCTGATTTAAATTAATTTTTTTGTTGTTTGTACAGTGAATTACCATGTGAATCCATAGACACGATTAAAGGGCCAAATTCTTTTACATTTAGAATCCAGACAGCTTCAGGCATGCCCAACTCATCAAGCCAATATACATTTTTTACCTCATCAATCCGATCGGCAGCCAATGCACCTGCACCACCAGTATAGGATGTATATATGCATGTATATTTTTGTAATGCTTTTGCTGTTTTTTCGCCCATGCCCCCCTTGCCGATAATAATTGAAATATGGAATTTCTCGATGAATTTATCTTCAAAAATTTCCATTCGACTGGAGGTGGTGGGTCCAGCAGATACTACTTCCCATCCTTTATCAATTTTTTTTACTAAAGGGCCACAGTGAAAAAGCCCCATTTTTAAAGGTGAAAATGGCATGGATCTCGGATCCAAATGAAGCATTTTATGATGAGCTTCATCGCGAGCTGTAAATATTTCTCCTGTTAAAAAAACAATATCTCCTACATGTAATTCCTTGATTTGCTTTGAACCAATTGGTAAAGATAAATGATATTCCATTTTCATTTCACCTCCCATGATCTATCTGGATAAAGAACCATTTGTGCTCTTCGATCTGCCCAACATTGAACAGAAATACCGACAGGCAGACTCGCAGGATGCCTATGGGCTGTTGATACATGAACATCTAGAACAGTGGTTTTTCCGCCAAGTCCCATTGGACCGATACCACTTTCATTTATTCTTTTTATTAGTTCCTCTTCAATGGCTGCAATGGACTTATCCTTATGATGAATTCCAACAGGTCTAAGTAATGCCATTTTACCTAATTTAAGTGAAAGATCTGCACCTCCCCCTATCCCAACACCAACAACTGTAGGTGGACATGGATTTCCGCCAGCTTTTATCATTTCGTCAACAACGAAATCTTTTACACCGTCGATTCCAACCCCTGGTTTCAGCATCCCAAGCTTACTCATGTTTTCGCTGCCACCTCCTTTTGGTAGAGCTGTAATAGTCACATTTTCGCTTTGTGTAAATTCCCAAGTTATGTAAGGTATATGATCTCCAGTGTTATCCTTATGATTTTCATTGGTTAGGGGATTAACAGTGTTAGGGCGCAATGGAATTTCCTTTGTTGCCCTTTTTACTCCATTTGTAATCCATTCCTTTAGCTCCGAGATGTAAGGATAGGCAGTTCCTATAGTAACAAAAAACGTCTGTATTCCCGTATCTTGGCACATTGGCCGATTCGATTCTTTTGCTAAATCAATATTTTTAAGAATAGTTTCCATTTGGACCTTTGCAACCCCAACTTCGATTTTGGCAGCTTTTCTTAAAGCATCTATTACATCGATTGGCAAGTCAGTTTCCGCTTTCCTTATTAATGATACAATACCCTCTTCAATTTTTTCGCTATCCATAGTTATCACATTTTAATTTTTTTAACGAAAGTACCTTACCTACTTTTCGTGTCATATTCAAAGTGTGTAATTTTAATGAAAGTAAGTTGGATTTAAATGACCAACAAGAATTGAAAAGGTTTGACTTAAAACTTTTCTCATCGGAGCTATAAAAAATTCATCAAATAGATTACATTACATCATATCTCTTTATATTGAAGAAATGTATTTACATATATTGAGAAAATAAATATAAAACTGTGAGGGAATCTAATGATTGCTAATGGTTTACACGTTGAACAAATAGTTGTAGGACCTCTTATGTCTAACTGCTACATAATATGGGATGAAAAAACCTTAGAAGCCCTTGTTATTGACCCTGGCGATAATCCTGAAATTATTGAAAAAAGGATAAATGATTTGGGGATAAAAGTCAAATTAATACTTGCAACGCATGGTCATTTTGATCATGTTAACGGAGTAGAAGATTTAAGGAAAAAAACGAGTGCAGAGTTCCTTGCCCATAAGAGTGATTTTCCAGATAAAGAATCGGAAAGTGACAATCATTATCGAATGGGTTTTGCGGGTGGTTTAAAACCAGATCGATATATAGATGAAGGTGACATTATATCAGTTGGAGAATACCAGTTTGAAGTATTGCATACCCCAGGTCATTCAATAGGAAGCTTATGTTTTTTACACGATAGTATTGTTTTTGTTGGAGATGTTCTGTTTCAAGGTAGTATTGGAAGAACTGATCTAGATCAAGGATCATTTGAACAATTGTCTAATTCTATTAAGTCAAAACTGTATAATTTGCCGGATAAAACGATTGTATATACTGGTCATGGGCCCATAACAACTATAGGGGATGAAAAAAAATTTAATGCCTTTATCAGAATTTGAACATTACTAAATTAAGTTTAAGTATTGAAATAAATTTTAAGCAAAAATATACATCCCTACTAATATCTTCTAAATAAAATTCAAAAACTCTATTAATACTCAGATACATTATCTTACTGTAAATCGCTATATAATTCGAATTAAATTAAATAAAAAGCTAATCGAGAATTGGGGTGAGATATGAACGAAGAAGATAAAAAGACATTTCTGGAAGATTTCAAAAAAGCAGATGGTCCAACAAAACTTGATATGTGGTATTATGCATTGGAACAAGAGGTTATGTGGGACCAGATGCTGACCGAGATGTCACAAATTGCTAAAGAACTAGGTGTGGATAAAAAACTTGATAAGATGGCCGAAGAAGAAATGAAAAAAGCATCTGGAGACTAATTTTTTTACATTTCAGCCAACGACACTATTTCAGGATTTACATAAATAATTTTCAATTCGCTCTATGCCCTCCCTTATAAGTTCGTGTTCATAGCATAGAGGTCCATAGGAAAGACGGACCGCTTTTTCCATGCTAGGACCAAATCCCTTACCGGGAATTAATAGAACACCCGTATTTTTTAAAACTTCTTCGACGAATAAAATAGGGTCTTGCTTGTTGGGTGTTGGACAACAGGTATATAATCCACCAAGTGGCCGTAGCAACTTCCATCCGAGATGATTTTTAATGGATTCAATCAAGATATTGGCGGTTTTTCTGTATAAATTTCTTGTTTCATGTATGTAAGTTTCTAAACTTTTATCTTCTAAAGTAGCTTTTAGAAATCTGGCAGTTGTCATACTATGTAAAGTGTCAGGCGATAATAGAACAGATTCATTTATTTTCTCCAGCCCATTGGTCACAAGTTGATCTGCTTCAACCCAGCCTAAACGCCTTCCAAGACTTGACAACCACTTTGAATTTGAATGGATTGTTATTAGGTTTGGAAAATCTGTTGGTGACCATGAAAAACTCTTTGGCATTTCATCAAACCATAACGCCTTATACGCATGATCAATTATTAAAAAACCATTATTATCTTCCATAATTTCCAAGATTGATTGTAAAAAGTTATCTTTGGGTATCTGGCTGGTAGGGTTATCTGGAACCGGAATAACACAGACTTTTGTGCCTGATTGACAATTCTGCTTCAAAAATTCTAAAGAATTTTCTGGATTTTTAAGATATGACCAGTTGTCTGGTCCAAGTGCTGGAATGTAACTAATTTTAGATCCAGGTAAGGCACATTTAACAGCATTTATATAATTTGCATAGGTCGGATCAAGAAAACAAATACCTTCACCAGGATTAGATACTACTCTAAGAATGTCATGAAAAAGCTGGGTTGAGGAATGACCAAGAATTATGTTTTCAGGTTTTAAATTTTTCAAGTTGAAAATTTTTTCCTCAAAATTGCAAAGTTGCTCTCGGTATCTATAACTTCCAATTATTGGGCTATACCTTCCACTCTGGTGAAAATCTTTTGTGTTGCTGACAGCCTCTTTGTAAACTTCTTGTATTTTCACAGGAGCAAAATGATTACACCATCCACCACCAAAGGAAATAACCTTTGAAGGATCCAACCCCATATTTCTTATATTTCTATCCTCGGCCATTTTCATTATTGTTTGAATAGGTGATAAACCGCTAAGGGTTTCTTCAACCAATCTAGACAAATGACGACTTGACAAAATTTTTTTAGAAACACCCATAGACAACAATTTACGGCTCTTTTTTTAATATTTTCTAAAAAATATCAAATTTTACAAAATCATCGTACAAAACTAGAGAACCACATCAATTCGACTAAATATTATCTCAATATAGTAGTTATTTTAGATTCTAAGTTTTAAAAACCCATCTATATTTTGCTCATATATTTCTATTCCCTCTTGCAAAATTGAGGAAAAAACATCCAGTCTCTCTTGATCTGTATCCTTTAATGTTCCATATACAGAAGTAAAATATGGCTTCACAATTCCTTTGTCATAGCCTAAGGATATCATTGAAAACATGGGTAGACCTTGAACATTGTCCTTGTCGTATATATATAAAGAATTACGCAATTCCGGTGTTGTATGATCAATGTTTATATAAAAATAAACTACAGAGGTGCCTTGGATATTTTTAATCTCATACACAGAATCAGTTTTTTCAAATGAAATGTTGAAAAACTTTTCTATGACAGGATGCATGACTTCGCATCCATGGCAAACATCTTCGCTAAAATGTAAAAATACGGGCCCAATTGTTAAGTTTTCAATGACAAATTCTGGATGAGGCTTTCCATTCGCAGTGTCAAATACAAAATCGATGCTAGTTTTTGGTTCAAGTTTCAGACAACTCAGACAAAGAACGTTTACAATCCTAGATTGAACATTTTCATAGACGTCTGTATATAAAAATATACCAGATAATCCGCCAGCAAAAATTAGGATAATGGTTATTTGAGCAACGAAGAATTTTTTCATTTATTTCCTCCTAAACTCAATGAGATTTTTCGGACATACCGTGATACATTTTCCACATAGAATGCACTCCGGATCCCTATACAACTTTGTTACATCGATACCCATTGGGCAATTTTTTGAACAAGCATTGCATTTTATACATTCCTTTTCAAATTTTTCTTCTTCAACACGAGAAACATGTAGATAACTTATTTTGTTGAAAGGTGCAAGAAACGCCCCAATGGGACAGAAGTACCGACACCAACCTCGTTCCACTATGAATATCAAAACAAGAAATAGAATGAAAATAATTAATGAAATCAAGAAAAAAGTGTTTGGAACGAATTTGCCTGGGTATAATAAAAGAGTCGGTATGGTGCCTGTTAAAAAACCAATAGGACAAATATCTGTTAACATAAATCCAATTAACCATGAAGTTAAAATAACTAGACCAATAAGAACAAAATATTTTGCATATTTGAGATATCTGTCGATTTTTTTAGTAATTATTTCGTCGAAAACTTGATATTTTTTTAATCTTCTTGCAACTTTTCCTGTAGCTCTTTGAAGCAGTCCAATTGGACAAGCCCAGCCACATACGGCTCTACCTGTTAGTACACCAAAGAAACCCAAAATTAATATCGGGTATACAAAAAAATACCAAGTAAAACTTTTCGAATAAACACTTTGTTCTAAAGCTCTAAGTGGACACGCAGATGTTGAGGCAGGGCATGAATGGCAGTAAAAAAATGGGTAGCAGAATCCGGTTTTCAATCCGAATGCACCCAAATTTGCAGAAAAAAAGATTAGAATTTGTGACAGTAGCCGCTTTACTTGAAGTTTCATCTTTATCTTCGACGTTTATAAATTAGTGATATAATAAAGATTGCTGCTGAAATAAATATTATAAATTCAAATCCCGGTGTACCATTGCCATCATTTTGTTGGGTATTTAAATTTTTTTTAGTACCTTCAAGATATTCCATCCATCCTCCACTAGTTTTTACATTTAAGCTATACTGAATGTATGTGGTATCTCCAAATTCCATAGCTACCGAGGTTTCATAAGTCCCTTCACTAATTTCGCTCATTGATAGGTTCTTTCTTTCATGACAAATTCCAGTGTTAGCATTACACTCTTGGAAAAGTAAACGAACCTCCTGAACATTTTGATCATCAATTTCTGATGTAAATTTTACAGTTGATTGCGGTGTTGGCGATTCTGGATCAACATTGATTGTTGGAATGACTGCGGAGACAATTCCAACTACTAGGCTGTACATCAATATTACTACTAACGTTATGGTTAATATTTTCTTACCAATTTTTTTCAATTTATATCTCCCCATTCTACAATTTTAATTTTTATTTATATTAATTCTTCAACTATCGGAGACAGCAATGGGGGCTCTTGATAACTAGCAGGCCAATTTGATGGTATTTCATTGTAATAACTAAGGCCAGCGTGCCGAAATTTAAGATTTCCCTGTTGATCAAATATGCAAAGCGTAGGTATCGCACCCTCTTTCATATATTTAACTAAATTATCCTCTATTTCCATACCAAACTGCCAGTTTAGGATGTATCCATCTTCTTCAAATTGATCTAAAAAATCTTGAATTTGTTGAGCCCCTTCTCCATTATCTATATTTATAGATATAACTTCAAGATCACTACGACTATAATTATTATATAACTTGTATAATTCAATCATCTCAGATATGCATGGTGAACACCAAGTGGCCCACATGTCAACTATTACAACCTTGCCCCTGTAATCACTTAACCTTTTTGTACTTCCATCAAGGGAGGTGTAAATAAAATCATCACCCTCATCTTTTGAGGGCTGGTTTAAAATATATACGGCTGAGGAAGCAACAATTGCAAATACAACAATAAGAATAATTGCAAATAGCCATATTCTGTTACTTTTTTTTGTTTGAACCTTTTTTCTTTTAATTATTATCACCAAACGATCAAAAAATCTTTTTAACACACTTCCTAATATTGTGATAGTTTGGACCTTAGCATATCTTTTGGTAATGCCCCTATTATCTTATCTATTAAATCTCCATTTTTAAATATTAATAAAGTAGGTATACTCATAATACCATATTTTGCTGATGTACTTTGATTTTCATCTACGTTCAATTTTCCAAAAACTATCTTTCCATGCATTTCTTTTGCTAGGTCATCGATTACTGGTCCAACCATTCTACAAGGACCGCACCAAGGTGCCCAACAGTCCACGATTACCATGTTGTATTTTTTAATATTTTCGTCAATATCGGCGTCTGTAAGTTTTATTGGCGTATCTGGTAAATTCTTTTCCATAGATAATCCCCTTTTTGAATACTTTTGAATCATTTCTTCCATTTTTTTCCTTTTTATATTTTCAAGCTCAATATCCATTGGGTTTATAATATAGTATGGTGTATATAACGTTTGTGCAAATAAACTACACAACCATTAAATACTGTATTGATTTTACATTAGTATAGATGAAATTCCCAAAATCAATTGATGAAATAACTTGTCAAGATCTAATAAAATGCGTTTTTGATTTGAACAAACTTGATAATGAATTATATACTGCACTAAAACAAACAGGCAAATCAACGACAAATGAACTGGCGAAAAAACTGCACAAAGAAAGAAGTACAGTTTATCGCTCTTTACAAAAACTAACATTATGTGGACTTTGTGAAAAACAGTCAAGAAAAATTCAAACGGGTGGATACTACTACCTATATTCCACAGTTAAAATTAATACCGCCTTACAAAAAGTTGAATCCTGTGTAGACAACTGGTATAATGTTATTAAGAAAAAAATATTTGAATTTAAAGATTAAATCCTCTTAATTACTGCTTATACTAATTATGTTGCAAAGAGATAGTTTTTAAGCTGTTAAATACATTATTTGTTTTTTTTAAAAACGATTTTTAAGATAAAATGTAAAAAAAGAATCTATAACAATGATAATATACTCAAATAAAAATAGCAGGGTTTAAATATCCCTAATTATATGCAATATCACTTTACTAGGAGGGAAGATAGTGAAGGTGTATAATCCAAATGAATTAGTAGGAAAAGAAGTTGTAGATGCAAATGGTAATGCTATTGGTACCATTGATAAGACATGGAACAGTTGGAACCAAGAATATCCTGGATACTTTTTTGGTATCAAGACATATCAAAACACCAGAGATACATGGTTCAGAGGAACAAGCAAACTCATTCCAATATACAGTGACTATATCCGACAAACAGATGACCGCGTGACACTCAACAAATCAATGGACGAACTTTGCCGCTTTTGGAACAAGGCAGTTCCATGTGGTACAACAACCTGCCCAACAGACGAACTATTTGAAAAACCAGTATATGACAAAAATAATTCAAGAGTGGGTACATTCTGGGGATGGGTAGAAAGCAACGGCACATATCAGCACTATGGTGTCTGGTTAGATCCGTATCTCTGCGATGTCTGGAGATTCCCATACAACACTTTATTACCAATACCACCAAACTTTGTATATCATGTAAAAGACACGATAACTCTTGACAAGACCCTAGATGAATTAAAGGGCTACTGGGAACAAAACCAT
>Ga0272442_10006090_pt1 | contig 15972 bp, 8 predicted proteins | sample SSMForm2O_FD_200262 | JGI IMG/M metagenome (GOLD analysis project Ga0272442, IMG submission 200262) | Marine sediment archaeal communities from Little Sippewissett salt marsh, Falmouth, MA, United States - SSM-Form-2O | ecosystem: Environmental > Aquatic > Marine > Wetlands > Sediment ...
AGCAGAACGGCTGGCAGTTCTGCGACGGTTATGTTGCCGCGGATTTCGAGGCCAGCACACAGCCGCGCGCCTTCCTGATACAATATGAGACCGAAACCGGCGTTCACGACTTTTCGCATACGGTGAGCATGGCGCCGACCAGCACTACGGATGCAGGCATAGTGCGGTGCTTTTTCCCTACATATGAGTGCACAATCGCCTCGGGCTACGATACGATGGGGTGGCGACGCGGGACTGCAAGCATGGGGTGGAGCCGGTTCGCCGGAGTGGCCCTCCCCGCGAAGCACGCCGAGGCATTCAAGGGGTTCTACCGTGTGGCGGATTCGGAGGTCTTCCCGCTGTGGCTTCATTTCTCGCTGCCCCCCGAGCCGGCGTTGCTCAAACGCCATCAGACGCTGCCGGTTCATCGGGCAGGCTGTGGCAGCCCACCGCCGCCAATGGCGATCGGAAGCAGCCCATGGGGCGGCTCCGATTACGGGCGTTTCTTGACGGCCACGGGAAGGCCCGAGGAGGCTATCGGAGTCTACGAGAAGGCACTGGCGTCTGATCCCATGAATGTGGAACTCCTCGTGAATCTTGGCGCGGCTCTCGAGGCGAACGGGGAAGTCGGCGCCGCTGTCGAAACGTACAACAAGGCCGCTGCCGCTGCCCCGGACTTCTACGGTGGGTACTTTCATCTGGGCAAGGCGCTCGTGGCGCAGCAGGACGCGGATGGGTGCTTGCAGGCAAAGGCGATCTTGAGGGGGCGATCAGCGCCTACCGAGAGGCCCTCGCGCTCGATGTGTATAACGGCCGGCTCGAAGGAGAACTAGGCGCGGCGCTGGAAGCCAATGGCGAGACGGACGCGGCGATTGCAGCATTTCGCAAGGCCGGCGAATACTCTCTGTCCGACTCGGATGTCCAAATCAAGGTTGCACAGGCTCTCATGCGGCTGGGCGATTTTGAGGATGCCGTCGCCCCGCTGTGCACCGCGCTTGAGGTGGCGCCCGAGATGCGCTCAGTAATCGCGCCCTTGCTGATCGAGGCCTTGTGCGAGACCGGCGCCTGGGAAGCTGGCTGGGCAGAGGTGGCCGCGTGCCGTGAAACCGGCGTGGAAGTGCCGGCAGAACTGCTGGCGAGACTCGCGCCCCATTCAGGGGAACGGGAATAAGCAACGAGGTCTGCAACATGGGCACCGGTGGGTATAACGCGGCCCAAGACGTGGAATTGGCAAAGACCAAGGCCGCACAACGCTTGGTCGGCCCTGCTTCGCAGACCTCCTCAGAGAAGGTCTACGACACGGCAGCCCAAGGAGCAAGCAGTCACTAATCACGCCGAACAGGTGCCGTCCGAAAGCGCGTCCGGCCGGGGGCGTCGGCCCGGCCGGGTCTGGGGCCGCCGCGTTCTTCTGGTGTTGGTGTGGCTGGCGGCGCCCGTGCTCATCCTCGTCGCTTTCGAGGGCGTCCTGCGCGCTGGCGGGTATGGTCAGTCCACCCGTTTTGTCTATAAGAAGAAGATCGACCGGCGCGCGTACTACGTGGTCAACAACCCCTTCTACTTCCAGTTCCTCTATGGCCAGGAAGACGCGCTCGGGATGATGCCCTACGACCGTGTGATCCCGGCCCGGAAGGCCCCCGGCGCCTATCGCATCGTGCTGCTGGGCGGGAGCGCGGCCCAGGGCTGGCAGGCGTGGGACTATAACGTCGGCCGCGTGCTGCTGACCATGTTGCGCACGGCCTTTCCCGAGACGCGGTTCGAGCTGTTCACCGCGGCCTACTACGGCATGAACTCCCACGTGATGCGGCATATCGCCCAGCAGTGCATCAAGATGGATCCGGACCTCTATGTGGTGTACCTGGGCAACAACGAGACGGTGGGGCCCTTCGGCCTGATGAGTGTTCTCGGGCGCAAGAATGTCTCGTCCAGGCGGCTGGACTGGCTGATCAAGGCCCACGTCTTCGCGTCCGACCTGCGCCTCATGCAACTGTTCGGCGAGAAAGCCCAGGAGTATACGTTCCGGCAGGTCGGCGGCCTGCAGTGGGGCTTCAGCGCGCCGGTCGAGCGCATGGACGACCCGCGCCTGCTGCGCGTGTACCGCCACTACGAAGACAACCTCGAGGCCATTTGCTGCGCGGCGCAACGCGCGGAGGCGGCCGTGGCCTTGTGCACCGTGGGCGGCAATCAGCGCGACTGGCGGCCCTTCGCCTCGCGGAACCGCGCCGATCTGTCCGACGCGGAACGGGGCCAATGGAACGCCCTGTACGAAAGCGGCAAGCAGCACGAAGAACGCGGCGCATGGCAGGAAGCCCTCGATCATTATCGACCGGCCGCCGATATCGACGCCACCCACGCGGAACTCGAGTTCCGGATGGGCACGTGCTTCTGGAAGCTGAAGGACTACGCGAACGCGCGTCGCTTTTTCATCGAAGCAGGAGAACACGGTTTCACCTTCGACCATGCCAACGCCCACATCACCAACGCCGTCCGCCGGGTGGCCGCACAGCGCGGCGAGCAAGGCGTGTTCCTCGTGGACGCGGCCCAAGCCTTGGCCGACAACAGTCCGCACGGCATCCCAGGCCGCGAGTTCTTCTACGACCATATGCATCTTCGCTTCGAGGGGAACTACGTGGTTGCGCGCGCGGTTTTCGACTCGCTGGCGCCCCGGCTGCCCGAGCGCATCCGAGGGGATACGGCGGGCGCCATCGAAGTGCCATCGGTAGAGGCGTGCGCGGAGCGCATGGGGCTTTCTCCGGGGGTGCGCCTGGGTCACGTCAATCAGGCGCTCAGGTGCCTGAGCGGCCTGGGCCAAAACCAGCCCACCGAGCACTTGTACGCGCTGAGAACGGAGCTCGAGCAGGAGGTGGGCGACCGCCTCACCCCGTCGATCTGCGAGGGTTTCGGCCGGGCGGCCGAGCTCAACCCAGACGATTTCCAAGTGCGTTGGGAGTACGTGCAGAGCCTGAATGCCCTTCGCGATTTCGAGAAGGCGGAAGTCCAGGCGCGGGAACTCGTGCAACGCTACCCTTATATGTGGCGGAGCCAATGGGCGTTGTGTGACACCTTGGCCCAGAGCGGACAGGTGGACCAGGCCATCGAGGCGTTCGGGAAGCTGCTCGACGACTATCCCGAGGTCGCCGAAACCCACTACCAGCGGGGCCAGTTGCTCATCCGCGCCGGCCGGCCCGAAGAGGCGCTCGCGGCGTTCCGCAAGGCCGGGGCCATGAAATCCGTGAGCGACATGGCCCGCTATGGCGAGGGCCAGGCGCTCGCGGAAATGGGCGACTGGCAGGGCGCGGTGCGCGCCTATTGCCAAGCCATCGACATCAATCCACACGGCGAGATGGCGTATCAGGCCATGGGCTCGGTGCTTGGGGAACACGCCCGACCTCAGGAGGCGGTGGACACCTGGCACGAAATCGTTCAAGCGCATCCGGACAAGGCCGTGGCTCAATTCTACCTGGCGGGTGCGCTTCAGGCGGCGGGCGATCTCGACGGCGCGCTCGAATGTTACAGGGCCGCCTCGGAAATGGACCCGGCCTTCGTGGGACGCACGGCCAATGCGTTGGCCCAAGGCGCGTCGGCGTCCCTCGGCGAGGGGGAACTGGACGAAGCCATCGCCGCGTTCCGCGCGGCGCTGTCCGTGGATGCCAACCACGCCCATGCGCTGGGCGCGCTGGGCAACGCCCTGGTCCAGAAGGGGGACCTCGATGCGGCGCAACACCACTACCGGCAGGTCGCGTCCCGCAATCCACGTTCGAGTAACCTGCTCGCCAGCTACGACAACCTGCTCCGCGGCACGGGCGACGCGCCGGCCCGCGCGACCGCGTGGCAAGCCCTCGCGGACACTATTGAGGACAATGCGCTTGTGTGCTATTACCTTGGCTTGGCCTGGGAAGACCAGGGCGACGCGGACCGGGCGGCAGCCGCCTTTCGCGATGCGGGCCGCGCTCGCGAGGCGAATCCGTATGCCATGGCCCTGGCTGGCACGAGCCTGGTCCGGCTGGAACGGTATCGCGACGCCCTCGAACCGTTGGAGACGGCCCTTGACAAAGACCCGGCCAACGGACCCAATCTGCGACCTATGCTGATCAAGGCCCTGTGCGCCGTGGGCGACCTGGCCAAGGCGCGCCAGCAAGCGGACCTGTGCCGGGATCAGGGCATCGAGTTGCCCGAAGACATCGAGCAGGCGTTGCGGGGGGAGGCCTGCGCAGGCGTAGCCGAAGCGCCGTGAATCCCTGCGCACCGACACGCGGTGCGCAGGCGATGGTCAACACGCTTGACCACGTCAGGTTCTTGTGCAGGCCGTTTTCATCGAAGCCTTTTCCCAGTCCCAGAGCAGGTCGCATGCCGGATGGGTCAAGGCCAAGCGGGCCGCCGAGAGGCTCGAGTTCTGATTAGCGTGTAGCACAGGCGTCGGCCAGAAGAGCGAGGAACTCCACGCGAAGGACTCGGCACAAGAGAACGATATGGCCAAAATCCGGACTACAGGGATACGAGTCCGACCACCAGGTAGGTGTCTTGGTTCGGGATGATCGTGGCGTCGTCCTTGCGCGTAACGTATCCGGACTTGGAGAACGTGACCTCCACGTCGCCCGTGGGCAGGCTCGGGAAGCTGAACTGGCCGGACGTGTCGCTCAGGTCCGAAGCGATGATGGCGCCCACGACGCCCCCGGCCACCTGACGTACGACCACCGACACGCCTTCGAGGGGCTGCACGGTGGCCGCGTCACCCACCAGGCCGCTCAGCGAGCCCCGGTCTTCGGTCGGTGCGCTCGAGATCAACTCGGCGGTCAGCAAAACGGGATATTCACGGTCGACGGCCACGTTGCTGATCAGGATCACCGCACGGTCAAAGTCCTCCGTGGCCTCATCGCCGTCGTCTCCAAAGTGGTCCAGCGTGACGACCGAGTCCAGCGCCGTCAACGCGATCCCATCCTCGCCCTCTTTGTACACCTTGACGCGCATCGAGTTGCCGGCGGCGTCGGCCATCCATTCGTAGGCATTGACGGCCACGCGCAGGTCGCCGCTCGTCGCGCCGGCCGACAAGACGAACGCGCGCGTCGAGAACGGCGGCACGTTGTCCAGCATCGGCTCGGTCTCGAAAGACAGCTCGAAGCTCTCGCCGTCGGTGAGAAACGTGTGCTCGAAGACCGAGGCCGCGTCCAGCGCGTCCTGGTTAAACGCAAAGGAATCGTTGCCGTAGTCGCTGAAACGCAGCAGGGCGTCCTTGTCGTTGTTCTCGAAGGCGCGGTTGCGCGCGAAGTCCCAGTACACGTCGGCCAGCGTGACGTCGAAGAAGCGGTCGAGTGCGATGTCGACGGCGAGACGCGACTCGACGAGGGCGTCGCCATAGGCGATGTCGGCCTCATCCGCGCGCACCCGGATCAACTCGAGCACGCCTTCATACGAATCGGCGACGAACGAGAGCGCATCACCGGGCGGCGCGAAACGGTTAGCCACGTAGAAGAAGAAATCCTGGGTCGCGTAGGAGTAGTTGGCAACCAACGGCGAGGCCGGCGCGAACAGGGACTGGCCGAGCGTCGAATACTCGTTGAGCCCCAGCGACCTTGGCCGCTCGATGTTGGCCATCACCTGCCCGAGGTACGTCGCGACGCCGTCATTGAATCCCTGGTAGAACGGGACCCTGCGGGGGGCACCGTGCGCGTCGAGGTCGGTCGGGCTCAACTGCGACGCATCCGGGTAGTCGTAGCCGGGCAGGATCGTGCGGAAGAATTCCTGTGCAAAGGCGTTGGCGAGTTCGAGTTCCTGCTGCTGATCGTAGTCCGCCCATGCGTTCCGTTTCGAGATGGCTATGAGTTGGGCCGGATCAATGACAAGTTGCCCGAAGACCGACGTGGCGAAGGTGAGCTCCGCGAGGCTGTCAAAATCGGCCGCCGGCCGGTCATTGATGGGATAGAACAGCAGGGCGTATTCGTTTTCGGGTGAGGCAACCATCGTCGGGCTGATGAAGCCGGCGTCCCGCAACGCCGCGTGGCCGGAGGCCACGTCGCCGCGTACGTCCTCGAGTGTGTCGGCCACCTGGCTGGCCGACCAGTTCCGCCGCTCATAGGCCGCAAGGTTCAGCAGGCTGCCGATCCGCAGGGCCGTCAGTTCCTGAAGGCGAGCGTCCGTGTAGCACAGCCGCCATGCGTTGGTGAACCAGCGGTACGAGGTCGGCAGCTTCGCCAGTTCCGCGTCCACATCGAGGCCCTCGACCACGGCCGCCGGCCGGTACACCACGCCATAGAAGGCCCGTTCGGGGAAGCCCCCGAGCGTCACGACGATGGCGCCGTTGTCCACCTCGCCCAGAATGGGGACCGTGACGCCGCCATCGAGGTTGGCCAGCACCTGCACGTGCGTGCCGTCGCGATCCTCGGGGGGCACCAACACCGAGACATAGGGTATCTCCAGCGTCAGCGGTGTGCGGGGGTCGATGCGCAGGTCGTCGTGGTCGTGGGCTATGCTGAACACGTCCGACACCAACAGTTCGGTCTCGGCCGTCTGTACCGGCACGTCCCCCTCGCCGACGGCAACCGCGATGACCACCATGTCCTCGAACGCGCCGGCCGGCACGTCCAATACGGCGCCGCCCGCCTCAATCGAACCGCCGCCGGCGCCAATGCCGGCAACGGTGCTCGGCTCGGTCACGGTGATGTAATTCTGCACCTTCCGCCAATCGGTCCCCCCGGCGGTGGTGACCGTCAGCGACACGGCATAACGCCCTGCTGCGTAGTACGTATGGCTTGGATTGGGCACGGCGCTGCTGGCCCCGTCGCCGAAATCCCACGTCCATTTCTTTATGGGGGATCCGCCCGTCGCGGACGTATCCGTGAACTGCACGATCAGCGGCAAATTCCCGCTTGCGGGCCGCGCGTCGAAGCGCGCCTCCGGCGGAATAACCGTGGCCGGCGGCCCGGGAGGACATCCGAGCAGACCGATGCCCGAAGCAAGGACGACAAACGCTGCGATTCCCACGGATAACCGTGACATAGGAAGAGCCCCTCCTCCATGGTTCTCCAAACGCGAGGCGGTGTCCGGAAGGGACGAGGCCTCGTCCCAAAGGGACGCTATGTAGCTCGCTTTTGTCTAGTGTGCGGCATGGGCGATGCAAAAGTCAACAGAATCGTTGACAGGGAATGGCGAAAACTGCAAGAAGTGTGTTGTTTGCCCATGCGCGTGGATGTCACGTGATATCTTCGCCACCGTGGCGCTTGTGCCTATGAGCGAACTGGCGAGAGTGAGCCGGGAAGCCTTGACCGGCGCACGGCCTTGTGTTACGTTCCTACGCTGGGCTTGGCGGGCGCACGAGGAGTTGGTAGATGACGCTGTTTGAGGAGCTTGGATGGCGTGGCCTGGTTCATCAGGTGACCCACGACGAATTGGCGGCGCAGCTGGACAAGGAGCCGCTGACGCTGTATTGCGGCTTCGATCCGTCCGCAGACAGTCTCCATATCGGCAGTCTGGTGCCCATTCTGGGCTTGGCCCACTTCCAGCGCGCCGGTCATAAGCCCATTTCGCTGGTGGGCGGCGCCACAGGTCTGATCGGCGATCCCAGTGGCAAGAGCGACGAACGCCGGCTCCTGAGCAATGCCGAGGTCGAAGCCAACCTCCCAGGCATCCGGGCCCAGCTCGAGCGCTTCCTGGATTTCGACGGACCGAACGCGGCCGTCATGGTCAACAACGCCGACTGGCTGGGCGCCATGCCGCTGCTGGACTTCCTGCGCGAGGTCGGCAAGCATTTCAGCATCAACGTCATGCTCGCCAAGGAATCCGTCCGCGCTCGGCTCGAGGACCGCGAACACGGCATGTCGTTCACCGAGTTTTCCTACAGCCTGCTCCAAGCGTACGACTTCCTGCATTTGTCCGACACTTACGACTGCACGCTCCAAGTGGGCGGGAGCGACCAATGGGGCAACATGGTGGCCGGCATGGACCTTGTCCGGCGCCTGCGCAACCGGCCCGCATACGCGCTCACGTTCCCCTTGGTCACCAAGGCCGACGGCTCCAAGTTCGGCAAGAGCGAATCCGGGAACGTCTGGCTTGACCCGGCCCGGACCTCGCCCTACAAGTTCTACCAATTCTGGTTCAACCAGGCCGACGCGGACGTGGCCCGGTGGCTGCGCTACTTCACCTTCCTTTCGCGTGACGAGGTGGCCGACTACGAGCGTCAGGTCCAAGAGGCGCCGGAACAACGCGCCGCTCAACGCCGCCTGGCCGAAGAGGTGACCCGGTTGGTGCATGGCGAGACCGCCCTCGACAACGCCCTTTGCGCTAGCCGCGCCATGTTCGGCGGCGACCTCGGTGGCCTCGACGACGCCACCCTCGAGGACGTGTTCGACGATGTCCCTGCCTCGGAGTTGGACCGCCGGGAGCTCGGACAGGCCCGCCCCGTGATCGATGTCCTTGTCGAATGCGGCGTATTCCAGAGCAAAGGCGAAGCCCGCCGCTTGATCAAGAGCGGCGGCCTTTATCTCAACAACCAACGCGTCGACTCCGACGACGTCAAGCTCACCGACCAGAGCCTGTGTTCCCAGCGCATCGCGGTTGTCCGCAAGGGCAAGAAGAACTACCACCTGCTCAAGTTCGTGCAGCGGTAGGCCAACAGCGTGAGGTGTACTCGAGGGGCGGGGCGAGTCTGGGGCCTTGACCGGCCCGTCGCAGGTCCTGGCGGAGCCGAACCGGAGGGCCCCGCAGCGCCGGTAGGCTCTCGGCCTTGTTCAGCGAGGGTCGCCCAGGTAGCCCAGTGCACGCAGACGTTCCACCGTTTCCGGCTGGACAAGGAGCTTCTGGCTGGGGATTTGCGCTTCCTTCAGCCCCGCCCGTCGGGCGGAGAACTCGTCGCTGTGCGCATCGAAAAGGCTCGATAGCTCAGCGTGACGCTCGTGGTGTGCTCTGCGCTCATCGCGTGTTTCGTCTGGATCGCGCGCGATGTTGAAGGTGCGCTTGCGTCCGGAGCTGCCGAGGAGCTTCCAGTCGCCAAGGATGACACTGCGTACCGAGTCCACGGACAGGTCCTCGCCCGTGTAGGAGAAGATGGGGCGGTCCCGGAAGGGCTTATCATCGCCGTTTTCCATCAAGGGGCGGAGTGACAGGCCCGAGAACTGGGCGCATGGGGGCAGGCCTGCATAGTCAAGCAATGTGGGCGCAAGGTCGAGGAATTGGACGTTGGCGGTCACTCGGTGCGCCGCCGGCACAACGCCAGGCATGCGCATGAGAAGCGGCACATGGATCAGTTCATTGAAGGGCTCGTATCCGTGCACGACCCTTCCCCCGTGGGCTCCGAAGCCTTCCCCGTGGTCGGCTGTGAAGACGACAAGCGTACGCTGGGCGAGACCCAGCGCGTCCAACTTGGCCAACACACACGCAAGATTGGTGTCGGCGAAGAGGATGGTCTCGTCGTACGCATCGAGGTTGTCGGGCTGGGCGTGGTCGGCCCATCGGCCCGCGAACTCGCCCGGCGCTTGGTAGGTCAAATCGAAGGACTCGTTGATCCGCACATGACACTCCATGGTGTGCACGTAGAGAAAGAAGGGCCGGTTCCCGGCTTGAGTGAGGAACTGGCAGATCCTGTCGAGGGTTTCGCCTGAGGCCGCTGCCGTACGTTCATCCAGGTCGTACAGGTAAGAGTAGGTGAACCGGTCAGGGACTTCGGGCGGTGCGTAGAGGTTCTCGGTTACGGCGCCCGTGACGTATCCGTGTTGACGCAACAGCTCGGGCAACTGGACGAGGTCTCCGAGAGTCTCGGCACATATGCAGGTCAATCCGTGGACGGATGCGTCCACCCCTGTGCTGAATGTGGCCATGGAAGGTTTCGTGCAGGTTTCCTGAGTGAAGCACCGCTCGAAGAGAGTCCCCTCGGTTTCCAGTGCCTGCAGCCGCGGCGCCGTGGAGCGCCCATAGCCATACATCGGCAGATGATCGGCGCGTAACGAATCGACAACATAGAACAGGATATTGTACGGCGCCGTGGTGGACAGGTAGGCCCCGGCGGCTGTAGTCAGCGCGGGATTGCTGAGCAGCACGACCTGGGCCCTATCGCCGCTGGCGGCCTGAATCGTGATTTTCGCCTGCTGGCCGGCGTGGGCGGAGAGGTCCGCAGACAGGTCCATCCATCTCGCCCGGTCGGCCACGTGCCAGGGGAACGTTGAGGTGCCTGCTGAGCTCTGGACGGCAATCGTGACGTCCGCGGGAGCGTCCGGCTCCACTACTCCGAGGCCGGTCGTGAGTTGTGCGCCAGGCGGCACGGTAACGTCGTAGCAAAGGGCGCCGGGGGTCCACATGTAGAGACAGGGCCGGGTCTCGTTGCCGATGCGGTACTTCCGTACGCCATGGGACGCTTGCGCGAACAGGCCTTTTCTGCGCCGGAGCCGGAAGCCGTGGAGTCTGATGTCGGCCGCCTCCCGCGTGAGCAGGCGTAGGGCCTCCACGCGCCGATGCTGCCACCCCGGCAGCTTGGAGACGGGAATCACATAGGTGCAGCGTTGGCCGGGCCGCTCGACGCGGATGGGCACCAGTAGGTTTCCGTCCGTATCGCACCAGTCCCAATAGGTGTCGGCGGGTCGCCAAGAGAGGTAGACGCGTTCCGTGCCTTTGACCTGCATGTCGATGACGACGGCGCCCACCGAGGGGCCGTACACCTCAGATCCCGGCGCTGTGGTCATGCCATCGGGCCCCTGCGCAACGAAGTGGAGGACATCGCCATGAACTTCGACGCGCGAGGTCTCGTCACCCGCAGTCAACGGCTCATCGGCAGGCCACAGAACAAGCCGGGTGTGCTCTGCCTGGCTGAGATCGGCTTGTTCGAGCACGACAGCCTCCCCGAGGTTGTCATCAAGACGGAACAGTGGCCGCGTGCTCTTGCCACGCGTTTGGGCCTCGTATTGGGCCTTGGCGTGCACGGCGGCATCACGGATTCTGGTCAGGTAGTCGGCCAACTGACTGGCCCCCTCGATGTCGTGGTGCCATCCGGAAGCAAGCAGGGCGGCTTCAAAGGCGCGCCGCTCGCCTTCCGCCTCCGGCACAGCGGCCAGTAAACGCTCGCAGATCTCCGCAGCCTCTTGCCAACGGCCGCTGTCGGTGGCGGCACGGGCGGCAATCCAGTTGAAGAGCGCATTTTGGCCGGGGTCGTCCTGGGAGGCGCGGAGGAGGGCCTTGGCGGCCTTGCGCTCCAGCGGTGTGAAGTCACCCGTCTGGAAACACCGGTAGACGTACACATCCCACAGCCCAGGGAAGACCGTGCGGTCCCACCGAATGCCACGGAGCGTGCAGTACTGCTCGAGAGTTCGAGAACGTGAAACGGCGTCGCGGTGGTTCCATGGCGTGATCAGAAACCATGCCTGCCCATGCCCTTCCAGGGCGTGGTCGAGTTCGAAGAGCGCGTCGGCGAACCGGTTGAACTCCGTGAAGGGGATCTCATAGTCGGAGATCGCGCGGAAGGTTGCTGCCGGATTCTTGGGATGAAACACCATGCGGTCTTCGGCCATTCGGTTCGACAGGATGTAGCGCGACGCGCCTTTGTAGTCGGGCCTCAGCGGCATGTTGCAGGCCAGCACGGTGAAACAGCCGAGCAAAGCCACAAGTAGGCCTCCCCCGGCCCACCGTAGCAGACGGGCCCTCCAGGTCAGCACGGAAATCGACACAATCAGATAGAGGGCGGGCAGGCAGTAGATGATATAGCGGCTCTGAAATGCGGGAATCACCAAATGTGAGAACGCCAAGAGCATCACTCCGGGCCCGATGAACCACAGCAGTAGCAGCGTTGCTTGTGGCTTCGGAATTGCGCTGCCGGCGCCGCCACGTGGCGCTCTCCTGGCCTGAAGGGCCATTCGGAGCGCGAAGCTGAGGAGCAGGAGCAGGCATAGTGCCGCCAACATCCAAGCCGAGGGAAGCGCAATATCCACGATCCGGGCGAGCACTGGCTGCAATGGACGCGCATAAGCCGGCGTAGCACCGAGGAGGCCGAAACGCGGCATGGTGAGAAGATGATAGGTGTCCATGAAGAACAGGGCGAGAAACAGCCACCTTGGGCCACGGTGTAGGGGCGGTTGGCCTATCGTGTCCCACGACAGGACCAATAGGAGTATGGGGAGCATCAACAACACGTGGGCGCCCGTCCATAGGGCGATGCGTCTCATCCTGTCTCGCCGCAAGAGCACCAAGAGCACGCCCTGTAAGAGGATCAGCCAGAATCCGAAGAGGTGGGTCCACATGAGCAGCAGGTTGGCCGCGAGTGCGAACGCCCACCAACGAACTCGGTCTTCTCGCAGAAGGTGGAGAATGGCGTACATGCTCAACAGGCTTAGGAAGAGAACAAGCGCATAGGGCCGAAGCTCCTGGCTGTAACGGATGGCAAACGGGGAGATGGCCAGCAACAAGGCGGCCATCAAGCCGGCGGCGTTGCTGTGGAGCGCCCTGCCGATGCAAAACAGCAAGGCGACCGACAGTACGCCAAACGTGATGGACAACAGGCGCACCAAGGTGTAGTCGTGCCCGACGCACTGCGCCCAGTAGTATTGGAGCACGAAATAGAGCGGCACATTGTCGTTGTTCTGCGTCTGGCAGGCCAAGCCTTCGCACATTGTCGGCTGCGAGATGCCCCACAGGCTGCCCCACTCATCGAACCACAGCGACTCCTTGTCCAGATTCCATACGCGGACCAGCACAGCCAGTGCAAGGATGGCACAGATCCCCAGCAAGACGCGTACGTCCCACTGGCGCCGGGCCGATGTCTTTTTCGCTCTCATGCCATCCAATGCTTGAATCCGTGGCCTAATGAATTATGCCACTTTGCCGGCGCGGCGTGTGGGTTTCAGATGAATTCGAATTGGGCATCGTTTTCGATCATGAGCATCGTCATGATCTCATTGTAGCGCACAAAGCGGCAGTCCAGGAGGTTGCATTCGGGCGGCTTGATGCCCTTAATGGCCTGCCAGTGTCGCTGGCTGTACCAGATGTCCCGAAGCGGTTGTTCGAAGGCATTGCCGAACTTGTGGGCCTGTTTTCGGTGGCGGTAGTAGCAGCACAGGAAGACGTCGCCGAGCGTGTCTACCATGACCTGGAGGGGGGTCAGCCAGCATGGGCGGGTCATGTTCACTTTGTCGACGCCGCCGACAATGGGGACGTCGGTGTATCGCCCGCGGAGGCGCTCGAGTTCGGCCGTGACCAGGGCCGCCTGCTGCGCGTCAAGCTCGGTGTCGCAAAGTCGGGCGGCCTTGAACTGGATCGAGTCCACGCCGAGGCGACGCGCCAGGTCGACGCTCGCCTCGACCTCGGTGTAGTTGTCGGCCGACAGGATGACCTTCATGCTGATGAGAACCCGCCCACCGCGCGACTCACGCAGCGCGATCATATTGGCCACGTTATCGCACACCGCGTCGAAGCCGGCGGCCGGCGTGTTGGGCCGCTTGACCTTGTCGAACATCTCGGCGTTGGCGGCGTCGAATCCGACGCGGACGTAGCTGGCGCAGTCGACCAGGGCTTCGGCCAGATCGCCGTTGAGTCGGGTGCCGTTGGTGAGGAGGCCCGTACTGAGCCCGTGGGTCTTCATTTCGCGGATGAGGCCGGGCAGAAGCGGATGGAGGGTCGGCTCGCCGCCGCCGCAGAACTCGACCCCGCGCACGCCGAGGTCCGTCAGGTCATCGATCAAGCGGCGCAGTTGTTCATCGGACATCATGCAGTGGATGTTCTTGTTATCGTCGGCGTACTCGCACCACTTGCAGTTCTGGTTGCACACGTAGGTGGGATAGACGATGGCGGTCCGTGGCGGCGGCATGTCGCCGTCGAGGATCATGCGGGCTGCGGAATAGTGGGTTAGGATCCGCTTGTCGAGAAAGTCGAAAACGCCTTCCTGGCTGGCCATAGTTGTCCCTCGCGTCTTCCGTGAGATCCGGGCACCCACCATACGGAACCGGCGCCGCTCAATCAACCCGATATGGGCCATTCGCCGATATCGGGCCTATAGGTCTCATTGGACGTATAGGTCTTATTCCGGCGCCTGCGGTATAATGGTCCCCGTTTGTGGACGGCCCGCAGAGGGAATCCGGTGGCAACAATCACGGTAGCCATTTGCGCGCGGAACGCGCAAGACATCATCGGCGACTGCCTCGACAGCATCGACGGCCAGACGGTCCGTCCGGACGAGGTCCTCGTGGCGGTGGACGAACTGTCGGATCCGACGGCGGCCGTGGCCGAGGCATTTGGGGCGCGGGTGATCGCCAGCAACGCCACGGGCCTCTACGAGGCCCGCAACGCGGTGCTCGAGGCGTGCGCGACCGACTACCTGGCCTTCACGGACGCGGACTGCGTTCTGGTGCCGCAATGGGTGGAGCTGGCCAAGAACGTGCTCGACGCGCGGCCCGACGTGGCTGGCGGAACCGGGCGGCACCCGGCCATCGGTGAGCGCACGTTGGCGAGCTGGCTACACCACATGTGGTTTCTGGTCGAGACGCGGGAAACGGGCGAGACCGACGGCGTCATCGGCGGCAACAGTTACTTCCGCATCGAGGCGTTGCGCGAGGTCGGCGGTTGGCTGAAGCTCGCGCGGCACAGCGCGGCAGAGGACGTGTACATCTCGAAAGCGCTGCGCACTGCGGGATACCGTATCTGGTTCGAGGCGGGCTGCGCCGCCCAACACCACTACGAGACGAGCCTCAGGTCCTTGTGGCGCAAGAGCGTCATGATGGGCAAGGACATCGTGGTGATGATGCGAGCGGCCGGGTGGAGGGACGGCCTGTGGTGGTACACGCTGGCCATTCCGGTGCTCGCCGCGATGGTGCCGGTGGGCTTGGCCCTCGTGGCGGCCTCTGCGGCGTTCGGGCTGATCGTGGCGTGCGCACCACTCGTGGCGACGTTCGTGTTCCTGCTGTGGCGGTTCCGCAGCCTGAGCAAGGCGGTGACCCGCTGGCTGGCCCGGTGGGTGGTCATCTGGCCGTATTCGTGGGGCGTGGTGAAAGGGCTGCTCGAGCCGCTGCCCGAGGCGGCCCATAAGCCCCCTCACCCATAGGTCCTATGTCCCCCCCGCCGGCCCCGTTGCCCTTCAGGCTATCCTTCGAGGCCCATCGGGGGCTCGCGGAAGATGGCCGGATCCATCAGCGGCACTTGCTCGGGCACGATAGGCCGGAACGCCATCTTGTCGAGGACATCGCGCTGAACGTCTATGCCGGGGGCCACTTCGCGCAACGTGAGTCCTTCGTGGGTCAACTCGAACACGCAACGCTCGGTGATGTACAGCACCTCGCGGTTGTGTTCGCGGGCGAAGTCCCCACTGAACGTGATCTGCTGGACCTGTTCGACGAACTTGGGCGCCTTGCCCTCCTGGGCGATCGCCAGCTTGCCGGCTTCGACCCCGGCCTTCAGCCCGCCGGCGATGAACTCGCCGCAGAACAGGCACTTGCGGGCCGACTGCGTGATGTCGACGAAGCCGCCGGAACCGATGAGCTTCGGGCCGAGCTTGCTGACGTTTACGTTGCCGTGACGGTCGACTTGGGCCAAGCCTACGCAGGTGACGTCGAGGCCGCCGCCGTGGTAAAAGTCGAACATCTGGGCCTGGGTGATGAAGGCCGAAGGGTTCTTGGCCGGGCCGAAGTTGAGGCCGCCTTGCGGAAGCCCTGCGATCACGCCGATCTCGGTCGTCATGGTCAGGCTGTCCAGGAGACCTTCCTCCCAGGCCACGGACGCCACGCCCATGGGGATGCCGACGCCCAAGTTGACGGTCATATCGGGGCGCAACTCGATAGCGGCCCGGCGCGAGATGATCTTCTCGAGGTTCAGCGGCAGCGGTTCGAGTTCCTCCTCCAGCGATGCGCGGGTCTCGCCGGTGTAGGACGGGTCGTGCTCGACAAACAGCGTGTGCGGGTGGGTCTTGCGCGACGTCGCCACCACGACGTAATCCACGAAGATGCCGGGGACGCTGACGGCGTGGGGATTGGCGGGCTTGTCGGACAGGCGTTCGACCTGGGCGATGACGAACCCGCCGCAGTTCTTCACGGCCATAGC
>Ga0272442_10006091_pt1 | contig 15970 bp, 15 predicted proteins | sample SSMForm2O_FD_200262 | JGI IMG/M metagenome (GOLD analysis project Ga0272442, IMG submission 200262) | Marine sediment archaeal communities from Little Sippewissett salt marsh, Falmouth, MA, United States - SSM-Form-2O | ecosystem: Environmental > Aquatic > Marine > Wetlands > Sediment ...
AAAACAGGGACATTAGGTCGACCTTGAGAATGATCTTCTCGGCAGAAAAAAGAACCTGCTCATCCCTGACCAGGTTCACCCTCTCCACAAGGTAACCCTTAAGGGGATTGCCCTTGACAGTCTGGATGTCAACCTGGGCATTCAGATTCTCCTGGACAGCTGTTTGAGCCTTTTCCCTGAGGATCGCTCCTCCAAAATCAAGGCTGAGGACAATCAATCCGATCCCAAGGATCGCTAACAGGCCAAAAAGAAGATAGAGTCTTTTCCTGTTTAAAGGCATTTTATCACCCTCCTAACGAGTTAAATCATAACTTCTATATTCTAACATGGAAAGAGACAGGACTATTCTTTTTCCCTGCGGTCCTTTGCACAATATTTACCTCCACCCTGCTGCTCTTGATTTTCTTTGGAAGTTGTTATCTGTCAGTCGTGATAATAGATGGAATAATTTAAGACCTAATATTGCTCTGGCCACCAGTATGGGATATCATCAGGTTCCTTCCATCCATACCTTCCGTACCATGTCGCAGATTTTCTCAAAAGATTTGACCTGTGAGAGGAATGAAGACGGGGATCACCAAACCAGGGAGGGAGAAACCCTTTTTCTGGCAGATCATACTTCTGCTGCAATACGCTTCGGTCCATGGGGGGCACGATCCTGGTAAGTATCTTTTCATAACAGGTATCCCTGAACCCCTTCTCTATCCATCTTTCGCATACGACAAGTCCGTAGAGGGCCAGGGCATTCTCAAAATTCTTCCACATTCTGACAGCGGGATGGTTCCGCCATCCCGCTGAATTACATGATGGATCAAGGGAATTTAATATCTGGAGCACTTCGACTCTTTGCTTCCCAAGTCGCCTGTTATCAAGCACTTCAGCCGAAGCCCTGAAATCCGGCAAGGGCAGAAAGGTCTGCATTTATTCTTTTCCTGCTTCTTCCAGGGCTTCCCTTGAAAATTCCCCATGAGCCACAATGGCCGTTTTGCCTTTCAGGCTGGCCCGACATGTGGTGGAGTTTTCAAAGACCATACCCACTACGTTATCGCCTCCAGGGTTTATAACCCTCACAGGTTGGTCCAGTTTATGGATAAGGTGTGCCGCAATTGCCGAAGCGGTAGAACCTGTTCCACATGACAATGTAAGATCCTCTACTCCCCGTTCGTATGTAACTGCCTTTATCGTATTTCTGTCAATGATCTCCACAAAATTCACATTAGTCCCCCCTGGGAAGACCGTATGGTAATTCCTGATCTTTCTGCCCGTGTCCCTGAACCACTCCTTTTCCCGGGCATCCAGAGCACCCATGAAGATCACACAGTGCGGGACCCCTACCATTAGATAAAAATACTCCAGTTCCAAACCTTCCATATCAAGGGTGGACACGAGGTCAGCTTCACCAAGATCGATCCTTCCCATATCGAGAGTAACCTCCTGCCCCTCAACCCTTGCCGAGATCATACCCGACAGAGTTTCAAAACACATTTCCTCTCCGGCAAGGGATCTTTCAAAAGCATACCTGGCAACACACCTGGCTCCGTTACCACACATTTCCCCTTCAGATCCATCACTATTGAAAAGCCTCATGAAAAAATCGCCCTTCAGAGATTTTTCAAGCAATAGAACACCGTCTCCTCCCAGAGATATCTTTCTTCTACAAAGGGAAGGAGCCAGACTCTGTATGTATGATCTGCCAAATTCCCCCAGGATATTATCAATAACAATGAAATCATTACCATTTCCCTGCATTTTCGTGAATTTCATGACGAACCTCCATAAAACAACCAATCTTCAATTTATTACACTTACTATTATATGATGTACCTATAGCTGGTACAGTTCTCTATGTAATAATATCAAGGCTTTACTTCAACGTGATGTATGATAGACTTTTCAGAGAGATAAAATGAATCCGAGGAGGACATTCAATGTTATCTCTTGTTCGATATTTAGCCCGGAAGATGATCATCGTAACAGAGGAAGTAAAAGAGACCGCGTCATGGGTCAGGCAGAATTTTCGTACCAGTGACCAGGGATTGATTGAGGCTGTTAACCAGGCTGGACCTCATGAAACGATCCTCCATATTTCCACTACAAGGAATGTAAAAGATCATTCCTGCTCTTTCCTGGTAAAACTACCCTGCGAAGATATCCTTCAGACCCTTTTAAACCATCCTCCAAGGGATGTTGAATTTTCTGTCCAGCTGGTACCCAGATCTATCCTCTTTCGTGTAACCGGGAGATCGGAAATAGTCCTCGAACAGATCCTGAATGATTTTAAAGGAAAACCCGGGAAATTACAGGACTGGATCATTGACTCTGTGGACAAGGGAACAGCCATTCATTTCACAGAGAGATCACTTAACCGCAATGTCACTATTGGAGACATCCTGGAAGATATTATCTACATAGACGGCCTCCCAACGGAGGATCTTTTTCGAAACCTTCAATGGAGAGCCCTGTCCTACTTCAATGAAAGCCTGGAAAACAGGGACTGGAATCTTGTGGAAATACGCATCTATGATTCTCACGGACAATACAGACTCCACCTGGAAAGACTCAAACTTGTACTTGAGGCTCTTGAGGTAGGTATTGCAATCGGTGAAGGCTGGGGAAAGGATTATGCACATATACTAATGCCTGTAAAGGTCTATACCTTGAGGATCCTGACATTTTTTGATCTTTCTGTTATCAAAAAAGCCTTGATGGGGCTGGAATACCAGGAAGAAGGAGAGCGGTTCGTGGACCTCGACCTTTATCACAACAAGAGGAAGTTCAGCTGGACATCGATAGCATTTGACAAGCAAATGGATAGAAAAGATCATTCCAGGTTATTCAGAAGGGAACTGATGCAGGCACTCACTGGAACTCAGATAGAAGAGATAGAGAAGATTGAGAAGAAAATAATGGATCTCCACATACCAAAAGAAGGACAATAACATCTTTACCTTTGTGAAGCTTCCGGGGCTCTGTCGCCCCGGAAGCCGGTTTTCTTCAGCTCAAGATCATTCCATCAGTGACAGGAACTTCTTCGGCTCGAACTTTTGATTTATACGGGTTTTGATAACACTCTGAATACCATAAGGGCGATCAAGGCACCCACTGCTATATTACCGACTGCCGGCAGTCCGTATGCCACACCTACATATCCTCCAAGAGCACCGGCGGCAGCAATCAGTGCATAAGGTATCTGGCTGTTTACGTGATCTATATGATCTGCTCCACTGAACATGGAGGACATAATAGTAGTATCTGAAATTGGACTGCAGTGATCACCCCAGACAGCTCCACCCAGTACAGCACCTATGGTGGGGATAATGAAGCTCATGGGGTCGATCCCCGAACTGGCGGAAACCTTGAAAACGAGGGGGACCACTATGGGCATCAGAATTGCCATGGTCCCATAGGAAGTTCCAGTACAGAAAGAGATGACCGCACCGGTAAGAAATGTCATTACAGGCACCCAGGATGGTGAAAGCACATCTCCGGCGATACCCACTATGAAGGCTGCAGTTCCAACCTGCTTGATGGCAGATCCGATACCCCAGGCAAAGACAAGAATGATGGAACCAACGAAAATCGATATCATGCCCTCCATATATCCTTTGAAAAGCCTTTCCATCTTCGCAAGTCCCTGGAGCCTGTAGAAGACTATGGTCAGGAACACGGAACCGAAAGCACCCCAGACAAGGGCTTTGGAACTGCTCCCCTCACCGATGGCTGTAGCCACTGACACTCCGGGCCATCCACCTGTAATAAGCAGCATGGTGAAGATAAGAGAGATAAGGAAAAACAGGGGAAGAATAAAATTCATTATTCTCCGCGGGCAATCTGAGGCAGGCATGGTAACATCCCTGCTGGTATTTACAAGAGGCTGGGCTCCTTCTCGAAGTACCTGACCGGTCTTTCTTGCCCTTCTTTCAGCTTTCAGCATGGGTCCAATATCCCTTTGCGAGAGAACCACATAGGTAAGAAGAACAAGAGCAATGATATTGTAAAGAACAAAGGGAATGGACCTCAGGTATGCCATATATGGAGAGTAGGATATTCCCAGATCGTTGAACTGAGTACCTATCTGGCCGACCATGTAGGCTATCCATGAAGAGATACCTGCAATACAGGCGATAGGGGCAGCAGTAGTGTCTACTATGTACGACAGCTTTTCCTTCGAGATCCTGTACCTGTCCGTTATGGGTGACATGGTGGTCCCCACGACAGCGGTATTTACATAGTCCTCGAAAAAGATGATAAAACCCGCCATTTCCGTAAAGAACATGGCACCCCTTGGACTCTCTATCTTTTTCGTGATCCACCGAATAGCGGCATCGATACCGCCGCCTACTCGCATGACCCCCACCAGACCCCCCATGGTAAGGCTCGTAAGAACAATTCGTGCACCCCAGGGATCACCAAGACTGTTCCATAGGGATTCTACGGCCTTTCCAAAACCCAGGACAGGATTCCAACCGGCGAGCATGGTCCCGGCAAGCCATATCCCCACGAAAAGCGAGGGGATAACCTCTTTGGTGAATATACATAAACCTATGGCTACAAGGGGAGGGAGAAGTGAAAGGGGGCCAAAATCCTTTACGTTAGATTCTGCTGCCTGGCCAACTGATACGATTATGAGAATCAGGCAGCAAGATAATAGTGACAGGAATAGGGTCTTTCTGGAGATAAAGCTATTCTTCATTTCAAATTCTCCTTTTCTTATAAAATGATCTTCAGAAATAGCGAACAACATACACCATAAGAAGACCTCAAGAAAAACAGAGAGTCTATTGTTTCAAGTGCTCCGGTATCACCTCTCCTCCCAGAATGTCATCATAGGTCTGTCTTCTGACCACCTCAAAAACATTTTCTTCTGTAAGAAGGATCATGGCAGGTCGCGGATTGCGATTATAATTACTGGCCATGGAAAAATTATACCCTCCGGTGTTGAACACCGCGAGAATATCTCCCGGGGCAAGATGAGGCACCTTCAGATCCCTTATAAGTATATCTCCTGATTCACAGCATTTCCCAGCCACCGTCACTGTCTCTGCAGGATCCTGTTCATACTTGTTAGCTACAACTGCGTGATATTCCGCATCGTAAAGGGCAGGTCGCGGATTATCGCTCATCCCTCCATCTACACTGGCATAGGTAAGGATACCCTCGAGGGTCTTGAGCACACCCACGGTATAAAGGGTAATGCCGGCCTCGGAAATTATCCACCTTCCCGGCTCGATGGAGACTTCCGGCATTTTGAGCCCCCGTGCCGAAGTCCCTTCCATGATCCTGTTCATTATGGGATCAAGGAAGTCTCCTATTATGACCTTCTCCTGCCATGGGAAACTCGGGACTCCAAATCCACCTCCCACGTTCAGTTCACGGGTTACATACCCTTCCCCATCAGCTAATTCCTTCATTTTATCCAGAATCACATTTACCGCCAGTAAATAGGGCTTTCTGTCATAAAGCATGGATCCAAGGTGGAAGTGAAATCCTCTCAGGTCAAAACAGGGCTCTTTCAATGCAAGATCAATTGCCCGATCCAGGTCTTGCCCCTTTATCGGCAAACCGAACTTGGACCCCCTATGACCTGTGGAAATATACCTGTGGGTCTTGACATCAACACCAGGAGATATCCTTAAAAGTATTTCCTGGGTTGAAGGGCCCTTCGATAATATTCCTTCAAGGGTGATCATTTCCTGCAGACTGTCCACCACAAAGGTTCCCACACCAAGGTCAAGAGCCATCCTGATCTCTGCTTCAGTTTTGTTATTTCCGTGGAAATAGACTTTTTCCATGGGAAAGCCGGCCTTGTGGGCAGTAAAGATTTCTCCTCCTGAGACAACGTCAAGTCCCAGGCCCTCCTGGGAAATGATGCGGCAGACAGTCAGGTTATTAAGGGCCTTCCCCGCATATAGAGCCCTGGTGCCATGATATTTCTGGAGGAATTCCTCACGGATCTCCCTGCACCTGGCCCTTATCCTTTTCTCTGATAAAACATAGAGGGGTGTGCCGTATTTTTCAGCAAGCCTGACCGTATCCCATCCATCAAAACAATAATGACCCTCTTTTGTCATATTCCTACCTCCAGAGAAAAATCGAAAATGCAAAGGCTCTACCTTTCGAGACAAGCCTCTTTAAGTAATTATCCAGGTCAGAAACAACAAATCCTGTAATCCAGGAAGAGACCATCGGAAAATATGCGGTACCTGACAGATCAACCATGTCATCCCAAGGATCACCAATAGACTTCGCCAGGTCCCTCAAAAGATATTTCTGATAAAAGATTATAGATCTCTTAAAAAAGGATTTGAGCAGATCAGCCTGTTGTTCCCGGAAGACTACCCTTCTTCTGTGCCTGGCAGTACCGGGACAAAATGACAATAATCAAACCATAGATCACGGATCTTTCCATCTTTTTTTTCTCTTGAAAGAAGCCTTTCCATTCCTGTTCCAACTCTCAGTGGAACCACAAGTTTACCGCCCTGGGCCAATTGATCGAACCAGGCCTCTTCGATCTTTTCAGCTGCTGCAGTAACAATAATGCCCGTATAAGGGGCATTATCTTTATAACCGTATCTTCCATCCATTAACAGGACCGTTACGGGATAACCAAGTTCTCCAAGAAGGGATGAAGCCCTTTGGGCCAGAGGGGATATTCTCTCAATGCTAATAACGTGAACTCCCATTTCTGCAAGTACCGCTGCCTGATAACCTGATCCAGTCCCTATTTCAAGTACCTGGTCACCATGTTCAGGATCAAGGAGTTCAGTCATTTTTGCGACTATGTAAGGCTGGGATATGGTCTGTCCATTGCCTATGGGCAGAGCACAGTCAGAATAGGCCATACTCCTGTATTCATCCGGAACAAAAAGGTGTCGAGGCACCGCTCTCATAGCCTCAAGGACAGCTTTCCTGCCTATTCCCCTGGATATGAGCTGGGTGTCGACCATTTCATGGGCAGATCTCATCCAGACATCCATTTTATTTCTCCTTTATTATTGCACCATGAAATTATATCACCCTGATATTTCCAGAAGATCCTTCTTTATCAGCATCTATGATTTGCCTTTTGAAATGATCTCAATGCCTGGTGTAAAGCTCTGACACCTTCGAAGGCGGTTTCTCTGGATATTTGAGGAAAGGCTAACCTCAGAAAAGATCTTCCTTTTTCAGGTTCCACAAAAAAAGGGCTTCCCGGAACAAAAGCAACTTTTCCTGCACGGGCAGCAAAACGGGCAAAAAGGTCTACGTCTACATTATTAAGCCTTCCCCAGATGAAAAAACCTCCCTGGGGGATCTGAAACTGGATTTCCTCCGGCTCCATTTCACTTCTTAATGCCTCTATTATTAGATCCCGTTTCTTCCTGTATTCATATCTTATTCCAGAAAGGTGTTCCTCGAAGAAACCCCCTTTCAAAAAGGTGGCTACAGCTTTCTGAAGAATGACCGGAGGTCCCAGTTCCATGGCCACTCTCAGCAAAGACACCTTTTCTCTCAACTGCCCGGGCATTATCATGAAACCACAGCGCAGTCCCGGAGCAAGGGTCTTGGAAAAGCTTCCGATATAGATAACCCGGTCCTCTCCAGGCATAACGCTGAGATATGTACCTGGAGGTTGCTGATGGAACCAGAGTTCCCGGTAAGGATCATCCTCGATGATCAACAGGTCATATTCCCTCGCCAGTTCCGCGATCATCTTCTTTCTTTTCAGGGAGGCACATATCCCTGAGGGATTCTGAAAGGTGGGAATAGTGTAGAAAAACCTGGCACCTGTTCTTTTAACCTGTTTCTCCAGATCCTCAGGATCAGGACCCTCTGAATCCATTTTTACAGGGACAAGATCAACTCCCTCCTTTAGAAAGGCCAGTAATCCATCAGGATATGAAGGCTGTTCCACCAGGAGTTTTCTCCCCCTGCAGAGAAAAAGCTCTGAAAAAAGGTTTAGAGCTTCCTGTGAACCATTGGTCAGAATTATATTTTCCGGATCAATTCTTTCACTAACGTAACCTTTCCTAAACATCCATTCGGACAACCAGAGTCTAAGGTTCTCATCACCCAGAGGTGACGAGTAGGATAATATCTCCGGAGAACCTTCGAGGACCTCTACCAGGGCAGCTTTCAGTTCTTCCAGTGGATACAGCTCCAGAGAGGGTTCTCCTGCCCCGAAAGATATAGCTTCCGTTGCAACTGCCAGCTCAGTGATCTCCTGGATGATGGAGGAACTGATATCCCTTCCCTTAGCATTGAACAGTTTTTCCCAAATCAATTGAATCACTCCTTTCCCCCTTTAAATTACATCAAGAGAAGAAGAAAAGATAATACAAACTCTTTCAGGGTTATCGAAAAAACCTTGACAAACGTCCATACACACATTATCCTAAACCCATCAAAATAATCAACATTAGTTTCTTTTATCTATTTGAGATATACTATAGTTTACAGTTAATTAACGCTGATCCAGCACTTTGCCAAGACGGTTATGACCCGATCGGTCATTTTATCGTAAAGCGCTACTACCTGGGCAGGTGTTCCCTGAATTTTAACTCTGGTCGTTCAGAGAACACCTTCCCCCCCTTATTTCTCCTGTCCAGTACACACATAAAGTGAGTTCCTCCAAACTGACGAACTGGAAACAGTACTCCTTTATAGCTGTTACTCGAATTCCAGATCACCTTTCGGTTTGACAAAGCCTCAACAGAAGTATAGAATTCAATATCCTGCGCAGGTCACCTTTTAATGCGCTGGATCTCGGAAAGAGAGTGAGGTTCTTTCAGAATGGAAGAGTACAAGAATTTCCTTTCATGGGATTATGAACAAGTTGTATCCTGTTGCACAGAGACATGGAATATCCCCAGATACAGGGCAGATCAGATCTGCCAATGGATATACCAGAAGAAAACTTTCTCTTTCAGTGAAATGACTAACCTGTCCCGTGATCTTAGAGCTTTCCTTGAAAAAGAGGTAGCTATCATTCCTCCCTATATGATAAAAAAAGAGACTTCCACCATGGACGGTACCCAGAAATTCCTCTGGGGATTGCTGGACGGTGAGAATATTGAATCAGTTCTTTTGCCCCATGGAAGTTATTGCACAGCCTGTATTTCCACCCAGGTAGGATGCCCCTTGAATTGTGCATTCTGTGCCACTGGTCAATCCGGATATGTAAGGAACCTGGAAACCCATGAAATAACCGGTCAATTCCTTGCTATGGAAAAGTATCTTGGCAAGGACATCCAGAATATCGTATTTATGGGTATGGGAGAACCCCTCCTGAACACTTCAAACCTCTTTCAAACCATCAGGATCCTCAATCACCCCAAGATGCGCAAACTCGGCATCCGCCACATGACCGTTTCAACCGCAGGCATAGTGCCCGGAATAATAGAACTCTCAGATTCAGGACTTCCTGTCAGGTTATCCGTTTCCCTCCATGCACCTAATGACAGTCTCAGGAAAAAACTAATGCCCGTGAACGCTACTTACCCTCTGTCAAAATTGATGGAATCTATCAAAATATACCAGGAAAAGACCGGGGAAAGAGTGACCTTCGAGTACCTGATGCTTAAAGATGTTAACGACAAGCCTGAACATGCCTATGAAGTAAGCGCACTTTTATCAGGTATTGACAGTTATATCAATCTGATCCCCTATAATCCCGTTGATTCCAGGTTTCAGAGATCTTCAAAATCAGATATCAAAACCTTTGTGGAAATCCTTAAAGGGCTGAACATTGAAGTGGAGATCAGGAAAGAAAAGGGAACCGACATCAATGCCGCCTGCGGACAGCTTCGAAGAAACACCCGTGAAGAATAGATCAAAGGATCGGCCTGGAACATCTTTATTTTTATCTTCAAATGTGTTAGACTTGGCTAACAATAAAGTTGTCTTTTATTATTTACTATCGGGAGAGAGCGATTCAGATGAAGACCACCTTACAGCTTCTGCCAAACAGTTTTAAAGCTAAGATCCTTTCGATTCCTGAAGGAGAGTGTCGTCGCAGGCTTGAGGCATTAGGTTTGAGAGAAGGAAAGATTATATCCAAAGTATCCGGCATGCCCTTCAGAGGACCCATAACTGTCCAGCTCGATGGGCGGCAGATAGCGATCGGTAACAGGATCTCAAGCAGGATAGAGGTAACACCGATAAGCAAGTTCTAAAATGAAAGCAGGTCACCCCATGAATTGCGCTAATTGTGAAAGATGTTCCCACCGGAAGCATTTTCATCATCATGCTGCTCCACATGAGGATTTCGGTAACATTCTCCTTGTAGGAAACCCCAATGTAGGCAAAAGCGCTATTTTTTCAAGACTTACTGGAGTACATGCCCTTTCTTCCAATTATCCGGGAACCACCATAGGCTTCAATGAAGGATGGCTGAGGCTTGAAGACAAGACCTTCAAGATAATTGACGTCCCTGGTGCATATACACTTGATCCTACTAACGAAGCTGAAGAAGTGGCAAGAAAGATAATCGAGGACGGAGGCGAATTTGCCATAGTTGTCCTTGATGCAACTGCTCTGGAAAGAAACCTGTATCTTGCCTTCCAGGTCCTGGAAAAGGATATTCCCGTAATAATAGCACTTAACATGATGGATGAAACAAGGCACAAGGGCATTACCCTGGATGTGGAAAAACTTGAAGAGCTCCTGGGTGTACCGGTGGTTCCAACAGTTGGAGTAACTGGCCAGGGGATAAAGGAGATCATTGAAAGGCTGGACGATTCGAAGATATCTTCTCTAAAGCCGATGAAGAAGGAAGAAAGATGGGCGGAGATCGGCGCAATAGTTGAACAGGTCCAGACATTAGTACATAGACATCATACCTTGAAGGACAGGTTAGAAGATTTTTCCGTAGATTCCTTCTGGGGTGCTCTTCTTGGAATATTCGTTCTTGCTTCGAGTTTTTATATCATCCGACAGATCGGAGAAGGACTGATCAATTTATTTCTCGATCCAGCATTCGAAAGATTCTGGATGCCCGTGCTCGCCTGGATATCAGAAAGCCTTGGAAGCGATTCCTTCCTGCACCAGGTGCTGGTTGGCAATCTCATAGATGGCTCTATTGATCTGGAAATGAGCTTCGGGATCCTTTCGACAGGACTATATGTCCCCATTGTTATGGTAATGCCCTATGTCATATCCTTTTACGGAGTATTAAGTTTCATGGAGGATCTTGGCTACCTTCCAAGGCTGGCGGTAATCTTCGATTCCCTTCTTCACAGGATAGGCCTTCATGGTTTCGCTATTGTACCGGCCCTCCTTGGACTTGGATGCAACGTACCAGGAATACTGGCAACAAGGGTCCTTGAATCATCCAGAGAACGTTTCATCGCATCCACCCTCATTTCGGTGGCCATTCCCTGTGCAGGACTCCAGGCCATGATCATAGGGATCTTAGGGGATCTGGGATTATCCTATATCCTTATAGTGTATGGTACTCTTTTCGCTTCATGGGTTATCCTTGGCCGCATTCTCCATCTTTTTATGCCTGGATACAGCCCGGAACTTATAGTGGAGATACCTCCATACCGGATACCATCACCAAAAGCCCTGTTGTTGAAACTGGGTTTCAGGGTCAGAGGCTTTATATACGAAGCCATCCCTCTTGTACTTGTAGGTGTTCTGATAATCAACCTTGTATATTCTTCCGGTATCATGTCATTTTTAACAGGGTTCCTTGAGATGCCCTTCAGAGGGCTCCTCGGACTTCCTGTAGAAGCAGCAGGTCCCGTAGTTCTGGGATTACTGAGGAAAGATGTTGCTATGGGTATGCTTATGACCCTTGGTCTTTCGCCACAGCAGCTTGTGGTAGCCACTGTAACTCTTGCCATGACCTTCCCCTGTATAGCAACATTTATCGTCCTCTGGAAGGAACTGGGATTCAGAAGACTTATGGGAAGTATGTTTATTATGATAACCGCAGCATTTAGCGCCGGAACAATATTAAGGATCCTTCTGACATTGAACTAAAGCAGCTCGGAAAAATATTTTACTTAAGGATATAGGGCAAACAAGCGTAAAAGGCACTGCATTTCACCAGGTCTTCCACCCTGGTGGTCTCATTTGGTCTATGACAGCTCTCCACGTCACCCGGCCCCATGATTATTGACGGTATGTGATGCCTGCCGCAGAAGGCCACGGCATTTGTGGAATATGGACAGGGACCTGAAAGGACCCTGTTTCCGAACAGAATTTCAAATGTCCTTTGAGCTGCCTGTACAAGCCGGTGATCTTCAGGGATCTTCCAGGTAGGAAAATAAAGCTCATGCCTGAAAGTTTCTTTCTTATAACTCGGCTTGGTGTAATAAGGTATAAATACCTTTTCTGGCATCTCCCCTATCGCCTGGGAGATATATTCCTCCACCTGGGCAACTGCAAAGTCTGATTTTTCACCCCAGGTCAGGCGCCTGTCAAGGTACAGTACCGCCTTATCTGGAACAGAACACTGGGAAGGTCCATAAACCTCCATTCTTGAAACTGTCACAGAACCTTTGCCAAGAAAATGATCTTCATCCGGAAGGAGTTCCCTGTTGAGTTTCTCAATAGCTAAAGCAGCTTTTGAAGCTTTATAGGCTGCGCTGTCCCCTTTTTCGGGAATAGAACCGTGCGAGGACAATCCCTTTAAGGTGACTTCTATCTCCATCCGCCCCCGCTGCCCCCGGTAAAGACGGCAGGCTGTCGGCTCAGTCGATACAACGAAATCCGGTCTGAATCCTTCTTTCTCGATAAGGTAGCGCCAGGCTATACCATCACAATCCTCTTCCATAACGGTAAAAGTGAAGTAACAGCTATACTCACCTTGATATTCAATTTCCTTGAGTATTCTGGCAGCTGTAATCATTGAAGCTGCCCCACCTAACTGGTCAGATGCCCCGAGCCCATAGACCTTGTCATTATTTAAATACCCGGAAAAAGGTCCGCGACTCCACTGTGTTTCATCACCAATCTCCACCGTATCGATATGTGCATCAAAGGCTAATGCTTTTTCCCCTCTACCGATACGTCCAACCACACTTCCAAAACCATCTATCCGAACTTCATCAAAACCATTGACCTTGCATAATTCATAAATTCTGTTACATATTTTCTCTTCATGTCCGCTGTAGGAAGGTATCCTTATCATTTCTGACAGGTTCCCGGCAGTTTGATCTCTGTATTTCCTCGATAGCTCCAGGATCTTATGTTGTATTTCCATACATATTTCTCCTCATAAAAAATGTCTTATGGATCTGCCATCTGTTTACCTGAAACAGATATATTTCGAAGAGAACCAGTATCTCTCTCGACTGGGATTTACATGATCAAAATCTGCTTGATACGACTCTTCAGGCTCAAGGTATAATTTGAGTTCCTTTTTCACCTTCCAGAGCCTCCAGTGCCTGTTCAAGACTGGCGATTATGGCCCTTTTGCCTCCATTTCTGACGAAACGCAGGCAGGCCTTCACCTTGGGTCCCATTGATCCAGCCTTGAAATGACCTTCCTTCTCGAGGGATTCCATTTCTCCAAGAGCAACCTCTGCAAGCCATTGCTGTTGGGGAGTATTGTAATTTATAGCCACCTGCGGAACATCGGTGAGGATCATAAATATATCGGCTTCCACTTCCTGGGCCAACCTTTCACCAGCAAGATCCTTGTCAATTACAGCTTCCACACCTTTGTATGCTCCATCTTTTTCCTGGAAAACAGGTATTCCGCCCCCTCCAGATGCTATAACGATGAACCCGTCATTTACAAGATGTCTTATCACTTCTCTCTCAACTATACCTTTTGGATCAGGAGAAGGAACCACTCTCCTCCAGCCTCTTCCAGCATCCTCTATCCAGGTCTCGCTCTTTGAGGCTATTCTCTGTAAAGCTTTCTCCTTTGTGTAAAAGGGCCCTACCGGTTTGGTGGGATTACTGAAAGCCGGATCTTCTGGATCCACTTCGACTCTTGTAACCACGCATACAGGCTGATGGGTTTCGAGTCCCCTTTCCATGAGAACATTGTTCAGGGATTGCACAAACATGTAGCCGATAAAACCCTGACTTTCTGCCCCACAGAAATCCATTGCCATAGCCGGTACCTGGGCATTACCAAGCTCATGGCGGATCAGGATGGCTCCCACTTGCGGCCCGTTACCATGGGTGATCACCACTTCATAACCGGCTTCTATCATTTTGACTATCTGTTCCACGGTGTGATGGACATTTGCCATCTGCTCCTCAGAGGTTCCTCTTTGGCCCCTTTGCAGTATGGCATTACCTCCAAGTGCGACTACTACCCTTTCGGACATTTTCCCGCCCCCCATTGATGTAAAAAGCATTCTCTGTGGTCTTTAGATCACTCTCTTGTTACTCCATGCATTCCTTTTCATAGGCTTCCATGGTATTAAGCAATAGCATGGCTATGGTCATGGGGCCCACTCCACCAGGTACAGGTGTTATCCAGGATGCCTTTCCCTTTACCGCATCGAAGTCCACGTCTCCCACAAGGCCTTCTTCAAGCCTGTTTATTCCCACATCCACTATGACGGATCCTTCCTTCACCATCTCTGCGGTAAGGAACCTGGGCCTGCCTACTGCTGCTATCACAATGTCAGCCTCCCTGGTATAGGAGGCGATGTCAGGGGTCCTGCTGTGGCAGATGGTGACCGTGGCATTCCTTGCCATGAGCATGTGGGCTATGGGTTTGCCCACTATGTTGCTCCTGCCCAGTACCACCGCCTTCTTCCCCTCCAGCTCTATGCCGTAACTCTCAAGAAGGTACATGATCCCCTTGGGCGTGCATGGTTCTGTGCAGGGCAGCCCCGTAACAAGGTGCCCCATATTGACGGGATGGAATCCATCCACGTCCTTTTCAGGGCTTATGGCCTCAAGGATGGTATCGCTGTCCATATGGCGGGGAAGAGGAAGCTGGACCAGTATACCGTGGACCCCCTCATCCCGGTTCAGTTCCTCCACAAGGGAGAGCAGTTCCTCCTGGCTGGTATCCTCAGGCAACCTGTGAAGAAAGGAGTTGAAGCCCACTTCTTTACATGCCTTCTCCTTCTGGCCCACGTATACCCTGGAGGCGGGATCATCTCCCACCAGCACCACCGCCAGGCCGGGAGCTTCTCCTCCCTTTCTCTTTAGTGCTACCACCTGTTGTTTTATCTCTTCCCTGACACGGGAAGAGCATTGTCTTCCATTCAGGATCCCTCTTTCTTCCATATCTTTATTATTCACCTCTGTTTCTGTTGTTTTAGGCTCTGATCATGTCCTTATTTTCCTTTTCCTCTGAATCCTGTGGTTATTTATTACTGACTCTACTCAAAGGCTTTCATGGGCTCTCAGGCTGTAGAAGGGCTCCAGCCTCCGGTAAAGCCTTTGAGTGAAGAAAGCGTAGGCTGGTACAACCACTGCATAGCTTATGATCCTGGGGGGCAGGGTGGTCCACCAGGGGATCCCGAATAAGATCTCCAGGAACCAGGGCACCATAAAAAGAGAAGTTATGGCCTGTCCCAGGCCTATGGCTAAGAGCAGCTTCATATAGCCTGGTTCCCTGTCTGGTGTCACGATCCTGATGAACAGACCGGGTAAGGCCCCCGCCAGGGCTGCACTGAGGGTAAAGTGGGGCATGTAAACCCCCATAGGATGAAGGAAAAACCCCAGCAGGTCTCCCAGGGCTCCCACCGCTGCTCCGGAGAGGGGGCCGAAAAGGATCCCCGAAAAGACCACGGGGAAGGTCCCAAGGCCTATGCGGATCCCTTCTACTCCTCCTATGCTTATCCTGAGGCTGGCAAAACGGGTGAGGATAACATTCAATCCTACCATCAGCCCCAGGATCACCAGCTTCCGGGTATCTATCCTGTTCTTCAATTTAAACCTGTTCTTCCCTTCAGGATGTTCCTGTTTTCCCTTAGAACAGTCCCAGGATGTTGCCCTCGTTGTCTATGTCTATCTTCAGGGCCGCGGGCTTTCTGGGCAGCCCCGGCATGGTCATGACACTTCC
>Ga0272442_10006093_pt1 | contig 15968 bp, 15 predicted proteins | sample SSMForm2O_FD_200262 | JGI IMG/M metagenome (GOLD analysis project Ga0272442, IMG submission 200262) | Marine sediment archaeal communities from Little Sippewissett salt marsh, Falmouth, MA, United States - SSM-Form-2O | ecosystem: Environmental > Aquatic > Marine > Wetlands > Sediment ...
CAATCAATAAGACATCCAATAGGCCTCATTGCCTATGATGAACATAAGATAATAAAAAAGATAAATCCTACAGATAACTATAATAATATTTTCCAGGGTTTAACAGAGCTTCCAAATGAAATTAAAACAAAAGAATTTATTACAAACAAAAAAATAAAAGAACTTGATTTTAACATAAATAAAGAAGAAAAAAATAAAAAGTTTTTATCAAAGATTTATCCATTTCTTGCAAAAGGAAAGAGAAAGGTAAAAAATCAATTGCAGGCAACTGGAATATATGAATCAATGAGATATTTATCAATTGACTCAAAAACAAAACACATTATTATATTTACAGACCTGGAGACAAATATTTTGTCTCATTATCATTCAATTTCACTTGCAAATAAAAAGAAATATAATATATGGCTTTTGACTCCCTTTAGCCCATTATATAATAAAGATAAAAAAGAGCTTACAGAAGAAAATCTAGAAGATATCTATAAAATGTATACAAAAAGAGACGAAATAATTAAAAAATTAAGAAATCTAAAAATTGATATTATTAGTCTTACTCCATCTATGGAGGGAGTAAAAATAATTGAAAAAATAAGGAAGAAATAATAAATGAAAGAAATTAAATTTAGTCAATATATAATTCCATTTTATCTTTTAATCTTATTATTAATCCAAATTGATTTTACAATTACAAATTTATTATTTGTAATAATTCCCATAGTTTTAATTCTTGCAGCAATCTACCTAAAAGATAAAAAAATTGGAATATTATCCTTATTTTTATTTTTTACATTCTCAATTTCAACAATACTAATAAAGGATATAGAAGACTATTTTAGAATTAGTTTATTATCCTTGCTTATAATTTTACCAAGTATTCTTTTAATAAGTTATATTTTACAATTAGATAGTAAAAAAAAAGTAATGTTTGAGTCAATCAACAGACGAGGGTTTTTTTCAATTTTATTATATGCCTCTGTTATAATTCTATTTTACTCAATCCTTATATCTCTATGGGACGGCTATTTACTTACAACAAACTCAATAAGCCCATCAATCCTTGTTTTTGCTGCAATTTCTTTGATATTTTGCCTACCTTTTATATTAAATACAAAAATAAAGAAAAAAATTATCTGACTCTATTCTTTTTTTTCTTCAAATAAATCTGAAACGTCTATATTACTTATCAAATCATCAAGTACCTTTTCTGCAGATAACCCTTCAAATTCAGATTCAGCAGATATAATTATGCGATGACCAAGCACTTTAGGAATTAAATATTTAATATCATCAGGTATGACATATTCCCTTCCTTTGATTAGGGCTCGGGCTTTTGCTGCATATAGTAAATGTTCTCCTGCACGAGGACTAGCACCGAGCAGAATCTTTTCGTTACTCCTTGTCTCAGAAAGAATATCCAAAATATAAATAAGGATTGTATCATCAACAAAAACTTGGTGATGAAGACCAATGAAATCATTTACAATATTTTTCCCAAGTGGTTTAATTTTCTTATTATTATTTTCATTTTTCATCCTAAGCATCTGAATTTCTTTGTCTGCTTCAAGATAGTTCATATTTACTCTAAGTAAAAATCTATCAAGTTGTGCCTCAGGAAGAGGATAGACTCCTTCAGTTTCGACAGGATTTTTTGTAGCAATCACCAAAAAAGGTTGAGGTAATTTTAAGGTTTTACCTTCTATTGTAACTTGTTTTTCCTGCATTGCTTCAATCAACGAAGATTGAGTTTTTGGTGGTGCTCTGTTAATTTCATCAGCAAGAAGGATTTGACTAAAGATTGGGCCTTTCCTTAATTTAAACTCGTTTTCCTTTTGGTCAAAATAATAATGACCAATTACATCTGCAGGAAGTAAATCCTGGGTGAATTGTACCCTGCTCCATGAAAGGCCAGTAAGCTCAGAAAATGTTTTTGCAAGGGTTGTTTTTGCAATACCTGGAATTCCCAACATTAGCATATGACTTCTAGAAATTAAACAAATAAGCAAGTCATCAACTACATCTTCATAGCCAACTACAACTTTTGCAATCTCCTGCCTTATCTTGTCACATGTCTTTTTTATCTTATTGAATTCTTTGCTTTGTTTTCTTTTCTTCAAAGCTAGTTCATCTCCCTAATAATTTCCTTAATCTTATTTTTATCCCAATTAGGATGTTTTTTTACAAGTTTATTTATCAATTCTTCTTCTGGTTCAATATTTTTATTAGAAGATTTTTTAATTATCAAATGATTTATCTTTTTAAATATATTTTGAAATATAGAAGTAAAATAAAATAAAAAGAGAATAACTAGACTTGAAATAATAATGATTTTAAATTCAAGGCCAATTGTCTTAGGTAAGCTAAATGATACTTTCATTGCAGTTGATATATCCCTATGGCTTTCGTCAATTAGTATTGTAGTTCTATCCTCATATAAAAATTTGAGAAGATTATTTATAAAATTTTTATTATCAAGTTTTTCTTTCATTGAATTTATTAAAATTGAGGGATCAGATAAAATAAGGATTTTACCTTTACCATAGTTTTCAATTGCAATAATGGGGAAAGATTTTCTTTTTTCATTTGAGTCATGTTTAAAATTATTGTTTATATCAATCCAGGACAGCTCAGAAGAATAGGCAAGTATTTTTGTATCTTTTCCAATTTCTAAAAAACTTGGATAATTAAAAAGAATTCTTGTAACATTTAGAAATAATGGATGAGTTTTATTTGCAAAATTAAAGATAGTTGAGAACCTTGCACTTTTTTCAAAGGATAAATCAAGCAGTAAATCATTTGAAATTCGAGTACTCGAGTTTATTCCTTTCAGGATTTGATTGCCAGTTCCAAAATCATCGGCTAGAAATAAAATGCCTCCATCCTTTAAAAAGTTCTTAATATAATTTATTTCTGAGGCAGAAAAATCAGATCTAGGGCCGATAATAATTATGCATGACTCATTTGAATTGATATTATACTCAATAAATGATCTTTGAACCATGGTAAGCTCATTTTCCTGGATATAAAATGTTGGTTGGAATTTTCCTGTTTTATAGGTTTTTATAGCAATGCTACTACATCCATTCCAAGAAGAGTTATAAATGCTAAAATCGGAATTATTTATTATTAATGGATTTGAAAATGCTATAATAAAAAATAAAATTGCAATTCCTGAGATGATTAATATTTGATATATTCTCTTTATTCCCTTATCCATTTTTTAAACTCCAATTTTTTTTAAAATATTTGCAACACTTTTGTTAAATAATAAAACATCATTTTTTTCAAATATATAAGGAGAGTATTTTGCATATTCAAAGGCCTTTGTAACAATGTTTGTAGACCTTTTTGAAAAACCCTCAATAAGCATTTGTTCTCTAATTTCTCTATGAGTATAATCTTTTTTAACAGTTAAACCTCTTGAAGATAAAAAATCAATTAAATGATTATATTTTTGTTTAATTGCCTTGTTAAAATCACTTTTTTGATAAACCTTAAAATCAACTGTGAAATCTGAAAGTTTTATTTTTTCTTTTTCAGTTTTATCTAATTTTGAAATTCCCTCAGACTGTTTTACGAATTTTTTTATTGTTTCTTTTTTTATAAAAATTGTTTTGAGTTTTTCTCTAAATAAGAAGAGCACTAATAAAACAAAAGAGACAGAAATCAAAATGACTATTTGAATAAACAATTCAATTAAGGATCCAGTCAAATTAATTTCTATCTTTTTTGAATATGAATTTCTATAAACTAAATCATTTGAAATAAAGCCTGAGTTTATTTCATAATTTCCTTGTTTTAATTCATCAGTTTTTATTAAAAAACTATATTTTCCATTATCATCAGTATTTGTCGAGCCGATTATTTTTTCATTTAGTAAAATTTTAATTGTTTTATTTAAGAGAAGACTTCCATCAATTGAATTTTTCAGATAACCATATATTAGTATATTTTGGCCAACAATGTATTTATTATCATCAGAAAAGATTGATAGGTTTGTTGGAGTATTTATTTTTATTTCAATTTTTTTAGAGCTTTTTTCTTTGTAGATTTTTTCTGGGGAAAAAATTACATATGCAAAATATTTTCCAAAGGGAAGTGACTTATTAAATAAAAAATTAAAACTACCATCATTCTTTGTTTTAATAGAAAAGTTATAACCATTAATATAAAGGCTTATCTCGGCATTTATTCCTAAATTTTTATAATCTAATAGTTTGCCTGAAAAAAATATTGATTCATTTAAGTAATATTGATTTTTTGGAACAGATAGAGTAATATCTACGGGTATCTTTTTAATGCTAATGTTTATAATTTCAGAGCTAAGGATTGTTTCATTAAATATCGTTTCTGCTCTAAGTTTATAGTATCCAGGTTCAAATTCAAAGTTTAACTTGTTTTTAAATTCAAAAATCTCATCTTCTTTTGTAATACTTGAATTTAATAGTTCATCCTCAAGATAAATATCAACTTTTTGGTTTTTTATAAATGTATTATTTGAAACAAAATACCCAAAACCATATATTTCTTCACCAAGATAGAAACTTGTTTTGCCAATAAACAAAAAAAGAGTTGACTCTTCTATTTTAAGCAGTTTAATTAAGGTATCTGCATATGAATAATATTTATCAATTAGGTCAATTAATTCATGTATTGTTTCAATTATTTCAGTTTTTGAAAAACTTTCATTTAGACTATTAATTTCATTTTCAATATCAAATAATTTATTCTTTGATTTAACGATCAGAGATTTTGTTTTAACAAGATTTGATATAGAAAAATTTAGGCTTAATTCTTGATTGATAAAAGAAGCGCTTTTTGAAAAATTCAAAATTATATCTTCATAATATTTTGAAAAATCAATAACATTTTCTCCAATGTTTTTCAATTCATTAATAAAGTTCTTTAGAGTAGAATAACTGCTAGATTTGTCTATTAATATATTTGAAATATTTTTTGAATATGATATTTTATTATTAATCTCATTAGCTTTTTTAATTGATAAATCAAGGTTTTCTTTTGAATAGACAAAATTGATATTATCAACAAGATTTAATGAAGCATTTACAAGTAAGCAATAATTCATAGTATCTTCACACAAAATTATTGTATCATCCAAAAAAGAAACAATCGAATAAAAATCCTCATCTGCTTTATCAAAATCTTGGTGAGGAGAAATTGCACTAATAGAAGGGAATAAAAAGAATAATGTAATTAAAAGTGTAATACACCTCCCACTAAATTTCATTACTTTAGATAATTATAAAATTATTTAAATCATTTTTGATAATACTATTCTTCAATTAATATCGGAGGATTTAATTATTTGAAGCTAAATATTTCAATAAATCAACCTAACGTTCGGGCAAAAATACTTGGCCTAATATTGATACTTTTTGGTATTAGTTTATTCTTTATACAAGGAGAAATTTATATCAAAATTTCATTTTCTTTAATTCTAATTGGTCTTTTATTAATATTTTTAATAACTGAGAAAACAATTCCAAACATTATTTCTAAAACCCAAATTGAAGGAAATTATAATGCAATAAAAAAGATAACTGAAAATTTAAATCTGAATGGAAATGCAATATTTTTACCAAAATCAGATATTCTAAATGAAGAAAGGGTATTTATTCCTCTTGAAAATGATAATATAAAAATTCCTGAAATACATGATGATTTTGTATTTTCAACAGGCATGGATGGAGAAAGTCTTGGAATATCTCTTCCGCCTTCTGGGCTTAAACTACTTGAAATTGTTCAAAAAGAAATTGATATTGAAAATATTGGAGAAGAAAATATTGATGAATTTTTACAAATTTTTATTGGCCTTGAGCTTGTAGGTTCAGTAAAAAAAATAAAAAAGGATAATAAATGGAAACTAGAAATAGCTAAACCGATTTTTTGTAATAAAAATTTGTCAATGTGTAAAAAATATCCATGTCCTGTATGCAGTGCAATATTAACAGGTCTCACTAAGGCCTTGGGAAAAAAAATAAGAATAATAAATGTAGAATTTAACAAAAATAAAATTATTTTTTACCTAAAGGTCGGTGATTAAAAATTGCTTATGTCTGAAAAAATTACAATATTTATTATTGCTTGGATTATTTTTGTGTTATTAATCACCGGTAAAGCAAACTTAGAATTGTTCTTTATTCTGATTTTTATTGGGGTTTTGATAGTGCGGGAACTAACAGATATCTTTACAACTAATGATATAAAGGATAGGATAAATCTTTTTATCTATATCTTCCTTATTATTTTCATAATAATTATTGGAAGGAAAATATTAGAGGTTTTATGAATTTATATGAAAGAAATATTAAATAAATTAAGAAAAATGTATTCAACATTAATAAATAGGATGTCGATTTTAATTTTATTTATTACATTTCTAATTATAATTAGTTCAATTTTCTTGATTATCTTTATTCCCAAAGAATTAGATTCCTTTTCTGAATTTTATTTGCTAGGAAAAGATGGTGTTGCAGATAATTATCCAACAAATTTAAAAAGTGGAAAAAATGCAACAATAAAAATAGGTATTGTAAATCATGAAAATAAAAAAATCAATTACTTCATTGAACTATGGCTAATAAACCAAACAGTAATTCATAACGAAAAGACAAATAGAAATGAGTCTATTTACCATGAAATGTATTTTATTGATAAAATTAATGTAACATTGGAATCAGTTCCAATAAACAATAATGAAAATTGGGAAACACAATGGGAAATAAACTATACATTTAATATAAATAAGACAGGGAAATATAAACTTGTTTTTCTACTTTATAAAGATCAAACAGAAGTATATAAATACGATAAAGATTATAGCTATTTAGCAAAGACAAAAATAAGTAATTCTTATAAGGATTTGTTTATTTGGATAAATATTATTTAAGAATAACCAAAGATTTTATTTAACAATCAATAATTCAATTAATTTGAAATATGCCATTAGATACATTTGATTTTATTAAACTTTTTCTAGGTATTATTATTTTTATTATACCTGGTTATCTATGGAGTTATATTTTTTCAAAAGAATTTAGAATTTTTGAAAGAATTGTTTTTGGTTTTATTTTTGGATTTGGGAGTTCGACAATAATAATTTATTTTTTTAATCTATTTTTAAACATAAAAATTACAGTATTCTCTATTCTCTCAATATTTGTAATCTATTCAATACCTATTATTATAATTTTTTTATTGTCTTTGTATAAATTTGGTTTACCTAAGATAAAAGTAATGAGTATAGATTTTTTAAAAAAAATGGATAAAAAGTACTATTTATTATTAATAATATTATTCTTTTCTTGTTTTTTAACTTTTTTACCTCATATTCTAAATAATTATTACCTACCTTTTCACGTTGATGAATGGATCCATTGGTCATATAGTAATGCTCTAATAAAAAATGGATATACCACATTTACTAATCCTTATATTGGAACTAGAGAAATTGCAAGTCCTGAGATTGGTTTTCACATTTCAACACTTATTATAAAATCAATATCAAATGTAAACATCCAGAGTATCTTTCTTTTTATGCCAATAGTTATTAGTTTCTTTATATCTCTTACTGCTTTTAATATTGGAGAAAGGTCAAAAAACAAGTTTGGTTTAGAAGCAGCATTTATAATAAGCTTTATACCTACCACTGTTAGATTTCTTGGCCCTAATTTTTATGTTGCCGTTACATTTGGCATTCTAATCTTAATCTTTATCATATGGATTGCTCAAATAAAAGAAATTCAAGTTGCTATTCTTTTTCCAATTTTATTATTTTTTACATTTATTGTTCATCCTGCAACAGCATTTGCAGGTCTAGTGTTTATATTTGCTTATTCAATTTTTTTATTATTTGAAAAAACATACAAAATTGCTTTTTGGTATTGTTTTTTATCAGTTCTTCCTTTTTTTATAATATTATTATTTTCAACCAGATGGGATTTATGGATTGGATATCTAATTGAATCAATCCAAGGCAAAGAAATAATATCATCTCTTCCATCAATCTGGGTAGATTATAATCAAATGGGCCTTCTAACATGGGGGCTATTTATAATAGGTGTTTACTTTTCATTTTCAAAAGGCAAAGCTCATAAAAAATCATTGAGTTTTTTATCAATTATTTTTATCATACTTATTGGACTTTATGATAAACTGGGATATGGATTTCCAATAATATATTATAGATCATTTCTGTATCTTTTTATTCCAGTTTCATTGATTGCAGCTTATGCTCTTAGTGAAATTAAAATTTATATAAAAGAGTTAAAAGAAAATAAAAAATTCAAACATTATAAAAAACAATTAAAACATCTAAAGAAAATTTTACCTATATCAATAAGTATTGTTATACTAATAATTGGTACAAATGCTCATGCAAATACTTATTATTATGAGATGATAAATGAGGATGAATATCAAGATTTTATTTGGATAAGAGATAACATTGATAAATATCGAGATGAAAACCATTCATATGATAGAGCCGCAATTGACCCTTTTAAAGCTTCACCATTCTCAGCTATAACTGGTCTTTATATTGTATCTTCTAACATGCATCCCACATATTCATTAAAATCATCTGAAAAATTTAAAGATTTTATAAAAAATGAATGTATTGATACTAATTTTCTAGAAAGATATGATATTAGTATAATCTATGGAAATTGCAATAATTCAAATCTTACAAAAATACACAACAAGGTCTATCTTTATCCAGGTCTTTATGAATAAAAAATTATTTAGAGAAATAATAATTATAAATTAGAATTTTAAAAAATTCATAACTCTTGCAATATCTTCATCTTTAAAAATCATTATAGTGTCAGTCCAGCAACTCATCTGTTCGACAATATTTATTTGATTTTCTCTGAATTTAGAATAAATAAATGCATTAACACCAGGCGTATCTTCAAGCTCTTTAGGGCTTTTTAAGGTAATCATAACAAGGTTTTTTGTAATCTTAATAATTGAACGCTCAAAAATTGATTTAAGATAATCAAGATATTTTTCAGAAGTAATTATTGTAAATACTTTTGATCCTTCAATTGCAAAAAAACTGTCTGATTTTTTTAAGACATTTTTTTCTATATCCAAAATTTTATCAAAATATTTTTCTTTTTTGACAATAAGCACTATTATTTTGTTTTTAATTTCAAGCTCGCTTTTTTTAAGAATTTCTAAGATTTTATCTTCAATAATTTTTTCTGATTTTATTTTTTGTTCATACCTTCTACAAGCAATTAAGATTGCATCCATACTTGTCTTTTTTTCAATCTTTATCTCTTTTGCAATGATTCTTGAAAGTTTAGAATAATTAATGATTCCTTTTTTTAAACAATCCTTAATGCTAGGATGATTTGATAAATAATTTTCAGTAAGTTCAGTTGTACTAGGCATAATTTAATAATTATTTTATAGGAATATAAATGTTTCTTTTTAAACATATTTGTTTAAAATAAAACTTTTGTTTAAAATAAAACAAAATAAAATATTTGCGTTTTAACTCGGTCAGCATTAATAAAAATTAAAAAAAACAATAACAAAATCATGACAAAAGAAAAAGTAATACTTGCCTACAGTGGAGGACTTGACACTTCTGTTATGCTAAAATGGCTAAAGAAAAAAGGCTATGAAATAGTATGTTACATTGCAGATGTTGGACAAAGTAAAGATTTTAAAAAACTAAAAGAAAAAGCACTAAAGACGGGTGCATCAAAGGTTTATATCTGTGATTTAAAAGAAGAACTAATTGAAAAATATATTTTTGAAATGATAAAGGCAAATGCAATTTATGAGGGAAAATATCTCTTAGGGACTGCTATTGCACGCCCTATAATTGCTAAAAAACAAGTTGAAATTGCAAGAAAAGAAAACACAATTTATCTTGCACATGGATGTACTGGAAAAGGAAACGACCAAGTCAGATTCGAACTCACTTGGATGAAATTTATGCCAGAGCTCCAAATAATAAGTCCATGGAAAGATAAAGAATTTCTAAAAGAGTTCAAAGGAAGAAATGATTTAGTAAAATATGCAAAACAAGAAAAAATTGATATAGATATTGTAAAAGAAAAAATCTATAGCAAAGATGAAAATATAATGCATATAAGTTATGAATCAGGAAGTCTTGAAAAATTAGAAAATAAGGCAAATATAGATACATATCAACTTATAAAACCAATAGAAAAAACAAATGATTATAAAACAGAGATATCCATAGAATTTAAAAAAGGAATCCCAAAAAAGATAATAAATATAACAGAAAATAAAGAGTTTACAGAACCTTTGAAATTTTTTATTTATCTAAATAAAATCGCAGGTGAAAATGGGATAGGTAGAATTGATATTGTTGAAGACAGATTTATTGGAATAAAATCAAGAGGTGTTTACGAAACACCAGCGGGTACAGTACTTTATAAAGCCCATAAAGACCTTGAAAGTATTACCCTTGATAAAGAATTAATTCAGCTAAAAGAATTATTTTCACCAATAATTGGAAGACTAATATATAACGGATTTTGGTTTTCACCAGAAATGCAATTTCTTATGGCAGCAGTTAATAAAAGCCAGGAAAAGGTAAACGGAAAAATCTATATGGATCTTTACAAGGGAAATATAATAATTACAAAAAGAAAATCAGAAAGCTCCCTTTACAAAGAAGAATTATCAAGTATGCAAAAAGAAGGAGGATTTAATCAAAAAGATGCTGAGGGTTTTATAAAGATAAACGGGCTGAGAATGAAATATTCAGGTGAATGAAAATGAAGTTATGGGACAAAAACTACATACTTGACAAAGAAATTGAAAACTTTACAGTCGGAAATGATTATTTAATTGATAAAAAGCTCTTAAAATATGATTGTATTGGATCTATTGCCCATGCAAGGATGCTAGAAAAGATAAATATCTTATCAAAAGATGAGTGTAAAGATATAATTTTTCAACTAAAAAAAATAATAGAGCTTAATGAAAAAAAATTATTTAAAATTAAAAAAGAAGACGAAGACTGTCATACTGCAATTGAAAAATATTTAATAAAAAATCTTGGTAAAACAGGTAAAAAGATAAATACGGCAAGGTCAAGAAATGACCAGATTCTAACTGCATTAAGACTATATTATAAGGATGAAATAAAAAACACAGAATATGAGATAAATAAATTATTAAAAACTGTTAAAAAATTTAAAAAGAAATATTCAGAGATAGAAATTCCTGGTTATACACACATGAAAAAGGCAATGCCCTCATCAATCAATATCTGGGTAGGATATATCATTGAATCCTTTAAGGAAAATATCAAATTTTTAAAATTTGTACTCAGCTATATCGATAAATCACCATTAGGAACAGCTGCAGGATATGGTCTACCAATAAAAATAGATAGGGACCTGACATCTGAAATATTAGGCTTTAAAGAAATACAAAAAAATCCATTACATGTACAGAACAGCCGTGGAAAATACGAATCATTAATTCTACATTCTTTAATACAAATAATGTATGATCTAAACAAGATATCAACAGATATTTTATTTTTTTCAATTGACGAAATTGATATATTTTCAATTCCCAAGAAATATTGCACAGGTAGCTCAATTATGCCTCATAAAAATAATTTTGATTGCATTGAGCTAATCAGGGCAAAATACCATTTGATTATAAGCCTTGAAAATCAAATAAACAGTGTTGTGGGAAACTTGATTTCAGGATACAATAGAGATATTCAAATTACTAAAGAACCTGTAATAAAGGCATTTCATACTACAAAAGAATGCATCAAGATTATGAATCTAATACTTTCAGATCTAAAGCTAAATAAAGATAAATGCAAAAAAGCAATGAATGAAGAATTAAATGCAACAAAAGAGGTTTATAATTTAGTAAAAGAAGGAGTTAGCTTTCGGGACGCATATAAAAAAATTGCAAAAAAATATTCATAGTTTTTTTTAAATAGAAAAATTTAATAAGCTAAGAACTGAATTAAACAACTAGGAAATAAAATGAAAGCAAAACAAAAAGAAACATTTGACGTAAGACTACTTTGTAGAAATTGCAATAACGATTGGGTCGAAGAAATAGATAAAGGCATATATGTTAGATCTGAAAAGGACAACAATTATATGATTAAAGTAGATGACCCGAAAAAAAAGCATATACTTTTTACATGTCCTAAATGTGGTGCAAATAAAAAGATTGCAAGAAGACCCTTACTTTAGAAAAAATTAAAAATTTTATTCCTTTTTAATCATTGTTTTAAAACAAGGATAAAAATGTTCAATTTCTTCTAATTCTCTAAAGATCATTCCAATATTTTGGTTGGAAATATTTTCAAAATTATTTTTTTCCATCTTTACCATCTTAGATTCCCCTTCTATTCTAACATTATATCTTTATTTTTCATCATATAAATACTTTTGCAATAGATTAAAAATTAGAGGGGGCTAGAATGAATTTTTTTAAAAAATATAATAAATGCCAATGCAATAATTAAAAAATATAATTCAAATCCTGGCGTATTAACAACAGGTGGTCTTGATTCATATTTAATATCAACAGAATTATCTGTAAGGTTATTTGGCTCAATTATATTCTCGTCTGAATCACTGAGGTAAAAGCCATATAGTTTTGATTTTTTGATTGTATTATTTGTAAGATTATTATGTGAAGAGTAAGTCATATAAACAGAAATATCAGACTTTGAGATAGTATTTCTTTTAACAATATTATGAAAGGAATAAGAAAGGAAAAGACCTTGATTGTTATCTGTTATATTATTTGCGTTGATTATATTATTATTTGACCATCTACCCGTAACAATTGCCTTTGAATTATTAAAAAAGAGATTATTATTTATCTTATTTTCACTGGATTCATATAAAACAAGACCAAAGTCATTATTGTCCTTAATTATATTATTAAGAATAAAATTTCTTGATGAACCATATAGCCTTATTGCCTCAAAGTTATCTATAATAAGATTATTTGAAAAGTTATTTTCAGAATAATTCTTGTCATTTACATAGATTCCAATCCTTGAATTTTTAATAGTTAGATTTGTAATATTTATTTTTGAGGCTCTTAACAAAAAAGCATACATACTTTCATTGCCAGATATAATGCTAAAATTTTTATTTTCACCAATAATCTTTACTGTTTTATTAATAATAATATTTTCTTTGTAAATTCCTTGATTAATTATAATTGTAGTGTTCTGGCTTGAGTTATCTATTGCTTTCTGAACACTTGTAAAATCTCCATTTCCATTTATATCAACAATAACTGGGTTTTGATTATTTGCACTACAAAAAGAAGTAAAGGTTAAACTAATTAAGAAAAGAATTGAAAATATTTGGAGAAAAACTGTTTTAATTTTTATAAACCTCACCTTTTTTGTAAACTAAAACAATAGATATATCTTATAGTTTTCTTATTTCCAATAATAAGATGAAAGAACAAAGGCTTATTGTAAGTTTTATTAATGATGATCAAAAAGATATCTGCCTTGAATGTGAAATTGCAAATACTTATTTTAAAAAAATGAAAGGATTGATGAATAGAGACGAACTTAAAGAAAATAAAGGCATGATGTTTCCCTTCTTATTTTCTTTTCATAGATTTTTTTGGATGAAGAATGTAAAGATTCCACTTGATATGATTTTTGTAAATAAGGAGAAAAAAATAATTTGGATTTCTGAGGCAGATATTGAAAAAGGACTTAGTTATAAAAGCTACTGGAGTCACGGCTTTTGCAAATATGTTATTGAGACAAAGAAAGGTTTTTGTAAAAAAAATAAAATAAGAAAGGGGGGAAAAATCAAAATAAAATAAGAAAACAGGATAAAATCCTGTTTTTAATTGCTTTAACTTGTTTCTTCAACAACTGTTACTTCAACAGTGCTTGTATCTTTTAGACCATCGGCATCTGTGACAGTTAATTCAACTGTATATGTTCCTGGTGAAGTATAGTTATGGGTTGGGTTTTGGATTGCTGAAGTGCCATCATCTCCAAACGTCCATGACCAAGTAGTAATATTTGAATCGCCCTTGGTTGAATTATCCATAAACTGAGCAGATGTATTTACAGTAATATTTCCAACTGGTGCAGTTATATCAGCAGTAGGTTCTGTTCCAATAGTAATATCTTCTGAGTCTGTTGCAGTATCATTTCCATCATCTACTGTTAATGTAACAGTATAATATCCATTAGTTAAATATACATAAGTTGGATTTTTCTCTGTTGAATTTCCAATATTATCTCCAAAATCCCACATATAACTTAATGTGTCATTATCAACATCTGTTGACATGTCCATAGTTGTGATTGTTTTATCTGTTACAGAATAATTAAAATCTGCAACCGGTGCATTATTACTTGCTTCTTCTTCGCCTGTATCTTCTACACAACCACTTATCAATCCTACTAGTAAAACTACAGCTCCTAGTAATACAAATATTTTCTTTTTCAAATCTCTCTCCTCCAAATAATAACTATATATCACTATATACCATATATAGTCAAAATACCATTCAAAGTATGGTATATATCATTTTCGATTTTAATTTTTAATTTATACTATTAGATTCAGATTTGACTCAATAAAAAAGGCATAATTTTATAAAAACCATTTCTATTACAGTTGGTGGGTGCATAATTCTCCCTATAAGGAGGGTTGGATTTTGAGCAAAATAACAGCACATGATTTAGCGAAGAAACAAAGAGAGATATCTGTTGCAGAATTTTTTGAGAGAAATAAGCATATTCTAGGTTTCGGAAATCAAACAAGGGCACTTATCACAAGTGTCAAAGAAGGAGTTGACAACGGACTTGATGCATGCGAAGAGGCAAATATTCTTCCAGAAATCCATATTGAAATAAAAAACCATGAAGATGGAGAATGTAAACTAATAATTGAAGATAACGGGCCGGGAATTATCAAAAAACAAATACCTCATATTTTTGGAAGACTGCTCTATGGATCTAGATTTCATGCAATAAAACAAAGTCGCGGTCAGCAAGGAATTGGAATATCTGCAGTTGTACTATATGGCCAACTTACAACAGGAAAACATGCAATTATCAAATCCAAGATTTCAGAAGACAGACCTGCAGATATAATAGAACTTGCTATAAATACAAATAAAAACCGTGCTGAGATTATCAGTAGAAGAACTGAGCATTGGGATAAAGCTCATGGCACACGTTTTGAAATAAATCTTTTAGCAGATTTTATAAGAGGTAAAAGATTTGTGTATGACTATTTGCAAAGTACATCAATTGTTAACCCTCACGCATTTATTAGCTATAAGGATGCAGATGGAAAAGAACATGTATTTGAAAGAACTACAGAAGTTCTGCCAAAACAACCTAATGAAATAAAGCCACATCCTTATGGAGTTGAACTAGGGACTTTAATTAAAATGGCAAAGGTGACAAAATCAAGACAGTTGAATTCATTTTTAAAATCAGAATTCAGCAGCATGGGAGATAGAACAACAAAAGAAGCATTAAATAAAGCTGGACTTGAAAAAACATTAAACCCAAAACAAATGAAAAGAGAAGAATTTTTAGCACTTCATAAAGCCTTTAAAAAGATAAAAATAATGGCACCATCAACAGATTGTCTATCACCTATTGGAGAAACCTTAATTAAAAGAAGTCTTAAGCATGAAACAAAAGAAATCTCCCCGGAGTTCATAGTTACTGCATCAAGACCTTCATCAGTTTATTCAGGAAATCCTTTTCAAATCGAAGTAGGCCTAGTTTATGGTGGAAATCTATCAAAAGATGACCAAGTAAAGATAATGCGTTTTGCAAATAGAGTTCCACTGCTCTATCAGCAGGGAGGATGTGTCACAACATCTGCAATCTCTTCAATTGACTGGAGAAGATATGGGCTCACTCAACCTTCTGGAAAAGGAATTCCAACAGGTCCTGCAATTTTCTTAGC
>Ga0272442_10006096_pt1 | contig 15966 bp, 7 predicted proteins | sample SSMForm2O_FD_200262 | JGI IMG/M metagenome (GOLD analysis project Ga0272442, IMG submission 200262) | Marine sediment archaeal communities from Little Sippewissett salt marsh, Falmouth, MA, United States - SSM-Form-2O | ecosystem: Environmental > Aquatic > Marine > Wetlands > Sediment ...
TGGATAGAAATAGAATCCATTTAATGTCTGTGTATTCATTGTTCCTTCATTGTCAATAATGCCTGTATTTTTGATCACATAATCATAAATATAATAATTGTCATGATCCTGCTGGGTATACACGTACACTTTTTTCGTGACTGTGGCTCCGATGGACGTATGATTTTTCACCACGAGCATGCGGTCCGCGATTAAATCCGGATTGATTTCATCCAGGATATCATAGTAACCCGTATTGCAGGCCGGTTCTCCGTCCACAGACACCGCAGAATGATCGAATTTGCCAACCAGTCTGAAATCAATCGCATCAAATATGGGTCGTTCATTGTATTCGTTTGGCTTTGGTCCCACATTGGTGACCATTTTATCAAATACTTTGTCGACCTTTGCATCATAATAATTGCAACAGCCAAGCCACATAGCGTTTGAACGCATGGTCGCCTGAATCAGGCCGTACTGACCCGGCCATGAAAATGTAATATTCGTCGCTTCAGTTCCGCCGGTTTCTCCTTCAGCTCCCTGTTCTGAGAAATAGGCATGCAGCGCATTTACGCGAAGCCACTTTAATTTACCCGATGCGCCGATGAGCTGTCCGTGAAGGGGCTTTGTAATACAAATCAGTAATACCATGCATAGACAATGATAGATCCACTTCATTTTAAACCCTCCCTTCCTGAAAAATTCGGTTATTTAACGCTCCCGTACCGATCATCAGCACGCCGTCTCAGTCGCTTATCCGATCACTGGTTCCGGCATGATGACATTGTCTCCCTCTTCATGAATATAAAACCTGAGCATCTCAGAATCCAACCTAATTTCACCGGTGCCTGAATTATTTACGACAACCGTCACAGATCCAGGACCATTCGGCTCATCGATCCTGACCCTCTGAAACTGTGTAAAACTACGGCCTCTTCTGTCATTTCGAATCCCGCGAAGCGGGATGAGAAATCTTCTATCGTTCCGACCACATGAAAATTCTCATTTCACCACGATCAGCTTGCGGAACGCGGACCAGATGCCGGCCCGGATCCGGCAGAGATAAAGGCCACTTTCCAGATCCTCACCGCGCAGTGTCACTGTATGCACACCAGCCGCGTACAGCTCATCCTGAATCAGGATTTTCACCTGCCGCCCCAACCTGTCATAGAGCGCCAGATTCACGGATTGAGGTGCAGGCAGAGAAAATCGGAGGGTTGTAACAGGATTAAACGGATTGGGAAAATTCTGTTCCAGTGAATAAAATTCGGGAAATTTCGGGTCTGATGCCACATCCGTGGTCAGCAGACGGGCGGGACGGTTGGTCAGAGTCCAGTATTTACTGCTAATCAGGGGTATGCCCGGATAAAGATTATTCTGGGATCCATCCCCTTTGGTGACAATGAAGTAATAATAATCACAATCCGGAACAACCGTTCTGTCTTCAAATTGATGCACGGCATCCAGGACATCACATTCAAAAATAAGAGTGTACAGTGTATCCACGCGTCCGGTGGCCCTGTAGATACCGTAGCCGCCGAAATGCGGAGTTGAAACGGCATTGTCCGCCCACGTCAGAACAATCCGGTTCGCTCCGGAGAATACCGTAAAGGTTTCGGGCGGAGGCGGGGGTTGGGGAATATTATACTGGCACTGATAATTGGCCATGGCCCGGCGATAGGTCTGCATGATCGAATCCTCGGCCGTCCACACCCAGGCCTTTTTATATTCATTCCGATCTGCTGTGGTTTCACCACTGGGCAGTGTATATGAATTCAGATCCTGGTACCAGGCCGAGCCCACTTCGAGACTCTTTGCCCGGTCCAGACCGTCCACGGCTTCTGCAATCACGATACGGACACTTTCACCCACTTCCAGATTATAGGGGCCGTATCCTAAACACTGTATATAGCCTCCCGGATCGCTTCCGTATGTATCCGCAAAATCATCACCGGCCTGTGTGGCGTGGTCCCCTTCTGCCGGATGACCGGTCACAATCGCCATATACTGATTCGTCATCACGGTTTCATCGTATGAATCGATGACTTGTGTAATATATGCATCCGCGCCTAAAAACGGCGTGGATGTGGGTTGATACGGATCATCTGCCGGATTGCCCGGCCCTTTATCCGCATGCAAGGTCACCGCGCCGATAAATGCCGGGGCTCCCAGCACGGAAATCCGGTCCGTTCTCGGCGCGCCCCAATCTTCCTCATACGTCAGGCCCGAACCCGAATGCGGCCCGTAATAAGAAAAATATCCCCGCATTTCAAAGTCACCCGCACCGGGATTCTGGCCGAACACATGATTGAGTGTATTCCGGCCCCACCTGATGCTGCCACCTCTCCATCCTAACTGGGCGGCTTCCCATCCCGGGCCGTGGCGTCCCATCATAAATAAATAGACATCCGATAAATTCTGAGGGGCCATGGTGCCTTCTGCATCGATAATGCCCGTATTTTTCAAAACATATTCAATGATATGATAATTCTGATGATACTGCTGGCTGAAGGCCATGATTTTGCGTGTGATGGTAATGCCGATATTCGAGTGCAGCTCACTTACAATCACACGGTCCGCAAGCAGAGTCGGATCGATCTCATCCACCTGGTCATTCAGATTATTATCTGTGGCCGCTTCTCCGTCGACCGTGACTACAGGCGACTGAAACCGGCCGATCATTTTAAAAACTCCCGGCTCCGGCATAAAATTGGTCAGCATGTTGGCAAACCGCGGTCCCGCCTGTACTACTTTATAGGCATAGGATTCGCCGGAAACCGGATCATTAAAATTCGTGGTTCCCAGCCACAGGCCTTTGCATATACTTTTATCCGAATGCAGGTAAAGAGCCGGCCAGTACATATTATCCGTCTGATCTTCTACTGAACAGCAGGCCCTTCCCCTGCGTCCGTATTCGACCTCGACGCCGCAGTTGCTGTACCACGCGCGAAGCTCGCCCACACGCAGCCATCGGATCTCATGATCGCCGATCACTTCCTGGGCGAATATCTCCCGGGGCCGGTTGAAACCAAGGACCGTCATGCAAATGACGATGGTAGTAAGTTGCTTTTTCATTGTCTTCCTCCCTCTATTGCTGTATAATACATTCGATCACTGCACCTTCCTCCTGCCTTCTCCGAAAAAATCGCTGTTCGCCCGTCCCGTCGATCCTGCCCCGCTGAGACTATGTAAAACACGGCCTCCTCTGTCATTTCGAAGGAGCGCAGCGACTGAGAAATCTTCAATCGTTCCGACCACATGCAAACCCTCATTTCACCACGATCAGCTTGCGGAACGCGGACCAGGCGCCGGCCTGAATCCGGCAGACATATAGGCCGCTTTCCAGGGCTTCGCCGTACAGTTGCACTGTATGCGTACCGGCCGTGTACAGATCATCCTGAACCAAAATTTTCACCTGCCGCCCCAGCCTGTCATAGAGCACCAGATTCACGGATTGAGGAGCGGACAGAGAAAACCGGATCGATGTTTCCGGATTGAACGGATTGGGAAAATTCTGTTCCAGTGAATAAAATTCGGGAAATTTCGGATCCGAAACCGCGTCCGGGGACCGCAAATAAGCCGGCCGGTTGGTCATTGTCCAGAACAGACCGCTTTGTACAGGAGCATTAGGCGCTCCATGGCCCCTGGACACAATCGCGTAATAATAGTCGAATCCCCGCTGCACATTCACGTCTTCAAAACTGTGCACGGCATCGGCCGCATCACATTCATAAATCAAGGTATATCTGGCCTCGGGATCCATCACAGAACCTTCGGAACGATAAATGCGATATCCGTTGAAACGGGGAGTTGTGGCCGCATTGTCCGACCAGCTCAGCATGATCCGGTCGCCGCCGGAAGCCACCGTGAATTTTTCAGGAGGCGGGGGGGCTTCTGGCAGGGAATAACCGGACTGATACAGATTTATCGCATTGCGATAGGTTTGAATCACCGAATCGATTCCTGTGAAAACCCAGGCATTTTTATACTCGTTATAATCTGAAGTGACGGATCCATCCGGCATCACAAGCTCGGGAGTGTCTGTCCCAAGATAATATTGAATCCAGTTCAGACCGACTTCCCGGTTCTTCTCACGAGACAAACCGGAAATGCCCTGGGCGAACACAATACGGATACTGTCCCCGGGGTCCATATCATAGGGGCCGTATCCCTGTCCCTGACTGGATCCGCCGCCGACATTGCGCTTTATATCAACCCCCTCATATTCCTGTGCATACAAATAATTGTCTGCGATCATCTCCGCATGACTCTGTTCAGGATCGCCTTCGCTCATAAATTCATAACGCTGCTGCATATACAACTCATCGCTCTGGCTCACATCACTGCTCCAGACGCCCTCATCTGAAGAAACATACCAGGTGGTCACCGGCTGAGAAAGATCATCCTTCCTGTGATTGACATCCGTGTCCGCATGCAGGGTGACATTGCCCGCTAATTTCGCCCCGCTCATCACGCCGTCCTCATCCTGATTGGGACAGCCCCAGTCATCTTCATAGGGAACCGGCCGTTCATCATCCGGACTGTAATACGCATAAAAAGCGCGCATCTGATAATACGGCGAGTCCGGATCCTTAAACTCGGCCGCCGATGGATCGTTGCCAAAGGCATGATTCAGCGTATTCGCGCCCCAGGAAGTGGTATTGGCTCCCCAGCCCTGGCTCCAGGACGTCAGCGATTCGCCGGAAAAGGCATAGCGGTAGGCAAAGTAAAAATAGACATCTTCTATCCTCTGTTTATAAATATCCCCTTCCTCGTTGATAATGCCCGTGTTTTTAAATGTGAAATCATAAATAAAATAATCATTATGATTGGACTGACTGAAGGCCAGGATCTTTTTGGTGACGGAGACTCCGATGGAAGTATTGATTTTGATCACAATCATCCGGTCACAGGGCAGTTCGCTGTTATATTCGTCCACCTCATCATACAGCGAGAGGTCCGAAGCCAGCTCACCGTCGACTTCGACGACAGGCGCGGGAGTTTTCCCGATCAGCTTTATCTCCTTTTCAAAAATCATATTCATTCTCTCAAGAGATTCACGCGGACCGATTCCGATGACTTTCACGCCTAATTCTTTTCCCAGGCGGGTGTCATAAAAATCTTTGCAGCCGATCCACATGCAGTTCTGCCGCATCATGACCTGATCGACTGTGCCATATTGTGCCGGCCAGGATAAAAAATTGTTGCAATTGCCGTAGCCCTCAATTTCAACCTCTGCTCCCCGGCTCGAGAAGCGGCACTGTATTTCTCCGACGCGAAGCCACTTCCACTCCTGCGCCTGAAGGGCAGAAAACCAGCAAAGGATAAAAACCGGCATCAGACAAAAAATCAGCCTCGTCTTGTTTTTTTCTAATATCAAAATCATGATACCTCCCTGCTGTATTTATGAATGATTCGATTTCTGCATTTGCTGTTCAGCAGGTGCACTTTTATTTACAAATCTGTGATAAAATCGTGAACATTGGTAATCGTCTCTTATTCAATGAACTTGATAAAAAACCCAGAAGGTAACCTTTTTACGATGATTAAAATTCCATTTGCTAACCAAGTCAACTTGTTAAAACAAACTTGTTTATCCGAAAAGGTTACCTTCTACTCAAATGTAAATTGATCAAAGTTCAGTGATTTATATCATGTTCTCTGGAATTCGAATATAACGAATATTAAATCCCGCTGAAATTCACATCCTCGAACATCAGGGTTGGCAGGCGCCAGGAAGAATAGGGATATGGATCATTGCCCGCGGCCGTCAGCTGGTTCCAGAACGTCAGCGCGTTTCCTGAAACATTCATTTCATTCACCGGACGCACCAGTTCCCCCTTTTCGATCAGCATGCCCATAATGCCGAAAGAAAAATCACCGGTGGTCGAATTGGAGTTGCCTCCGATAAACCCGGTAATAAAAATACCTTTGTCAATGGTTTTAATCAGATCCTCCCGGGATTGATCACCATGCTCTAACAGAATATTGGACGTGCTGCCGGAATTGGGGGTCATGCCCAGCTTGCGGCCGTAATAATTATCGACCAGGTAGGTTTTTAAAACGCCATTTTCAATCAGAGTGCGGGGCTTCATGGCAATGCCCTCTCCATCATAATATCTGGATCCCAATCCTTTTTCAAAAAATGGATCATCCTTCACTGTCAGTATTTCCGAAGCAATCGGCTGTTCCAGTTTACCCTCCAGAAAAGAACGCTTCTGTTGCAATGCCCGCGCGGTCATGGGAAACTGAAGCATCCCTAACAGCCGCGAACAGGACCGGTTTTCCACCAGCATCATATATTTTCCGGATTCGATTTTGCTCTGACCGACTTTTCGCAGGGCCCGCTGCGCCGCCCATTTTCCGATTTTATCACAGGACGGCAGATCCTTGAAATACCGGGTGCCGGCGTAAAACCAGTCTTCGGGCCGGCCGCCCTTGCCGTCATCCACAGTCACCTCCGCACCCATCCAGAATTGCGTGGCGCTGTTTTGTCCCTGAAACCCGTTGCTGTGCACTTTGATACTGCTTGCCGTGATATCAGAATAAGCGGCCGTCGTTGAAATAATCTGTTCACTTTGAGCCATGGCAGCCGCTTCTATCTCGGCGGCCAGCCTGACCCGTTCTTTCGAATTGATCTGTTCATAATCACTGTCTAAAATTTTTAAATTGCGGTCCAGTGATTCGGGATATAAAGACGGATCCGGAAGCGACCGATACGGATCCGGACTCAGATACCGGGAGCTGCGTACAGCCTCGTCGATAAAATGCTCGAGTGATTCTTTTCTCAAATCACCGGTCGTATGCCCGGAATATTTCTGATCCACATAGATATTGAGATCCAGCGAATTCTGTACGGATTCCTTGACCTTGTCTAACTGCTTGTCCCGGTATTCAATTTCGACTTCCCTCCGGTTGGACAGGGTAACGGCCGATTCATCCGCGCCGTATTTAACGGCGGTTTTCATCACCCATTGGGCCAGACTGATTCTCTCTTTTATTTTCATGGATTTCTCCTTATATCACAATCAATGGATTCGAATCCTTTTCGGCATTTCATCCGGCAAAACAGGACCGGTTCATCCCTACTGAATGAAAGCGGCAGGTAATGGATTCCCGATCGTTCTCATTCGCTCACTAGGACAAGCCGCCCACCGTGATTTCTGATACAAGCACGGTCGGCAGTCCCTGAGAGACAGGCACCCTTTGTCCGCCTTTACCGCACGTCCATCCGCCTTCGGACATTGTCATGTCATTGCCGGCCATAATGACCTTCCGGAGCACCTCCGGACCATTCCCGATGATATTGATATCCTTCACAGGCTGCGTAATCTTGCCATCCTCAATCAATGCCCCTGATTTCACATAAAACGTGAAATCACCGGCGCCGATCGCCACTTCCCCATTGGTAAAGGATTCCGCATAGAGTCCCTTCTTGACACTGGCAATGATTTCTTCTTTGGTATGCGGCCCGTTTTCCATATAGGTGTTTCGCATGCGCGGTTGAACACTGTAACGGAATGATTCCCGCCGGCCGTTTCCTGTGGGTTTCACGCCGTAATACCGGGCACTGATCCGGTCGTGCAAATAGTTCTTGAGAATTCCGTTTTCGACAAGAATCGTTTTCTCTGTATCATTGGCTTCATCATCCACATTGATCGATCCGCGAATATGGGGATTGGTGCCGTTATCAACAATGGTCACAAACGGCTCCGCAACCGGCTTGCCGATTTTATCGGAAAAAATGGAAATTTTCTTTCGGTTGAAATCCGCCTCCATACCATGACCGATGGCTTCATGAAGCAAAATGCCGGAGCTGCCTGCGGCAAGCACGACCGGCATGACGCCGGCTTCCGGTTTCACGGCTTTGAACAGGGCGACCGTTCTTGCTATGGCTTCTGATGCCAGGCGATTGACATTTTCAGGTGTAAAAAATTCGATGCCCTGCCGGCCCGCCAGGTCAAAATAATTGCTTTCACGCTTCCCGTTATCTTCCGCAGTGCATGAAGCAATAATCCTGGCCATGGGACGGTAATCATGAACAATGCGCCCTTCCGAAGTGGCAATCAGCACGATGCTGGTATGGTTGACAAACCAGATATTGGACTTGATCACCCGTGAATCGAGCGCGAATATTTTGTCGTTGATTTTCTGAAGATAGGGAATTTTTTGATCGATACCTACCTGCTCCCAGGGTGTTTCGATCGGATAATAATCAGGAATGTCATGCAGCTTCAATGACTGCGGAGGCGCGGACTTGCCGGAACCGGCAATGGCCGCCGCGGTTTTTGCCGCAAGCTTCATGGCCTTCGGAGAGAGTTCTTCGGTAAACGAATAGCCGGTCTGATCTCCTTTCAGCACCCGGATTCCCGCTCCCAGTTCCACATCCGTGTAAGCCCGGTTCACTTCCTTGTCCTCCAGACCGATGGTATTGGTCGTGCTGTGCTCAAAATAGATATCGCAATAATCTCCGCCCATAGACAGTGCCTCTGCCATCACATTGCGAATGACCGACTCGGTCACGCCAAAATGGCGATACACATCGCCCAACTGCATTTCATCAGGATCAGGAAGAGAAAATGCCTTTGCAGGCGTTGATTTAAAAATATATGGAATCGTCGCTGCTGCGATCATGGTTTGCGAACTCCTTTTTATAAAATCCCGTCTTGTTATGGATGGTTTCATAAAACCTCCTTTTCATGAGCATCATTCCTGTAAAAATACGATTTTATTTTTATAAATGCAAGAAACAAGCGCCTTGTTCGAAAAGTAACACTTTTTCATTTCATTACTTGACATTTATGTCATTGCCCTCTATATTCATACATATTTGTTCGATTCATTTGAATAAATATTCACTGTCGGCGCATGAAAAATTGCCTCAACGATCAGAATAAATGGATTCGGTTACAACTATATTCTTCAATACTTGAAAACCGGAAGCATATTCGCACGGATCCGTCACACATACAACTATCAGGAGACTTTATGCCAAAACGTGATGACATTCATAAAATTATGATCATCGGCTCCGGGCCGATTATTATCGGACAGGCCTGTGAATTCGACTACTCCGGAACCCAGGCATGCAAAGCCTTGCGTGCTCTTGGATATGAAATTGTTCTTGTAAATTCGAATCCGGCGACCATTATGACCGATCCGGGCATGGCCGATGTGACCTATATCGAACCCCTGAATGTGGATTATTTGACCCAAATCATCGAGAAAGAGAAACCGGACGCCCTGCTGCCGAACCTGGGAGGTCAAACCGGACTGAATCTCTCTTCTCAGCTGCACAAATCCGGGATTCTCAAAAAACATCATGTAAAAATTATCGGTGTGAATGTGGATGCCATTGAACGGGGTGAAGACCGAACGGCATTTAAACAGACTATGGAACGGCTGAAAATCGAAATGCCCCAAAGCCGGGCGGTCAATTCGGTGAACGATGCGTTAACCGTGGCCGACGAACTGGGATATCCGGTGGTGGTGCGGCCGGCATATACGCTGGGCGGCACCGGAGGCGGTCTGGTTTATAATATTGAAGAATTAAAAATCGTGGCAGCTCGCGGACTGTCTGCAAGCATGGTCCATCAGATATTGATTGAAGAATCCGTGTTAGGCTGGGAAGAGCTGGAACTGGAAGTGGTTCGGGACGCAAAAAATCAGATGATCACCGTGTGCTTCATTGAAAATGTGGATGCCATGGGTATTCATACCGGCGATTCATATTGTACGGCGCCCATGCTCACCATCGATCCGGATCTGCAAAAAAGGCTGCAAAAATATTCATACGATATTGTGGAGGCGATTGAGGTTATCGGCGGCACCAACATTCAATTTGCTCATGATCCGGAAAGCGGACGTGTGGTCGTGATCGAAATCAATCCGCGAACATCACGCTCGTCTGCCCTGGCGTCCAAGGCCACCGGTTTTCCGATCGCGCTTGTCTCTTCAATGCTGGCCGGCGGACTGACTCTGGATGAGATCCCCTATTGGCGTGACGGTACGCTGGACAAGTACACGCCTTCAGGCGATTATGTGGTCGTAAAATTTGCACGTTGGGCCTTTGAAAAATTCGAAGGAGTTGAGGACAAACTGGGCACACAAATGCGGGCCGTGGGAGAAGTGATGAGTCTCGGCCGGAATTACAAGGAAGCGTTTCAGAAAGCCATTCGATCCCTTGAAATCGGACGGCACGGCCTGGGATTTGCAAAAAATTTCAATCGGCTGTCGCTCAATGAACTCTATAGTCTGCTGGGAACTCCGGGCAGTGAACGGCAATTCCAGATGTATGAAGCGTTGCGCAAAGGTGCGGACATTGAAAAACTTGTTCAGATTACGTATATCAAGCCCTGGTTTATCCGGCAAATGAAGGAGCTTGTCGACCTGGAACAGCAGATGCTTGAACACAAAGGCAGCATGCTCCCGGATCAAATGCTGATCCAGGCAAAAAAGGATGGATTTGCCGACCGGTACCTCAGTAAAATTCTGGATCTGCCTGAACAGAAAATTCGGGAAAAACGGATTGCTCTGGGCATCGAAGAAGCCTGGGAACCGGTACCGGTAAGCGGTGTGGAGAACGCCGCCTACTATTATTCCACATATAATGCGCCCGACCGCGTCCCTGTGGAAAAAACGAAGAAAATCATGGTGCTCGGCGGCGGTCCAAACCGAATCGGTCAGGGCATTGAGTTTGATTACTGCTGCGTGCACGCGGCATTCTCGATCCGGGACGCCGGATATGAGTCGATCATGGTCAACTGTAATCCGGAAACTGTTTCCACAGATTACGACACCTCTGACAAACTCTATTTCGAGCCATTGACAGTGGAAGATGTCCTAAGCATCTACTCCAAAGAGAAACCTGAAGGTGTGATCGTCCAGTTCGGCGGGCAAACGCCTTTAAACATCGCACGCGATCTGGAAAAAGCCGGAGTCACTATTCTGGGCACCTCACCGGAAACCATTGATCTGGCCGAGGACCGGGACCGGTTCCGTAAGGTCATGCGCAAGTTAGGCATTCCTCAGCCCGAATCCGGCATGGCCAGCACCCTGAACGAAGCACTGAAAATTGCCGAGCGGATCGGGTATCCGCTGATGGTGCGCCCTTCATATGTCCTGGGCGGACGCGCCATGATGATCGTTTTTGACGAAACCATGCTCAGACGGTATGTCACTGCGGCCGTGGATGTATCGCCGGAGCGTCCCATCCTCATCGATAAATTTCTTGAAAATGCCATTGAGACAGAAGCCGATGCCATTGCCGACGGGTCGGACGCGTTCGTACCGGCCGTGATGGAGCATATCGAATATGCCGGCATCCATTCCGGAGATTCGGCCTGTGTCCTGCCACCCGCCAATATTCCCCAAAAACACATTAATACCATTGAGGAATATACACGGAAAATCGCCGTGGAATTGAACGTGGTCGGTCTGATGAATATTCAATATGCAATTACCGAAGACACGGTTTATATCCTGGAAGCCAATCCCCGCGCTTCCCGGACCGTGCCGCTGGTCTCGAAAGTATGCAATATTCCCATGGCCAAAATCGCCACTGAAATCATGCTGGGTAAAAAGCTGACGGATTACAAACTATCAAAAAAGGATATCCGGCATTTCGGTGTCAAGGAAGCGGTCTTCCCGTTCAACATGTTCCCTGAAGTCGATCCTGTCCTCGGGCCGGAAATGCGCTCCACAGGAGAAGTATTGGGATTAGCGGATTCGTATGGACTCGCTTTTTACAAATCTCAGGAAGGCGCCCAGTCTCCCCTGCCATTAAAGGGCACGGTGCTGATTACGGTTGCGGATCGGGATAAACCGGGCATTCTCTCAGCCGCCAAATCTTTTAAGTCATTGGGATTTCGGATTCTTGCCACGAAAGGCACCCGGGATTTTCTGTCAAAACAGGATATTCCTGCAGATCTTGCCATGAAAATTAAAGAAGGCCGTCCCAATATTGTGGATGTCATTAAAAATGAAGAAATCCAGTTGATTGTGAATACGCCCCGGGGACCGCTGACAGAAATCGATGATTCATATATCAGAAAGGCGGCAATTAAATATAAAATTCCTTATATTACAACCACAGCAGCGGCACTGGCGGCCACCCGTGGAATCGAAGCCCGCCAAAAAAATAAACAGTCGATGGTACAGTCGCTTCAGACATATCACGCCAATATTGCTTCAGGCAATACCGGCAAATAAATCCGTTGAAACCGAGGAGATAACTATATGGATCATGTAAAAATTCTCCAGACCGATCAGATTGGAAAAAACTTTATCCCTTCGGAATATCTTCCCAAAGGCAGTGATGAATATTATCTGCGGGACCAACAATTCCCAAAAAAAGACGCAGCCTGGCGTCATTTGACTCACATGGAACTCGAACAGCTGATTAAAAACGGAAATATCTCCAATAATTGGGACGATATTTATGTGACGGACCCGTTTGATCCCGGCCTGATTTTAAACTCCGAGTTTTTCGGGCGCGTCCGCATCGGCGCCCTTCGACCGCTCGTGCTGGAGCATCACGATCTTCAGGTGCCCACAGGGATTGTTCAAAGCAAAATCGTCGCCTGTGATATCGGAAATGATGTCGCCGTTCATAATGTCAGCTATCTGGCTCATATGATCATTGGCGATCAGTGCATTCTGATGAACATTGATGAAATGCACACCACCAGTCATGCCAAATTCGGAAACGGCATTATCAAAGAGGGAGAGCCTGAAAGCGTGCGTATCTGGCTGGACGTCATGAACGAAACCGGCGGCCGGAAAATAGCGCCTTTCGACGGCATGATTCCAGCCGACGCCTATTTATGGGCCAAATACCGTGATGACCGGGCCCTGCAGGACAAGCTGCTTATCTTAACGCAAAGCCGGTTTGATGCCCGGCGGGGATATTATGGAATGATTGGGGATCAGTGTGTGATTAAAAACTCCCGGATCTTAAAAGACGTGAAAGTGGGTGACTGCTGTTATATTAAAGGCGCCAATAAATTGAAGAACCTCACCATCCATTCCAGTGCTGAAGAACAGTCCCAGATTGGAGAAGGTGTTGAAATGGTCAACGGAATTATCGGCTACGGCTGCCACATTTTTTACGGAGTCAAGGCCGTCCGGTTTATCCTGGGAAACCGCGCCAACCTGAAATACGGCGCCCGGCTGATCAACTCTTTTCTGGGCGCCAATTCAACCATTTCCTGTTGTGAGGTGCTCAACAATCTGATCTTTCCGGCTCATGAGCAGCATCATAACAATTCATTTCTCATTGCCAGTGTGGTACTGGGTCAAAGCAACTTGGCTGCCGGCGCGACTATCGGATCGAATCACAACAGCCGGGCAAATGACAACGAAGTCCGGGCCGGACGCGGATTCTGGCCGGGTCTTTGTTCCAGTATCAAGCATTCGTGCCGGTTTGCTTCTTTCGTACTGCTGGCCAAAGGAGATTATCCCGCTGAGATGGACATCCCGCTGCCTTTCAGCCTGCTGAATAATAATGTTTCCAAAGATCAGCTTGAAGTCATACCCGCATTCTGGTGGATGTATAATATGTACGCCCTGGCCCGGAATGCATGGAAATTTCAAAACCGGGACAAGCGCCGGTTAAAGACACAGAATATTGAATTCGAGGCGCTGGCTCCGGATACAGCCGAAGAGATTCTTCATGCCCGTCATTTACTGGAAATCTGGACCGGAAAAGCACTTGCGCGGGCTGCCGGAAAATCCGGGCCGGATCCGACAGATGCGGAGGCTGCCGAAACCGGCCGGCAGGTTTTAACTTCAGCGCAGGATACAATCCGGGATCTCGAAGTCCTGGGTGAACGTATGGAAAAATCCAGACGTAAAGTCATCATTCTGAAACCCCGTGAAGCCTATCAGGCGTATGGGCAAATGCTTCATGATTATGCAGTGAAAAACATGATCCGGTATCTCAATGATCAACCCGAAGCAGACTTTGAAAAAATGAATCAAACCCTGAATGGTTCAAGAATAGAGGCATGGGTGAATCTCGGCGGACAGCTTGTTCCGGAAAGAGACGTGGATCTGTTGCGCTCGGATATCGGCAAAGGTAAATTAAAATCCTGGGAAGCCATCCATCAGCGATATGATGATCTCTGGAAACAATATCCCCTGGAAAAACAAAAGCATGCCTTCGCCATTCTACGCGAGCTGCTCGGGACCGAAACATTGACACAATCCCGGTGGATCGATGCTCTGGATCAGGCAGTCATCATTCAGGAAACGATTCGGGACAAGGTTTACGAATCCCGAAAAAAGGATTATGAAAATCCATTCAGACAGGCCACCTTTCGAAATCAGTCGGAAATGACGGCCACAATCGGCAAAGTGGAATCAAACAGTTTTATCCGGCAAGTTCGTGAAGAGACCGGGAATTTTAAAAAATCGGTCAGCAGGATAAAAAAGAGAGGTTAATGCTGCAAGACAGTTCATTTGACAATTCTCTATACCTGGATTGAAGATATCCAATTGAAACAAAGGAGTCAATCCCATGAATCTGAAAAATGAAACATATTCCAAATTCGCTCTGGTTCAGGAAATGATGAATACGATAGATGTGGTCCGCGGATTCAATCCGGATCAAACGAAGCAGGTGGCAGAAAACATACCGTATGCCGGACGTCTGCTGCTGACCGGTGAAGGTTCCAGCCGCATTTTTCCGGCAAAAAATATGATGCGCAAAGCCCTCCGGTGGGGAGCGCCGTTTATGATCGCCACGGACGGATCCCGCCAGTCGGCGCAGTATGATCTTGCTCAATTCGCGGTCTTCTGCGCTTCCAATTCCGGGCGCACCAAAGAAGTGGTGCTGCTGGCCAAGCAGCTGGCCAAGGCGGGAAACCGGCACCGATATGCACTTACCGCCAACGAAAACACATTATTAGAAGAAGCCTGCACCGAAGCATTTATTTTGACCTGCGGCTGGGAACAGGCCGTTGCGGCTACAAAAAGCGTGATTGAACAGGCATTATTTTATGAATCGATGCTCTGGCATTCGGCGGGTAAAGACATGAAAGCTGTGCTTCCCAGACTTGCAGATCAAATCAAACAGGCACTGACACAGTCCATTGATCCGAAAATCATCGAAGCGGCCACCCGGGCCACAACCCTCTACTTTGCCGGATACAATGACGGCGTTGCGGAAGAGCTGACCTTAAAAACCAATGAAATCACCCGCAGAAAATCCGATTTTCTTGAAGGCACCTATGCTGTTCACGGCATTGAAGAGGTAATGCAGCCCGAAGATGTGGTATTTGTCGTGGATCCGATCGATGCCGAAATCAAAAAATTCCAGGAGGTGCTGATTGACGGAGTTGGATTAAAAGTGGTTGCGATCGCGGATCGAGAAACGCCTCTGGAGACCATTCTCATCCCCGATGCCGGCGAAATGGCGCCTTATTGTTATCTCTGTGCAGGGTGGAATCTTCTGGTGGAAATCGGCCTGGCACTCGGTATCGACCTCGATAAACCGGAGCGCGCCCGCAAAGTCGGCAACGAATTTATCAGTCCCTAAGGCACCGGATCTTAAGCCGGTTGGATTCGAGGCTTCAGCCGGTTATAATCGTCCTACAACCATTTAAACAAGGAGTCCGCAGTGCCCCAAAAAATCGGTTTCGACAATGACAAGTATCTCACTGAACAATCCTCTGCCATTCTGAAACGCGTCGACCAGTTCGATCATAAACTCTATCTGGAATTCGGTGGTAAAATTGTATTTGACTATCATGCCTCTCGCGTGCTTCCCGGCTTCGATCCCAATGTAAAAATGCGTCTTTTATCTCAGTTGAAAGACAAAGCAGATATTATTCTCTGTATTTACGCCGGTGATATCGAACGGAAAAAATTGCGGGCCGACTTCGGCATCACGTATGACGCGGATGCGCTGAAACTGATCGATGATCTCCGGGATTGGGGACTGGACATTAATGCTGTGGTGATCACACGATATGAAGAACAGCCGGC
>Ga0272442_10006097_pt1 | contig 15965 bp, 9 predicted proteins | sample SSMForm2O_FD_200262 | JGI IMG/M metagenome (GOLD analysis project Ga0272442, IMG submission 200262) | Marine sediment archaeal communities from Little Sippewissett salt marsh, Falmouth, MA, United States - SSM-Form-2O | ecosystem: Environmental > Aquatic > Marine > Wetlands > Sediment ...
CAACGTTTTATAATTGCACCATAACCGAGAACTCCTCAAATGGCTCAGGCGCCGGGGTCGAATGTAACGGCGACCCCACGTTTTATAATTGCTTAATAACGGGGAACAGTGCCAATCAAGGGGGAGGCGGCGTGTACTGTCGGAAAGGGAGTATGGCCAGTTTCATTAATTGCCGGATCGAAGGCAACACCGCCCGCGAAGGGGGTGGAATACTGAGTTTGGGGAATTCAACATTCTCTCAATGCTCGATATTGAAAAACCATGCCGATAATGATGGGGGCGGGGTGGGTTGCTATTCCACTTGCCAACCCACTTTCCTTGATTGTGAAATCAGGGAAAACACAGCAGAAGAGGATGGAGGGGGAGTCTATTGCATAGGATTTCCGATGTTTTTTAACTGCCTTATGGAAGGAAACGACGCCAGGAGAGGAGGCGGGGCTTATTGCGATGGACCGGCGACTTTCATCAATTCCACCATCAGTGCAAACCACGCCAAATCTCTAGGCGGTGGTCTCCATATCACATCCAGTCCGATCGTCGCGAATTGCATTATCTGGGGGAATGATCCCCAATCGATCTATCATGAAAGCGGCGCCCCCGAAGTGACATACAGCTGTATAAAAGGCGGTTGGAGTGGGGGCGGGATTGGAAACATCAGCTTGAATCCGGAGTTCGTCTCTTTTTCCGAAGGCGATTACCACTTGAAAAAACACTCCCCCTGCATCGATGCCGGGAGGGAGGTTCTTGTTCTGAAATCCGACCTCGAGGGAAATCTCAGGCCGGTGATCTCCTGGCCTTCTCTGGAACGGGGTGACGGATCCGGTTTTGACATGGGAGCTTATGAATACCAGCAAATCATAATTCCCCCTTCCACGTTAGCATGCCTGACCCCCTGGGGCGATGTGTGGGGGGCGGAAAACATCGGTGCCCCGCCCTTTGAAAGAGCTCAACGCATGGGATGGCTCGGTTACACATTCGATCCCGCAAACGGTTCTTTCCCCCTCGTGAGCAATCCGAACGGGGACGGATCCATGGATCTGGTCCAGATTACCCCGAATGGCGGCGCCTGGGTGTCAATCCATGACGTTGATATCCTGAGGCCCCCCACGAGATGGAACTGGCTCGGGTTCAAGTACCGGGAAAACAGTGGAGAGTCCGATTTCGGCTGGATGCCCCTTTCCGGGGATGCGGATGGGGATGGAGTGGACGATCTCATTCAAGTGACAGAATACGGCGATGCCTGGGTGGCTCATTCCACCCGAATATTCTATTCCGCACCAGAGCGATGGGGATGGCTCGGTTTTCACTTTAAACGCCCCTCAAAGGGGAAAAATGGATCTTTACCAATGGCCGGTGATGTCGATGGCGATTACAAAGACGACCTGATCCAGATCACCGAATATGGCGATGTGTGGGTGTCCCTCTCCACGGAAACCAGCTATGGGCGACCCGAACGCTGGGGGGCGCCGGGATTTGGGTTTGCACCGGAGGATGGGTGGATGCCGCTTTGTGGAGACGTGAACGCCGACGGCAAAACAGACCTCGTACAGATCACACCGGAAGGAGATGCCTGGGTTTCCCTTTCCGATGGATCGTCCTTCCAGGATCCCTCGAGGTGGGGGTGGCTGAATATCTTCCATGATGAGACCCTTGGATATTATCCCATTGCCGAAGATGTCAATTGTGACGGCATGACCGACCTGATCCAGCTTTGTCCCGATGGAGAGGTTCTCATCTCTTTTTCAAGGGGGAGCTCCTTCGATTATCCCCGTTCCTGGGGGAATCAGGGGTTTCGATTCAGCAGGGAGGAACACTGGCTTCCCTTCTACCTGGGGTATTAAAATTAAAATTTCCCTTGACGGGGAACCATGGAACGGGGTTATGGTTTGCCAACTTTCTGGAAAGGGCGTAAATTCGGCATGAAAAGGAGCGCAATGGAAATCGGAGGTTTTCGTAACTCCGCTCTCCTCCTTTCGGTCGCAGGCGTAAGCGTACTTCGCCTGGCATGCCGGGCTGCGCCCTGAGGCCGATTCTTTTAGAAACGGATCCAATCCCCCCGCCGGCGCAGCCCGGCGGGGGGTTTTTATTTTATCGTCCGGAGGCTTGACACTTGGTTTCATATCTTACCCCGCACGGCGGGGAGAAAGGAGGAACGAAAAATGAAACGAAGCGGAGCCGAAATCATCGTTACTCTTATCGAAAGGCAGGGCGTGAAAACCGTAACCGGCATACCCGGCGGCGCCAATCTGCCCATCTATGACGCGCTCGGAAAAGGGGGACTCCGCCACGTCCTCGCCCGGCACGAACAGGGCGCGGGATTCATCGCCCAGGGCATGGCCCGCGTCTCGGGACGCGCCGAGGTCTGTATGGGCACCTCCGGGCCGGGGACCACAAACCTCCTCACCGCCATCGCGGATGCCCGGCTCGACTCGATCCCGCTTGTGGCGATCACGGGACAGGTTCCCGGCTCCTTCATCGGGACGGATGCCTTTCAGGAGGTGGACACCTGCGGGATCACAGTTCCCATTACAAAGCAGAATTTCCTGGCCCGAAGCCCGGAAGAACTGCTCGAGATCGTCCCCCTGGCGTTCCGGATCGCGGAATCGGGCCGGCCCGGACCCGTCCTGATCGACGTGCCCAAGGACGTCCAGAAACAGACAGCCCGGTTCGATCGCTGGCCCGATCCGAAAACCAGGCAAACCCCCGCTCCTCCGAACGACCGGGAAATCCATCGACTGGCGGACATGATCGAGGCGGCCCGGCGACCTATCCTCTACATCGGGGGAGGCATCATCGCATCCGGGGCAAGCGAGGAGATCCGGCGCCTCGCCCGGAAGAACGGACTCCCCGTCACCAGCACACTCATGGGACTGGGGGCCTTCCCCACGGACGATCCCCTTTACCTCGGAATGCTGGGAATGCATGGGGCCAGGTATACCAATTACGCGCTCGAGGAGGCGGACCTGCTCATCGCTGTTGGGGTCAGGTTCGACGATCGCGCCACCGGAAAGGCCGACGAGTTCTGCCCCACGGCCGCGATCGCCCATATCGATATTGACCGGGCCCAGATCGGAAAGATCAAACACGCGAACCTTTCCATCGCATCCGATGCCGGGGAGGCCATCAGGAGGCTCATCCCCCTGGTGAAGGAAAACCCTCGAAGCGAATGGAACGACCGCATCGCCCGGTTGAAAGAGGAATTCCCGCTCGAGACGCCGGAGGAAAGCGATCCGCTCCATCCGATCAACCTGGTGAAAATCATCGGACGAATCCTGGAACCCTCGGATATCATCTCCACGGACGTGGGACAGCACCAGATGTGGGCCGCCCAGGTCTATCCCTTCAAAAGGCCCCGCACCTGGCTCACGTCGGGCGGGCTCGGAACCATGGGATTCGGGGTGCCCGCTGCCATCGGAGCGGCCCTCGCCGTCGAGGAGAGCGGGAATCCCGGATCACGGCGCTCGGTCTGCATCAGCGGCGACGGGTCGTTCCTCATGAACATGCAGGAACTCGCCACCATGGCGGATCTCGGGTTGCCCGTGAAGATAATCATCTTCAACAACGGCCATTTGGGGCTGGTTCGCCAGCAGCAGGAGCTGTTTTACGGGGAGCGGTACCTTGCCACCCGGTTCGAAACCGTTCCCGACTTCACGGCCCTGGCCCGGGCCTTCGGGATTCCATCGTGCAACCTGGGGGACAGCAGCGATCCGGTGGATATGTTGAAAGAGGCCCTCGAGGCGCCCGGATCGTTCGTGGTGGACGCCCCGATACACTTCGAGGAAAACGTCTTCCCCATGGTTGCCCCCGGGGGCGCGAACCGGGAAATGATCGGCGGGTTGATTCATGCGTGAATGGATCTTTGACCCTGTGGTGGGAAGCAACCTGTGAATGATGTCACAGATCCTCGGGCTGTTTTCCCCGTTGGAAAGCGATCCTGAACGAAAAGGGGGAGAAGGATCCTCTTATAAAGGAGTTCCCCCTCCCCCGGTTTTTCATTTTGAAACAGCTTTCTCAGACGAGGAGCGGTTCCGGCTGATTTTCCAATAGAGTGACACCTGCCTTTCCCGCAATGATGCCCTCCAGGGGGGTGGTGTTGTAGAACACGTCGATCTCCCGGGTCTCCCCCGCTCTCTGGAAGAATTCCCGGGAGAGGAGCCACTGGGAGAGCACCCCGGCGGCGGCCATGTAACGCCCGGAAAAAACAATGGCGTTCACGCCGCTCATGGCCGCGACCCCGGAACCGCAGGCCAGGAGGAACCGGTACTGGAGAACCTCCCTGGCCAGGAGGCAATCCTCTTCTCCGGAGAGAAAGACGCGGTCGAAATCGACCCTGTCGCCGGTGAGCCCGTAAAGGCCGCTCTCCCTGGTGAGGAGGGCATCGATCTGTTCCGGCCCCCACCCCATCTTCCGGGAAAGGACCAGGGCGATCGAGGGATCGATCTCCCCGCACGTGGTGTGTCCGGGCAGGCCCTCGAGGGGCGTGGTGCCGCTGGTGGTGATCTGGGGGACTTTTCCCAGTACGGCCGCCAGTTCGGGTCGCGGTTCGAGGCAGATGGAAAGCGTTTTGGCCGTTCCTTCCCGCAGCTCCTTTTTTCTCCGGCGAAGCACGTATTTCACGGAATCCTCGTGGAACAATCCATGGAAACCGGATCTTTGGAGCTTCATGGATTCGGCCAGTTCGGGGTTCAGGCCGTAGAGTTTTTCCCGGGGGGAGAGGGAGGTGAAAAAAGAGGTGCCGAAGAGAAGCACCATGGGTGTTCCGGGCAGATTTTCCCGGCACCAGTCGATCAGGGCCAGGAGTCCCGGGATCTGGAGGGGAGCGCCCGGAATAAGGTCCCGGAGCCGCTCGATGGACTCCTCATCCACGGGTGTGGGTTCCGTGAACAGCTCCCCGCCGTATCGTCCGTAAAGGGCAATCGCATCGGGGATGCTCCCCCTGTTTTGCTCGAGGCAGATCCGGAGAATCCCTTCCATGGTATCGTAGATGGTCATCCGGTCATTGTTGCTGCAACGGTAATTTTCGATCTTTCCCTTTAGCAGGGAACGGTTTTTACTCGTGGAATAGAAGGAGAAATTAAGGGAATAACTGCCTGGTTTGAGAATCAGGATTTTCACGCCTTGACTCCTTTCCTTAAGTTTATCACCAGATTGTATGTTCTCCTGGCAATGGCCAGTTCCTCGTTCGTGCGGATGGCGAACACGCGGACCGGGCTGTCATCCGCGGCGAGATCCGCCGGGAGTTCCGCGGTTTCGTTCTTTTTTGCATCCAGCCTGATTCCGAACACATCCATGTCGGAACAGACGATCTGTCGCACCAGGGGCATGGTCTCGCCGATGGTGTCGGTGAAGATAACCGCATCCGCGTTTCCCACCGCGGTGAGGTAAGCCCCGAGGTATTTCCGGATCCGCCAGAGGTAGAGAGAGGCGGTGTTCTTGATCTGGTCCGTGCCCTTCTTTTCCCGCAGGGAGAAAACGTCGCGGATATCGGAAGAAACGCCGGACATCCCGAGCACGCCGCTTTGTTTGTTGAGTTTCTTTTCCACGGCCTTGGCGTCGCCGTTGTGGAGGGCCATGAGCCGGAGAACGACCGCGGGATCGAGGTCGCCGCTCCGGGTGCTCATCATCAGGCCCTGGAGGGGGGAGTATCCCATGGTGTTATCCACGGACCGGCCGTCCTTCACCGCGCAAAGGCTGGCGCCGCCGCTCCCCAGGTGGCAGCTCACCGCGTTCATCTCCTCCATCGGCCTGTTCATGAGCCTGGCCGCCTCCTCCACCACGAACTGGTGGCTGGTGCCGTGAAAACCGTACTTCCGAATGCCCTGTCCCTCCCGGAGCGATCCTGGAAGGGCGTATGTGTAAGCGTATTCCGGCATGGTGGAGTGGAACGAGGTGTCGAAAACCGCGGACTGGGGGAGCTGGGGATACATCCGGTTGCAGGCCTTGAGGAGGGATACTGCCGGGGGATTGTGAAGGGGCGCCAAATCGCTGATCTCCTCGAGCGTTTCGATTTTTGCCTTATCCACAAGGGTTTCCTTTTTAAACCGGTTGCCCCCGTGCACCACCCGATGGCCCAGGGCGTCGGGTTCCAGCTCCGGCGTTTCCTTCAGGAGGTTCATCACCTCCCGGAACGCCTCGCCGTGATCGGCCATATCCGTGAAATGGGTTGTTTCCTTACCCCACACCCGGTGAATGATGCGGGCGGGTTCCGTGGTTTTCGGTCCGACGCGTTGGGCCTCCCCGCCCGCCATTTCCATCTCGTCCGGCATGGAGAGGATTTTATACTTCAGCGAGGAACTGCCGCAGTTCATCACCATGATATTCATGAGAATCCTCCTTGAATGTCTTTCGATTCGGTTTGGTTTCAGTTTGATCCATTTTACATCAGATATCGTCGGAGGTCCATCCGAACACGGGCACTCCGATGAGGCCGTGAATCATGGCCGCGGTGCCATAGGTGGCCTTCGAGAGGTTATCCACGGGAACCTTTTCATTTGCGGTATGTGCGGCGTCCAAAAGTCCCGGTCCATATCCGATGGTGGGGATCTTGTACTCGTTTACCAGCACGCTTCCCGCGGTTCCCATCTGGAGGCGGTTCAGCTGCCACTTGGTGGGTTTGACGGGCATTCCTGCGGCTGCCAGGGTCTGGCGGGCCCGCTCGATCAGGGGGTGATACGGATCCGTGGCCCAGGCGTTGATCACGTTGCGAACCATCACGGTCTTCCCGGTGTAAAGGGTCTGGTTTTCCTGTTTGACGTCCACCTTCACGGCCACCGCGCCGTAGTTTTCCGCCAGGTGGCTGGCGCTTTTTTTCACGTTGAAGGCCAATTCCTGGATGCTGTCGTTCTGATCGATATTCTGCGACAGCTGGATGGTTCCGCGACGGAGGCTCCCTTCGTTCTCGAACTCGGGGGGCAGCACCTGGAAGATGTCGTCGTCCCCGTCATCCGTCCGGCGAAACCGGCTTTTTTCCAGGTCGCGGTAGATGTCGTTGGCCACGTCCTCCACGTGAAAGGGCTGCTGGCCTTCCACCAGGATGTTGAGATCCACCCATCCGTTGTGGCCGTACATGAGTTCCAGGGCGGTGGGCTCTCCCAGGATGAAGTAATCGGGCTTGAGGCCCAGGGAGGGCAGGGTGTGATCGATGAGGCCCTTGACCCCGAGGCTGCGGCCGTTTTCCTCGGCCACGGTGGCCGCCACCACCAGGGTTCCCCTCAGGGGGAGCATGCTGTGCTTCAATATGGCCCCTGCAAAGATCTGGGAGGCGAGCCCGCCCTTGCAATCGCTGGATCCGAGTCCATAGAGATCCCCATCCTTCACATGAGGCTCGTAAGGATCGTCAGACCACTCCTCTTTCTCCGTCGGTACGGTGTCCATGTGGGAATTCAACACCACCACCGGATCGGCGGCCTGACCGTAGATCACACCGACGACGTTTCCCCATTCATCCTGGAACACCTTGTCGTATTCGAGCTCTTCCATCTTCTTCTGCACCAGCCGGGCGACGTCCTGTTCCTCGAGGCTGATGCTGGGGGTGGAGATGAGATCCTTTGTGAAATCGAGGACCTGTTTTTCCACCCTCCTGGTTTTGCTTTCGAGTATCGTGTACATTTTTGATTCCTCCTTCTTCCGAGGTTTTTTTCAGATTATATAATGTTGCAAGAGCCGTGCCAATCGTAAAAATATCGATATAAGTGCTTTAATTACAGGTTTTTATAAAAACAAACGGAAGGAAGGCTGCCAAAAATCATTTCAATATGAAATGCTAAATATTTCATTTTGAAATAATTCAACCATCATATCTGGGGTCAGACTACCGAAAGCGTTGAAATTTCATCGGAAGGATTAGTGGTGAAGGGCTTGCAATTATTAAAAAATCGAATAATTTCAACGCTTTCGGTAGTCTGACCCCGTTCTGGCGGGGGGTTTGACAGGGACCGGATCCGAACCCAGGAGGACAGAAATCCAACGCGTGTCCTCGTTCGTCTCGAGCGCGATCCGAAGGATCATGGTCAGGGGCACGGAAAGAAGCATGCCGACCGGCCCCAGGACCCATCCCCAGAAAACCAGGGAGAGAAACACCACCAGGGTGGAAAGCCCCAGACCGCGTCCCATGACCCGCGGCTCGATAATGCTCCCGATGGCGGTGTTCACCGCGAAATAGCCTCCGGCGGCCAGGATGGCGTGTCCGCTCCCCAGCTGAACCAGGGCCAGAAGCACCGCTGGAATCGCCGCAATCATGGACCCGATGCTCGGGACATAGTTCAACATGAAGGCCAGAAACCCCCAAAGGAGCGCGTAATCCAGACCGAGGATGCTCAGCCAGAGCCAGATCCCGAATCCCGTGATAAGGCTGAACACGGTCTTGAGGGCGAGATAGCGGTTGACGCTTTTGGTAAACCTGCTGAAGCCGGACAGGGATTTTTCCGGTTCGTCCAGGGCTGCCCGGAGTTTCCTCGGGAATCCCGCCACCTCGAGCAGGATAAAGATCACGGTGAGCAGGATCAGGAATGCGTTCGAGAGCACGCCGGTCAGGCCGGTCAGGGTGCGGGCCGCCATCTGCATGGCCACGCCGGGATCGAATTTCTCGCGGATGGCCTTATCGGAAATCTCCAATCCGAACCGGGCCAGCCATTCCTGGAGACCCGAGGTCTTCTGGATCAGGCGTTCCCGGTAGCTGGGCAGATTGTCGGAAAAATCCGTTACCGAGGCCCCCACAAAGACGGTGACCAGGATCCCGACGGCAAGGATCGCGATCATGATGATCAAAATGGCCAAAGCGTTCGGGATTCCCCTTTTCTGGAGCCAGAAAAGGAACGGCGTACAGATGATCGCGATAAACACGGCCAGGAGGAAGGGCACCAGGATCGAGGTGGCCGCCTTCATTCCCGCAACCACGATAATAAAGCTGGCCATCGTGATCAGAACCCGGGTCCCATAGGTCACTTTCCCATCGGAATCCATGAATTATTCCTTTTGTACAAGATGATATAACATACCAATACCCCGCACCCCCGGAGTCAACCCTTTTTCCCATGGAGTGTCACTATTTCCCCCGCCAGAGCTTGCCGCTGCTTTTCACGCCGTTCGTGGGATCGTATGTCACGGGGGAGCAAAGAACAAGAGGCGAAGCTTGGATTCTTTTATCAAATTTTTTATTTCACAACCCTCTTTTTCATGATAATGAGGAAAAAGATCGTGCTTCATAATCCATACCCGGATTTTCAGGTGTGTTTTCCATGAAAGGTGTCTTTCAAATCTTGCGTTCGATCTTCCATCGGGGGAATTTGAACCTGGTTTGTGTGAACCCGGAAAAGAGAATGGACGGGATCCTGTTCAATCCCCGAAGGGGATACGATCACGAAATGAACGTTGGGAATTACACGTGCCCTCACTGCTCCCAAAAGATCGGATTCACCACGGGCAATTTCGACGACGGCCCCGGATCGCGGAAACACCTCCTGTCTGAGGAAGATGCCAAGGAGTTCGACCGGTTCCGGCCCGCAAGGAAAAAGAGGTGGGAAGATTCCCTCGACTTCTATTGCCCCGGATGCAACCGCCCCGTTCGGATCATATACAAGCTGGAAGGGGAGGAGGCAACAAAGGGGTATCGCTTCGAGGTCTTCTCCATCGTGGAGGTTATTGTGTAGATCAATAAAAGAAATGCTTATATGGCGTATTCTGGTATCTTCTCCAATTTTGATTCTTTGCACAAATTGGGCTGTTTTTATCGAAGTTTAAAGATCTTTCATAATGATATTCCCATACATCTGAAACATCTTGTAATAAGAATAATCCAGGTAGTTCTCAGTTATTTTTCGACGTCGGTTTTTTTCATAATCCAAATTGCTGATTGTTTCCTGTGATGTAAGAAGTTTATTACTTGTGTTTGATAAAAGGAATTGTTTCAATTGGGTAGGATTGTTGGCAAAATCGCCTCCCTTTTCAACCAGATCCAAACTCTCCTTACGAGTTAACCTTAGAATTCCGTTTCGTAGTTGTTGCTTATCCTCTATTTCCTGATCATCCTCTATCATGATTTTAGAGATGTAACACATTTTGCGTTGAAAGTTCCACTCTTTAAGAGATAGAACTATCGCCTCTTTCACCTTATCCCTTTTATATTTATGCTCATCAGATAAATTCGGATAATCAAATTGTAGATATTTATTAAAAATATTAATTATTAAAATACAGGCTTCCATTCTTCCGGGGCCAAGGTATAAATCTTTAAAATCCTTGCTTTCTAAAAGAGGAATAAAATCAGTAATAATAAATTGATCATATTCGTTATTGGACATTTGTGTTAAGGTCGTCTTATATAATTTCATTGCTTCTTCATATAAAGCATGTATATCTAAGTTTGATTGATTATTTTTATCCTTTATTATCGAATAATAAAAAACACAGAAACCACGATAAAGCAATTGTATCATATTATTCGATGTTTTTGAGTATGGATTATTCAAATGGTCGAAATGTGTAATTATAAACCACTTGACAGGATCTTTTTCGAAATTATCATTTTCAAGTAAAGATCCCTTCTCATATATGGGCATGCTATAAAAATATTTGTAGCTAAATAGATCACAAAACAAATCTTCAAAAATTTCGAAATATTCCTCAAAATATTGATCAATATTGTATTCAGTTCTAAGAACATCTAACGATTTCTTAATCATGTCATAATGTTCTTTTTTATCGAATTTATTTTTAAAAATAATATTATAATATTTTTCTTTGTAATATTTAATAAATTCTTTTATATGTATATCATGTATTACAATATTCCCGAATAGAGTCTTAATATGATGATCTTTATCGTTCTCGATTATATTGTCAATAAATATATCCATAAGAATAAATTTTATAACCGCACTTATAAACATCCCTTTCTTATTACTGCTCAGATATTCATGTCCTACTTCATGTGCGATAAGGTAACACCTGTCAATTCTATGTGTTATGCTTGTAGGGACAAGAACAATATTTTGTTCTTTATCATATATTATACTATCGTTATTTCCCAAGAGACAAAAACCGGCGGGATTCAGTTCTCCATCAGTAGATTCTAAAAGATATGAGAATAGCCCCCAAACAGATAAAAGGCTCTTTTGATATCCGATAATAAATCCATATGTGGAATCGTCAATATCACTGCCAATTGCATAAGAATTTGTAAAAAATTGATCATATGCGAATTCAAATATATTTGCTGCGTTTATAAGAAGTTCTTTTATATCAGAGAATTCCTTCAAAACTTTCTCTACAGTAATAGTATTATGAATGTACTCAGCACCATTAGTATCTAGATCTGAATATATAGTATGTTTAAATGATTTCCGGAGAACCTCTCCATAAAAGGATTTGTCTGTATTTCCCTTTGAAGTATATATTCCAACAGATTTAGTCAAAAATATCTTTATTAGTGTTTCTTCCAATACTTGCATAAACTTATATATAGGAATAAAAAATAAATAAAGCTGATTATTGCATATTGATCTATGAAACTTTACATACATACTGCCAACAAGATTATATATCTCCTCTGAAAGGTAACAAATCTTTCTAAGACATTTTCTGAAATTTGCATCTTTACCGAGGGTTTCAAATCTATTTCTCAAATCAAATCGAGAATTTTTAAACCCCGTTGCTTCGGATTCGAAAATATTTTTAAAAAGACGTGTAACAATTGAATAAACGGGTGAATCCTTACCATAATCATTATCCAAAGAATATACAAGATTCATATTATTTTTTAAATAATCAGAAAAAGTAGTACTATGAGAAATAAGACTAAAGTGATGCTTAGAAAGAATATGACTGAACACTGGTTCATTATTTTTTGATTTCCAATTATTTTTGATTTCTTTTTCCAAACGATTGACATTTCCACTAACAACTCGCATACAAACGGCTGAAGTAAAATGGTTATCGTCATGTTTAGAAATTTCATCTAAATAGTCTGATACCATTTTATTGTATTTAATAATAGCTTCTTTTCCACAAGGTTTAAGAGGAAGTGAGTCTTCATCAAGTCCCATGAGAAATTCCAAATTTTGACGTTCTCGCAATTTATTGTTACATTCACATATAAATGAAGAAATATCATAAAGAAATCTCATAGAATATCCATGGCATACAATTGACATTGAAAATAGGCTTGTATGCTTATTTTTAAAAAATTTAAAAAGAATACTTTTCCTAGATAAAAAAGCAGTTTTGTAATTGAATAGTGGCATACCAGGATCTTGATCTATGATAAGATTAAAGGAATCCTTAAAGGAGATTGTATGACATATATGGTAGCATATATTGTATAACAATGAGTGGCTTTTCGTTCTTACAATACATAATAATTCATATGCACCATCAAGTGAGTAAAATTCAATAGAATAGTCAGGAATGCTATTATTATCAAAATGATCCAAGGTATTATCTAGCATTCTATTGTCAAAATGATGTTTTAAATTAAAAATTATATAATCTTTGCAAAAGTTGATTAAATCCGCACCAAGTGTGAGAAGAAGGTGATTCTCAATTTTAAGAAAAACAAAAGATCCATAAGGAAGGAAATAATTGGGGAGAAGAGTATTATCATTTTCGACCCTATAAAACCCATCCAACTGATTTATAGAAAGGCCAGAGGCACAGTGAGAACTGATTTTTCTAATTCCGTGGATATGATATATACGAGATACTAGATCATAGGAATGATTAGAATCAATGGCAAGAAGATAGGTATACCTTCCTATACTCTTAAGCATATGTCCCCTGCATGTATTTCTTCCCAATCTGAAATTTTCATTTGCAACCAACTTTAGAATCTGCCTCATTGCTTCTTTTTGATGACCGGGTGAAACAGAAATTAATAGAATTGTGGAATTCCCAAGACGAGGTGAATAAGTTTTTTTACAGGGTTCCCTTAATGATATACTACTCATTGCATAATCCTTACTCAGAAATAATTATAAAAATATAGAAGGAATAAATTGGGGAGGCGTACTCATAAGCTATTTTTCTATAATAGATCGAAGCAGTCGAAATTTTATGAAATGTTCAATAGGGGTTTTTGAAAGGAGCGTTGTTTTTCCCCTGTTTATTAATTTTCTTTTGCTGTCCCAAGGTGTGAAAGTGCTTTTTTCAAGATCTAAATCGGGAAGTTCCTGTGAGCAAGAGGAACTTTTTAAAAAATCTTCTTCTGATTTCAAGAATCACCTCCATAAATGCTAATTAGAACCCTTCAATAGCAACTTCTATGCGATCAGCTTTTTCCCGCATGATTGTTGTCGTGGTCGCGATAAAGATATTACTATGGGTTATTGTCTCTTTGGTTGCGGCCGCAGTACTCCTTGGCAAAATTTTGAAATTATTTTTAAACGATCAAGATTGATCGAGAGGCGAAGGGTAGGAAGTATTTTATCAATGAAGAGAGTCATCTAAAATACCAGATGTTATTTCCGAGGCTTTTAAATCGAAAAAGTAGCAGTAATACTATGAGTAATAAAAATTAAAGTCAAGGAAAAAATGAGATTGGAGAACATTGATAATATTGGGGTTATGTAATATCGAGAGTTAAGTAATAAAAATATATTCGAAATAAATAAGAAAAATCCAAGAACAGAAAATGAAATGTATATACTAAAAAAGACAAACCGGAAAATAAGAGAATGATGCAGTGGAAAATATCAAAGTTATTAACATAAATCCTAACCTGAAAGAGCAATATTGTATTGACCTTAAAGGGTTTTTTTTGTACGGGTGTTCATCATAATATGATTCGACTTTCCCCGGATTGAGATAAGGAGACGTGGTGGCGAAACAAAGGAAGAAAGGACTCATCCTCTGGCAACCCATGATGATGAGGATGGTTTACGCCCTCATCCCCCTGATGCTCGCCTCGATCTATTTCTTCGGATGGCGGAGCCTTCTCGTTTGTGCAATTGTCACCGCTGCCGGGTTTCTCACGGAATATATCTTCTGCCTGAGCTATAAACAACCCGTCTCCTCAGCGGTGTTCGTGACCGCGCTCCTTTTCGGGCTTTCCCTCCCCCCCACACTCCCCCTGTGGATGGCCGTGGTGGGAGTCGTGTTCGGGGTGACGTTCGGAAAGATGGTGTTCGGGGGTTTCGGGAGGAACGTGTTCAATCCGGCCCTGGTGGGACGCGCCTTTATCTACGTGGCCTTTCCCAACCACATGAATTCTTACTGGTTTGACCCCTTTCGCGGGTTTCCCGCAGGGCTGGTTCGGTTCAAAAGCGCCCTGGACGCCGTGACCCAAGCCACCCCAATGAGCGTCATGAAAGAAGGCGGCAGTGTGCCCCTTCAGGATCTCTTTTTCGGATCCACCGGGGGATGCCTCGGGGAAACCTGCGCCCTCCTGATAATCCTGGGAGGGCTCTACATCATCTGGAAGAAATCGGCGGATTACAGGTTCGTGGTTTCCGGACTAGCTGGGTTTCTCCTCCTCCAGCTGATCGTATTCACGGCTGGAGCGGAAAACGCCCTTCATCCACTCCATGCCCTTTTCAGCGGGAGCTTCCTGTTCGGCCTTTTCTTTTTCATCACGGAACCCGTTTCAGGCTCCCAGACAAACGAGGGCAAGTGGATCTACGGATTTTTCTACGGGGCACTGGTGGTAGTCATCCGCAGCTTTTCAGTATGGCGGGAGGCCACCATGTTCGCGGTGCTCCTGGCCAACGTGTTTGCCCCGATCATGGATTTTGCCGTTCGGGAGCGGAAGAAAAAACGAAAGGCCGCTTCGAAATGAAGAAGAAAAGCAGGATGAAACAGGGGGTCTTTACCGTGGCGTTCATGTTCGCGGCCACGTTTGTTTTCATCTCCGGCGTTTCGTTTGCGTATTTATTCACCCGGGAGCGAATCGCGTCGAACGAGAGCCTGTTCCTCATCCGCGGCGTTCTCACGGCAGCGGGAAGGCAGATTCCCGAAGAACCGGAAGATCTCCGATCCCTGTACGAATCCTCCGTGGAAGAGCTGAAGGATAGGGATGGCGGGATCCTTTGTTACATCCTGAAAGACTCCTCGACCGGCGAGATCGAGGGGTATGTTTTTATAGAGAATGGCCCCGGGTTGTGGGGCACGATCAGGGCCGCGGTGGGTATGAACGCCGATCTCGGCTCCCTCACCGGGGTGGAATTCCTCGAACATAACGAAACCCCGGGACTGGGGGCCCGCATCGGTGAGGAATGGTTCACCGATCAGTTCAAGGGAAAGATGGGACCCTTTACCACCGTTCCCGAGGGCCAGCCTGATGAAAGTGACGAGTTCGACGCGATCACCGGAGCCACGGTGACCTCGAACGCGGTTTGCGATATCCTGAACACAGCAATTGAAAAGGCCCCTGCCGTGGTAAGGGGGAGATAGCCGTTATGGCAAAAGGAAAGGCGAAAAACCTGTTCCTCAGGAACCTGGGAAGGGACAATCCCGTGTTTGTCCAGATCCTGGGGATCTGTTCCACACTGGCCGTCACGAATGTCCTCAAAAACACGGCGATCATGTGTATGGGCCTGGTGTTCACAACCACGCTATCGAACTTCACCGTCTCGCTCCTCAGGAAATGGATCCCGGCCCGGATCCGCATGATGGTCGAGGTGCTCATTATCGCCTCGTACGTGATCATCGTGGATATCGTGATCAAGGCCACCCTTCCGGACATCTCCCGCCAGCTCGGGCCCTACGTGGGTCTCATCATCACGAACTGCATCATCATGGGCCGTGCCGAGGCGTTCGCCATGTCGAATCCGCCGGGGCTCTCCCTCATGGACGGGGTGTCCTCGGGACTCGGGTATTCTTACGTGCTTCTGGTTATTGCCTTTTTCCGGGAGCTCATGGGATCGGGAACCGTGTGGGGATTGACTGTTCTCGGGGACTGGTGGGTGAACTGGTCCATCATGGTGATGGCGCCGGGCGCGTTTTTCATGCTCGCGATTTTTATCTGGTTCATCAAG
>Ga0272442_10006098_pt1 | contig 15963 bp, 17 predicted proteins | sample SSMForm2O_FD_200262 | JGI IMG/M metagenome (GOLD analysis project Ga0272442, IMG submission 200262) | Marine sediment archaeal communities from Little Sippewissett salt marsh, Falmouth, MA, United States - SSM-Form-2O | ecosystem: Environmental > Aquatic > Marine > Wetlands > Sediment ...
AAAACTGCGTCTATACTTTTAATAGCATGATCTGCTATTTTTATATCTCTTTTTAATCTCTCTAAAGTTTCTTCATCACTACGGGGGTATTCTAATTTTTTTTTCCTAATTAATTCTGTTAATTTTTGTTTAATTTTATCTGAAATTTCTTGAGGATTTCTCATATTTGGATGTTCTTTAAAGGACTTTATAAACCTTTCGGTAATGTTACTACCATAGAGAAATCACAAATAGAAAGCTTTATAAATGTATTTTCAATCCTTTTTATTACATAAAATGATAGTCAGCAATGAATTTTTGAAAAAACTAAGATCCGCGTTTGATTTAAATATTTATGAAGCAAAAATATGGACTGCTTTATTGAGTAAAGGAATTGCTACTGCTGGTGAGCTTAGCGATATTTCAGATGTTCCTAGAAGTAGAAGTTATGATGTTCTAGAAAGCTTAGAAAAGCGCGGTTTTGTTATTATGAAACTGGGAAAACCTATTAAATATATTGCCGTAGAACCTAGTGAAATAGTAAAAAGAGTTAAGAAAGGTCTTAAGAAAGATGCTGAAGAGCATATTAAATTGCTTGAGAAGGTAAGTACTACATCTACTTTTGATGAGTTAAATGTTCTTTATAAGAATGGGATAAATCATGTTGATCCGGTTAGTATTTCTGGTTCAATAAAAGGAAGATCTAATCTTTATAATCATATTTCAACTATGCTAAGTAATGCTAAAAAATCAGTTGTAATAGTTACAAGTTCTAAAGGATTAAAAAGAAAAGCAAATAATTTTATGGATATTTTTAGAAGACTTTCTTCTAAAGGTGTAAAAGTTAGAATAGTTGCTAATATGGATAAAAATGACGATAAATTAGTAAAACAATTACAAAAATATGTTGATGTTAAAACTTTTAAAGGTGTAGATGCAAGATTTATTTTAGTCGATAATAAAGAATTATTATTTATGGTTAATTCTGATGAAGATATTCATGAAAATTATGATATTGGTATTTGGGCTAATACTCCTTTTTTTGCTGAAGCTTTAGGAACTATGTTTGAGACTAATTGGAAAAAAGCTAAGTAAGAATGATTGCAGCAAGTTTACGTTTTATGTATAGATCTACTCCAGATGGGACATTTTATTCTCTTAGAGAAAATTATGATCATATTAGACGTTCTTGTACTTGGGAAGGTTTAGCTCGTACTGCAGAAGAAGTTCCTATAACTTTTAATAGGTATTTTGGTTCTCATCAAAATATATATATTGATCCTTTTGAAATAGTTGTGGGTACAGAAGCTATGAAAAGAGAATTAGAATTGGCTGTTGAAGAGCATAATAAAAAAGTGTTAGCGGGTAATAAACCATCTTCTGATTAAGAATAAAAAGATTTTTATATATCTGTTTTCTAATTTCTTTTATGGATTTACAGATTTTAGCAGATTCTTTGCATCCTTTAGAAAGGAAAGTTTTTCCTACTTTAAAAGATAATTCTACTTTAGAAGAAATTAAGTCTGTTTCTGATTTATCGGAAGTAGAAGTTGTTAGAGCTTTGCAATGGTTAGAAAATAAAAATTTAATTAAATTAAAGAAAAGTTCTAAAAAAATAATATCTTTAGATAAAAATGGTAAAATTTATTTTGATGAAGGTTTGCCAGAAAGAAGATTTTTAAATGCTCTAGAAGCTAGTAATATATTAAATAAAATTAAAGATATTGCTAAATTAGATAATGAAGAATTTAATATTTCTCTTGGTTTATTAAAGAAAAAATGTATTATTGATTTAAAAAAAGGAAAAGTTGAATTAAAAAATAAGAAATTTTTAAAGAAAGAGTTAGAAGAAGAATCTTTACTTAAGAAAATAGGTAAAAAAATATTAGATTTTAAACAATTGACCAATAAAGAAAAAAATATTTTAAAAGAATTAATTAAAAGAAAGAATATTATTAAAGAATATGATGTTAAAATTTTAGATACACAATTGACTAAATTAGGTGAGAGACTGATTAACTTTGATTTAAGTTCTAAGAATATGATTGAATCTTTAACTCCTGCTTTAATAAAATCTGGTTCTTGGGAAAATAAAAAGTTTAGAAGATATGATGTTAAAATTAATGTTCCTAAAATTTATCCAGGAAAAAGACATTTTGTAAATGAAGCTAAAAGACATGCTAAACAGATTTGGTTGGAAATGGGTTTTAAAGAAATGACTGGTCCAATTATAAATCCTAGTTTTTGGAATTTTGATGCTTTATTTGTTGCTCAAGATCATCCAACAAGGGATATGCAAGATACTTTTTTTGTTAGGGGAAAAGGTGAATTAACTGATAAAAAATTAGTTGATAAAGTAAAAGATAGTCATGAGAAAAACTGGAAATATAAATGGGACGAGAAGCTAGCAAAACAATTGGTTTTAAGAACTCATACAACTGTTTTATCTGCTAGAACTTTAGCTGAAGTAAAGAAAAATGAATTGCCTGCTAAATTCTTTTCAATTGGTAGAAATTATAGAAATGAAACTTTAGATTGGTCTCATTTATTTGAGTTTAATCATACTGATGGAATTGTAATTGATCCAAATGCTAATTTTAAGCATTTATTAGGTTATTTAAAGGAGTTTTTTTCTAAAATGGGTCACGATAAAATTAGATTTAGACCAGGTTATTTTCCATATACTGAGCCAAGTGTGGAAATAGATGTTTATGTTCCTGAGAGAAGAACTTGGATTGAACTTGGTGGTGCAGGAATATTTAGACCAGAGATGGTTGTTCCATTATTAGGAGAAGATATTCCTGTTTTAGCTTGGGGTCCTGGTTTTGATAGAATTATTACTAAATATTATCAGATTAAGGATATTCGTGATTTATATAAAAATGATTTAAAACAATTAAAGGAGATGAAAGTATGGATATAAAGTGGATATTAATGGGATTGATTGTAATTGTTTTAATTAGTGGGTGTAATGATATTGCTCCAATAACTTCTAATAATTGTTATGAAGCTTGTAGAGAAGCAGGTTATACTTCGGGGAGTTGTGAAGAAGTTCCGGTTATACAATATCCTTGTGGTAGTCTGAATAAAATTCAGTTAGTAAATGATGAGCAATTATGTGAGCCTTTAGATACAGATTTAATTGGTGTTGGAGTAGCTTGTTGTTGTGATGAAGGTTTTTGTGGAAGTTCAAGTTATGGAAGTTGTGAGGTAGATTCTGATTGTGTTGAATCAGGATGTTCTAGTCAAATTTGTCAGAGCAAAGATGATGAAGAAGTTATAACAACTTGTGAATATTTAGAATGTTATAATAATGAAAAATATTATTTAGAATGTAAATGTGTAGAAGGAGAATGTCAATGGAATTAAAGGAAGCACAATTGAAAATAAGAGAATTTGATGAAGCTAGAGGTTGGGGTGATAGTTGGAACCTAAAAGATTTAAGTTTAAATATAACTGAAGAAATTGGAGAATTTTGGAATTTAATAAAATGGGTAGATGTTGAAGAACAGAAGAAAATCTTGGAAAAGAATAAGGAAGAAATTTCTGATTTTATTGGTGATACTTTATTTTTGGTTTTAAAGATGGCTAATCAAATGGGTGTCGATGTTAATAAGGCTTTGGAAGAAACATTGTTAGAATATAAAAAAAGAATGCCTTCTGATAAAATGAAAGAAGTTAAACATGCAAATAAATTATCTGGAGGTTTTGATCAGAAAGAGTAAATGCCAACAATAACTTTAGATAAAAAGGATTTATTGAAACAAATTGGTAAGAAATTATCAGATGAAAAGCTAAAAGATAGAATTTCTATGCTTGGAACTGATTTAGAACAAGTTACTAAAAAAGATATAACCGTAGAAATATTTCCAAATAGACCAGATATGTTGTCTAGTGAAGGTTTTGCAAGAGCTTTATCTTCATTTATTGGTTCTAAAAAAGGTTTAAGAAATTATAAAATTAATAAATCAAATTATAAAGCAAAAGTGGATAAAAAAGTTGGAAAAGTTAGACCATTTGCTGTAGCAGCTGTAGTAAAAGGAATAAGTTTTGATGATGTTTCTATTGAGTCTTTAATGCAATTACAAGAAAAACTTCATGCAACTCATGGAAGAAATAGGAAAAAAGTTTCTATTGGAGTTTATGATTTAGATAAGATTAAGTTTCCACTAATTTATACTACCAAAGAAAATAGTTTTAGATTTACTCCTTTGGAAATGAATAAAGAATTAACTTTGAAACAGATTTTAAATATTCATCCTAAAGGAAGAGATTATAAGCATTTATTAGAAGATTTTAAAGAATATCCTATTTGGATTGATGCAAGGGGACAAGTATTGTCTATGCCACCGATTATTAATTCTAAAGAAACTAAGGTTAATAAGAAAACTAAGAATGTTTTTGTTGATGTAACTGGTTTGGACAAGAGAACTGTTGAGCAAGCTTTGAATATTGTTGTAACTAGTTTAGGTGATAGGGGTGGAAAGATTTATTCTGTTAAAGTTGGAAATGAAACTTATCCTAATCTGAAATCTAACAAAATTAAATTAAATATAAATTATTTGAATAAAGTTCTTGGTTTAAAACTTAAAGATAAAGATGTTAAGAGTTTGTTATTTAGAATGGGTTTAGAATACAAGAAGCCCTTTGTTTATGTTCCTGCTTATAGAATTGATATTATAAGTGAAATAGATTTAGTAGAAGATATTGCAATTGCTTATGGTTATGAGAACTTTGAGCCAGAAATACCAAATGTAGCGACTGTTGGAGAAGAAAATAGTTTTGAGAAGTTTAAAGATAAAATAGCTAATATATTAGTTGGATTTGGTTTAATAGAAAATAATACTTATAATCTATCTAGTAAAGAGATTCAGAATAAAATGATGAATTCTAATATTAGTTTAGTTGAATTGGAAAATGCTTTAAGTTCTGAGTATAATGTTCTTAGGGCTTGGATGATTCCTAGTTTATTAGAGGTTTTATCTAAGAATAAGCATTATGAATTACCCCAAAAACTTTTTGAAATTGGAACTGTTTTTACACCAAAAGAAGTTTCTAGGTTGGGAGTTGTTTTAACTGATTCTAGGGTGGATTATACTGTTATTAGGCAGTTATTAGACGCTTTGTTAAGTTCTTTAGGTTTGAAGTATAAAGTTGATGAGGTTAAACATGATAGTTTTATTGCTGGAAGAGTTGCTAGATTAAGTGTTAAAGGAAAGAAAGTTGCTTATCTTGGGGAAATTCATCCTTCTGTTTTAGATAATTTTGGATTAGAAAATCCGGTTGTTGCTTTTGAACTTAATTTAAGTGATTTGTATTCTGTTTTATAGAAATTAATAAAAATAATTATTATTTCCTGATTTTATGGGAAAAATAGGTATTATCGGTGGAACTGGTGTTTATGATCCTTCTTGGGTTGAAAATGCTAAGCCGGAGAAAGTTCATACTCCTTATGGACCAACTTCTGATTTAGTTACTACTGGGATTTTTCAAGATAAAGAAGTTGTTTTTTTGTTAAGGCACGGAATAAGTCATACAATACCTCCACATAAAATTAATTTTAAAGCTAATATTTATGCTTTAAAAGAAATGGGAGTTGATAAGATAATTGCTACTGCAGCAGTTGGTTCTTTAAAAGAAGATTATAAACCTAAAGATATTGTTGTTCCTGATCAATTTATTGATATGGGAAAGGATATTACTACTTTTTATGATGAAGGTCAATTTTATCATGTTTCTATGGCAGATCCTTTTTGCAATGAGCTAAGAACGCATTTAGTTAATACAAGTAAGTTATTAAGTATAAAATCTCATGAAACTGGAACTTATTTGAGGGTTTCTGGACCACAGTTTTCTACTAGGTCTGCTTCTAGTATGTTTAGAAGACATGCAGATATTATTGGAATGACTGTTGTTCCTGAAGCAATTTTGGCAAGAGAAAAAGAAATGTGTTTTGCTTGTTTAGCTGCTATAACTGATTATGATTGTTGGGCTGCTAAACCGGTTTCTAGTGAAGAAGTTAAATCAACAATGGCTGAAAATTTGGATAAATTAAAAAGAATTTTAGAAAGATCTATTAAAGATATGCCAGATAATTTTAATTGTAATTGTCAAAATGCATTAAAGGATGCTGCAGCATAAAAATATATTTCTTATAAAATAAATCTTTATATAATTATTATTTTATTTTTAATTATGCAGCAAAAATCTTTTTCTGGAGCGAATAGAGATTATAGTAGATATTTTAAAGGGGTTTATGTTTATGTTAACACTGGAGATATTAGATTTTTGCCTAAAGAAGTTCCTTTATATTCTAATATAGTTCCTGATGATAAAAATGAGTTAAGAAAAAAGAGATTAGATGATTTGGCTAAAAGAACTAATAAACTGATTTCTGATGGAACCTGTTCTAGACAGATTTTAAGATCTGTTCTTAAAGATTTAGAATTTTTTCTTGGTGATTTTTGATAAAAACTGTAATTGAGAAAGCTTTTTAAATCTTTCTTATTAATAAAATATTATGAGTTTAGCTGGTTTAAATGATGATAGTGTAAGAGCATTAAGTTAAGCTAGCTTATTATTTCTTTAAAATGGTATTTGTTGAAGATTTTAAATGGGAAAAGGGTATGAATGTTAAGGATTTAGTTAATTCTTTTAATAATCTTGGTTTTCAGAGTGTTGAATTGAAAAAAGCTGCTGACGTAATTGTTAAGATGAAGAAGAATAATGCTAAGGTTTTTTTGACATTTACTTCAAACATGGTTAGTTCTGGTTTAAGGGGATTTTTTGCTCAATTAGTAAAATTAGGAATGGCTGATGTTATTGTTACAACTACTGGTGCAATTGAAGAAGATATTATGAAATCTTTTGGCGAGAAATTTAAAATTGCTAGTTTTAATGAGGATGATGTTGAATTACATGAGCAAGGAGTTAACAGAATTGGCAATATATTACTTACAAATGAAACTTATATGCATTTTGAAGATAAGATAAAACCGATTTTAGATAAATTATATAATAAGAAGAAAAGATGGGCAGTTTCTGAATTTTTAAGAGAAATTGGTTTATTATTGAATGATGAAAATTCTATTTTATATCAAGCTGCTAAAAAAAATATTCCTATTTTTTGTCCTAGTATAACTGATGGTGGTTTTGGTTTTCATTTATATTTATTCCAACAGGATCATCCTGATTTTATTATAGATGTTGTTAAGGATTTTGGGAATATCTTATTGAGTACTAGTCAAGATGAAAAAAAGGGAGTAATTTGTTTGGGAGGAGGAGTTTCTAAGCATCATGCTATTTTATCTACTTTGTTAAATGGTGGAGCTGAATATGCTGTTTATATGACAACAGCACATAAAAGTTCTGGAAGTGTTTCTGGAGCTACAACAAATGAAGCTAAATCTTGGGGGAAAGTTAAAGATGAAAGTGATGTTGCAACTGTAATTGGAGATGTAACAATAACATTTCCATTAGCAATGATTTATGCTTTAGAGCAATTAGAAGATGAAGGTTTGTTAAATGGTTAAATTTATTTTGTCTAAAAGTAAAGTTTTAGAGCAATTTAATAAAGTTAAAGAATTTTCTAATTTAATTTCTTATAGTTCAAAAACTAACTCAATTATAACAAGAATTTTAGAAGATGAAACAAAATGTTTTTTTAGTATTCATCTAGAAAATGAATTAAAGAATGTTAAAGATAAAAAAAGGGTTATATTTTTGGCTCAAGCTTGGAATCAAGATAGAATAAAAAATTTAATTAATTTAGGAATAAGATTTTTTATAGTTGATAATGAATCTGATTTAAATGAATTATTAAAATTTCTAGAAAATAATAATGTTGAAATTGATTTGTTGTTAAGGATTAAATATAAAGAAAATACAATAAGAACGGAGAGATATTTTGTTTTTGGTTTTAATTCTGATTTTGTTAATGATAATTTAAAGAAGTTAAAAGAAAATGATAAAATTACTAATTTGGGTATTCATTTTCATAGAAAAACGCAGAATCTTTCAGAATGGAATTTGAAATATGAAATTTCTCATATTATTGATAAGGAAAATTGGAAAAATATTGATTATGTTAATATTGGTGGAGGGATTCCTTCTTATTATGCTAATACTAATGAGAAAATACTTGATTCTATTTTTGAAAAAATTATAGGGTTTAGGAAATTTTTAAATGAAAAAGGAATAAAGATGATTATTGAACCGGGTAGGTTTATTGCTGCACCTTCCATTAAATTACAAACAAAAATAATTGGAGTTTATGATAATAATATAATTGTTGATGCTTCAGTTTATAATTCTAATATGGATGCTTTAATAGTCCCTGTAAAATTATTAGTTGAAAATGAGTTAGATAAAGGTCAAGGAAAACCATATGTAATCAAAGGAATAACCCCTTGCTCAATGGATTTATTTAGGTATAGAGTTTATTTAGATAATCCTAAAAAAGGAGACGAATTAATTTTTTTGAATGCTGGAGCATATAATTTTAGAACTGATTTTTGTGATTTAAAGGAAATTCAGACAGAAATTGTAGATTAAAATTTGTATAATTTTTTTTCAAAATCAATTATTTTATTATTTTTTACTTTTATTCCTTCTTTTTTTAATAATTTAACTTTATTCTTTGTTCCTGAAGCAAATCCACCAACTTCCCCATTTGTTTTAACAATTCGGTGACAGGAAACTTTTGGCCAATAAGGATTTTTATTCATAGCATTTCCAACTGCTCGGTAAGCTTTAGAATTTAGAGCATTTGCTAATTCTTTGTATGTAGAAACTTTTCCTTTTGGTATCTTTGCAGCAACTTTGTAAACTTTATCTGAAAACTTCATAAAATTCTGTTGATTTATTAATATAAAAACCTATTTAATCTTTAATTAGAAAAGTATATAAATTCAAATATGATTTATTTTTAATATGTACTTTACTAAAGAAAGAGGGATTTATATAATTTTTATTATATTATTTTTAGTTTCTTTTATTTTTGTAGATTCTAGTGTTTTTGAAACCAGTGAAGAAACAGATTTTAACGAAGGAACTTATTCTGATGTTGAATATAACTCTTCAGGTTTTGTTCAATTATCTTCAGGTAGTTTAAGTGGCACTTATACAAGCGAAGTTTTAAATGCAACTTTTATGGCAGATTGGATTAATATTTCTTGGGTAGAAGGTGTTCCTTATGCAGAAGAGTTACCTAATAATCAACAAGTTGAGACTGTTATTTCTGGAGCAAATATGACTGATTGTGTTTTATTAATGCATTTTGATGAAAGTTCAGGAGATATTGGAGATTATTCTGGTCAAGAGAATAATGGAACTGTTAGCGGAGGTAATATTGATTATGGTGAATCAGGCAAATTTGATACTGCCTTGGGATTTAATAAATTAGATGGTAGAGTAAGTATTGAAAATTCTTCTTCTACTCTTTTTACTGATAAGTTAACAGTAGAATTTTGGATTAAAAGAAAAAATTCTGGTAATTGGGAAGGTCAACAAACTTTGGTAAGAAAAGGAGATTATGATTCTATAATTAATACTGAATGGCATTTTGTTGGACCTGCAGGGGGTTTAGATATTATAAAATTTAGAGTAGCTACTGCTGGGGGGAACACTGATTTATCAACTTCTACAAGTTTTGCTGATACAAATTGGCACCATATAGTTGGAACTTATAATGGTTCAGATATGTTTTTGTATGTTGATGGAATATTAGACAATAATGTTACTCATAGTAATCCTGGAGATATTAAATTTTCTAATTCTTATAATATTTCTGTTGGAGCAATTACTGCAGCACCCTGGGTTAACCCACCAAATGCTATTTTTGATGAATTAGCTATTTATAGCAGGGTTTTAAATTCTACAGAAATATTAGACCATTATAAAAGGGGCGCTTTAAATTTAAATGTAACTGTTAGAAGTTGTTTTGAGCCACATTGCCAAGCAGATTCTTGGAACGATACTTTTACTTCAGTTAATTCTAATCTGTCTGTTAATAAAAATCAGTTTTTTCAATATAAATTTGATTTTTGTTCAGATAGTGTTTTATATACACCCAAGCTTTATAATGTTACTACAAATTATGAAGAGTTTTCTATGCCAAATTTTACTTCAAGAGAACTTGCGGGTAGACCTACTAATTCTTCAATAACAATAAGTTTAATTACAGGAAATGATAATATTTCTGGATATATAGAATATGGTAATTTGTCAGAATATCCTTCCAATTATACAGATAATACAAGTGTACAATTTGTAGAAAATAATTCTTTATTAGAATTTAATATAACTGGTTTACAACCAGATACCCAATATTACTATAGGGTTAGAGCGAATAATACAACAATGGATGATTATTCATTTTCTTCTGAAAGAACCTTTAGAACAAGAAGAGAAGAATTTCCCTTTAATATTACTATTTTGAGTGATTTTCATCTTGATGTGGATAGTCCTGCTTCTTATTTAATCACCTTAAGGAGAGTTATGAATAATGTTTCTAAAAATGATAGTTCTGATTTTATTATATTTTTGGGAGATAATGTTCAAGCAGGTTCAGATGGTTATGGGGGAGGTATGCCCAATAGATCTCATGGTGAAGCAGCTTATGAAGCTCTTAGAAATGCAATTCATCCTGATTATAATTCTCTTCCATCGTATTTTGCTATAGGTAATTGGGAAGGTGAATCAGGATGGATAACTGAGGAAAACTTATCTTTAGCTAGGGATATAAGGATGAAATATATTCCGAACCCATCAAATACAACTTATGATGAAGGGGGTAGTGAATATGATAATTATTATGCCTTTACTTGGGGAAATGCTTTGTTTATTGTTTTAGATGTTATGAGTTATACAGAAGTGGATCCTGCTGATACTGGAAATTCTATTGATGACTGGACTTTAGGAACAGATCAACTAAATTGGTTAAATGATACCTTAATTAATTCTGATGAATCTTGGAAAATTTTGTTAATACACCATGTTGTTGGGGGTAATTGGTCTGGTTCTGCTAATGATGATTTATGGTCAAGATATGGGAGGGGAGGTGGACGTTCTGCTTATTTAGGTGAACAAGCTACAATACATCAAATGATGATTGATAATGATGTTAGAATTTTATTTTATGCACATGATCATGTTTTTACTGATATAGTAGTTGATAAAATACATTATATTCAAACAGGTAGATCTGGTGAGGGTTTAGGTTTTGCTGCAGGGTATCCTGGTTATTGCATAGATTCTTCTGGTAGAATACATCTTGAATTTTGGTCTGACGAAATAGTAAAAGTGCATTATACTGATACTGATGGCAATCAATTAGAAAATTTAACTATAGATAGGATGGAACCCCGTTTAGAAATTGTTTCTCCGGATACTGATTATTCAGATACAGATGGTAATATTACTATAACATTTAATGTAACTGACTTTTCAGATATACAAAACTGTACATTATTTTTGAATGATAATTATAATCAAAGTAATACAAGCATGATAAAAGATGAAAATACTAATTTTTCACTTTATAATTTAACCGCAGGTAATTATACCTGGTATATTAATTGTACTGATTATAATTATAATGATGGTTCTTATATTAATTATACATTTCATGATACTCAATATACTCCTAATTCAAATAGTACAATTTCTAGAACTTTTTCTGTTATATTTAATTCTGAATTTGGTGGAAATACTACAGATTTGTCTTCGGTTAATATTTCTAATATAACTAATTTAGTAATAGATCAACCAAATTATGGTATAATTAATTTTACTGATAATATTAATTTAAGTGATGGTGGAGATTTGGATACTTATGTTAATATATCTTTTAATAGTATCTATATTAATTCAACTGCATTACCCTCTTTAAATAAATCAGCTAGATTAACTTTAATAAATTTATCTTATATTGATCCTCAAGTATTAAAAGATGATGAAGTTTGTCAAGATTGTGTAGAAATTTCTTATTCTGGAGGAACTTTTATTTTTGATGTAAATTCTTTTAGTACTTATTCTGCTAGAGAAACTCCTTCCTCCAGTTCTTCTATTAGTTCTTCTGGAAGTTCTTCAGGTAGCGGTACTGGTGCTGTTCTTGGAGATTTGTATAATATTAAAGAAAAAGACAAAATTAAATTTATATTTGCTAGTAGCCAAAATCATTTTGATGTAGAAGATATAACTTCTGAATATATTGATGTTTTATTTAATGAAAAAAGAATAAGAATTTTATTAGGAGAAAAAGAATCTTTTGATGTAGATTATGATGGAAATTATGATTTAATTTTAACATTGGAAGAGATTATTTCTGATAGTGAAGCTATTTTAAGAATTAGAAAATATAATCAAGAAATGGATATTCAAATTTATGGAGCTGATGATTTAATTTCAAAGGATGATAAATTTGGTAAAACAATTGATACTGTTGTAGAAATACCTAAGAAATTTTTTATAAATATCTTTTCCAAAAATCTTTTGCTTTCTGGAAGTGTGTCTTCTATTGTTATTCTTTTGATTGTTTTATTTTTGATTAACAAAAAATTTAAAAAGAGATATTAGTTTATTTTTAATATGGAATATGATTTAGAATTAGATAAAGTTGTTAATAAAATCAATAAGAATAAGTCTAAAAAAGTTGTTATACAATTACCAGACGGTTTAAAACCAAAAGCCACAGAAATTGTTTCTTATTTACATAAAAAAACTAATGCTAAGATCTTTATTTGGTTTGGTTCTTGTTATGGTAGTTGTGATATTCCAAATTTAAAAGATTTTGATATGTTAATCCAGTTTGGACATTCTAAATAGAATATTTTATATACTAAATGTTTTTTTATTATTTTTGGAGGATATTTAATATGAAAAAAGCAAAGATAACTGTTCCTGAAGAAATGCTAAAATCTATTAAAGAAATTGTGGATAAAACACATATGTTTGAAAATGAAGAAGATTTTATTAATCAAGCAATTATAAAACAATTGTCTAAATTTAGGGAGGTATGAAAATGGTTGCAAATAACGAAACAATAGGTTTTCATAAAGGAGCTTTAGCTACTTTAGCTAAAGAAAGAGAAGAGTTAGTAAAAATGATTAATGTTGTTGAGCAAATAATGCAAGCACATATTAAAGCATTAAAAGATTTAGGTATTGATTTAGAAGCTGAGGCAAAAAAAGTTCAGAAACAAATGCAGAAACAAACAAAAGCAAAAGGTAAGAGAAAATCTTTAGACGATAATTTTGATAGAATGCCTTAAAAAATTAAGAAAAAAGGAGCTGAAAAGCTCCTTGTGAAAAAATTATCTCCTCTTTCTTCTTGTAGTTTTTCTCCTGGTTGTTTTTCTTCGAGCAGTAGTTTTTCTTCTTGTAGTTCTTTTTCTAGTTGTTTTTCTTTTAGTTGTTGCTCTTTTTCTAGTTGTTTTTCTTTTAGTTGTTGCTCTTTTTCTAGTTGTTTTTCTTTTAGTTGTCTTTCTTCTTGTAGTTTTTCTTTTAACAGTTTTTCTTCTTCTTAACATTTTTCCTCCATATTTTATTTTTTATTACCAATATTTTGTAATTTCTTTAATAAAATTATTATTTTTTATGTTTATAAAAGTTTTGTTTTTGTTTTTTTGATTAAATATTTTAATCTTTTTGTCGACGGTAAAATTGTAATTTTTAATTTAATTTTTGTAAATAAAAAAAGTTTTAATTTTTTGTAAAAATTAATTAATTTTATTTAAATTTTGTTTTTTAATTTATTTTTATGTTAAATATTATAAATTTTATACTTTCTTGTAAAAAATATATTGTAAACATAAATAAGATTAGGAATATTATTTTTATAATATAATTTTAATAAATTAGAATTTCTTTTTAATTAAAAACGCCGAGACTGGGATTTGAACCCAGATGCCCTTTCGGGCCTAGCTTTCTTTAACCTCGTATTCCAGGTTCACCCTCAGAAAGAGTCTAGTGCGATACCAGGTTACGCGATCTCGGCATAGTGAATTTAAAATCCACATCTTTTATAAATCTTTTTAATGGGCCTTTCTTTAGGATGTGTGGAATTATTGGATATAAAGGGAGTGATAATGCTTCTGCTATTGTTTTAGATGGATTAAAAAAACTGGAATATCGCGGTTATGATTCTTTTGGGTTAGCTATTCAAACATCAAATGGTTTTGAAATTAAAAAATATGTTGGTAAAATAGGTAAATTTAATGGAAATTTATTAAATTCTAATTTAGCTATTGGCCATACTAGATGGGCTACACATGGAGCAGTTACAGAAAAAAATTGTCATCCTCATGTATGTAATCATGGTGAAATTGCTATAGTTCATAATGGAATAATAGAAAATTATAGAGAACTTAAAGATGATCTAAAAAATCATATTTTTAGGTCTGATACTGATACAGAAATAATTGCACATTTAATCGGAAATTTTGATTTGCCTTTTGAAGAAGCTTTTAAAGAAGCTATTAAAAAATTAGAAGGAACTTTTGCAGTTTTAGCTGTTAAAAAAAATTCTAATAAAATTTTAGTTGCGAGAAGAGGTTCACCTATTGTTATTGGAGTTAAAGATAAAAATTATTTTGTTGCTTCTGATGTTCCAGCTTTTTTAGGATATACTAACAAAGTTATTTTTCTTGAAGATGACGAAATTGCAGAAATCGGTGATGATATTAAGATTTATAATTTTAATACTAATAAGAAAGTAAAGAGAAATCCTGTTGAAATATCTTGGAATGTTGAGCAAGCTAAAAAAGATAAATTTCCACATTTTATGTTAAAAGAAATTCATGAACAAGGAGAGATTATTAAAAAAATTATTAATAAAAAAATTGTTGAAGATAAAATAATATTTAATAATCTAAATTTAACAGAAGAAGAAATTAAAAAAATAAATAGAATAGTTTTTGTTGCTTGTGGAACAAGTTGGCATGCTGCTTTAGTTGGAGAATTTATGTTAGAAGAATTAGCAGATATTCCTTGTGAAGTTGAATATGCATCTGAATTTCGTTATAGAGACCCTATTTTAAATGAAAATACTTTAGTAATTCCTATTTCACAGTCTGGTGAAACTGCAGATACTTTAGCGGGTTTAAGAGAAGCTAAACAAAAAGGAGCCAAAATAATTTCTTTAGTAAATGTTCCTGGTTCTACAATAGCAAGAGAGTCTGATTCTGTTTTGCATTTAGATGCAGGCCCTGAAATTGGTGTTGCTTCAACTAAAGCTTTTACTTCTCAGCTAGTTGTTTTATACTTAATGACTGTTTATTTTGGTAAAGTAAGGGGAGTTTTACCTGATGGGCAAGTTAAAAATAGAATTAGAGATTTAAAATTAATTCCTGGTTTGATTTATTCTATTTTAAATAATGGTAAGGAAATAATAGATTGTGCTGAAAAATATTATGATAAGAAAAATGCTTTGTATTTAGGTAGAGGAAATAATTATCCTATTGCTTTAGAAGGTGCTTTGAAGTTAAAAGAAGTTAGTTATATTCATGCGGAAGGTTATCCTGCTGCTGAAATGAAACACGGTCCTATTGCTTTGATTGATAAGGAAATGCCTGTTTTTTTTATTGCAACTAAAGATACTAGGACTTATAAAAAAGTTATTAGTAACATAGAAGAAGTTAAATCTCGTGGAGGGATAATAATATCTATTGCAACTTTGGGTGATGATGAAATTAAAAGATTATCAGATTATGTTATTTATATTCCTGAAACATCTTATATTTTAACTCCTTTATTAGCTGTTATTCCTTTCCAATTATTAGCTTATTATATTGCTGATAAGAAAGAGTGTGATGTTGATAAGCCAAGGAATTTAGCTAAAAGTGTTACTGTAGAGTAAATTTATTCTATTAACTCAATTTCAATGTTTACTTCTTCAGGAATAGGAACTCTCATAACTAATCTTAAAGTTCTTTCATCTACTCCTAAATCTATTAATCTTTTATAGATTCTCATTTCATATCTTTCC
>Ga0272442_10006103_pt1 | contig 15959 bp, 15 predicted proteins | sample SSMForm2O_FD_200262 | JGI IMG/M metagenome (GOLD analysis project Ga0272442, IMG submission 200262) | Marine sediment archaeal communities from Little Sippewissett salt marsh, Falmouth, MA, United States - SSM-Form-2O | ecosystem: Environmental > Aquatic > Marine > Wetlands > Sediment ...
GGACAACGTGCTAAGGCGGTTGATCGAGATGAACATCTCGAATCTTGCCGGGGTTCCATCGATTGTATACGGCCTGCTTGGGCTTGGATTGTTCGTCTCAGTACTGGATATGTCACACGGCATTGTCATTGTCGGTGCATTTACCCTGACCCTCCGCGTTCTTCCCATTGTCATTGTTTCTTCTCAGGAGGCGGTAAGAGCGGTACCCGATTCTCAGCGATACGGTTCTCTCGGTCTAGGTTCAACGAAATGGCAGATGATTCGCAGCGTGGTACTCCCCGAAGCTGTTCCCGGCATCATGACGGGCATGATACTTGCCCTTGCGAATGCCATGGGGGAAACCGCTCCCTTGATAATGATCGGTACCGCAACATCAATATTCACGGCCCCGAAAGGTCTCTTCAGCTCGTTCAGTGCCATGCCTCTTCAGATATTCGCATGGTCGGATTTTCCCTCTGAAGGTTTTCGTCATGGTGTTACACCGGCGGCAATCGTGGTGCTTATCATTGTACTCCTTTTTATGAATGGAATTGCCATTTATATTCGTCAGAAATTTTCAAATAAAAAGCGATAGAAAGAAGGATTAAACAGTGTCTGACAGTAGAATTGCGATGGAAGAAGAACACACAATTGAACAGAGAGAGGGTTCTGAACTAGAAACTATTCTAAAAGTAAGCAACCTGAATTTCTATTATGGAGATTTCAGAGCGTTGACGGATATTGGTGTTGATATCTATCGCAATAAAATCACTGCCATAATCGGTCCCAGTGGCTGTGGGAAGTCAACCTTTCTCAGATGTTTCAACCGGATGAATGAATTGATGGGCGATACACGTCATGAGGGCGAAATTCTTCTCAACGGAAAGAATATCTACGACAGTGATATAGATCCTGTACGTCTGCGTCGTAATACGGGAATGGTATTTCAACAACCCAACCCCTTTCCAAAAAGCATCATGGACAATGTCACGTACGGTCCCAGGATGTACGGTCTTCGAAACAAACAGCAGCTGCAGGATATTGCCGTGGAGAGCCTCAAGGGAGCGGCGATCTGGGATGAGGTGAAGGACAGGCTGTACCTGAGCGCCCTGTCGCTTTCAGGAGGCCAGCAGCAGAGGCTCTGTATTGCTCGAGCAATAGCCGTTGAACCTGAAATCATACTCATGGATGAGCCTGCTTCGGCTCTCGACCCCGTTGCCACCATGAAAATTGAAGATCTCATGAGAACGCTGGCTCAGAACTACACCATTATCATCGTCACACACAATATGCAGCAGGCTGCACGCGTTTCGGATTATACGGCCTTTTTTATGATGGATGAGCACCGGTCTGGAATGCTTGTGGAGTTTGGAAAAACCGATGATATTTTTACCAACCCGGTTGATAAACGCACCGAAGATTACATTACAGGAAGATTCGGGTAAGGGGGATCAAAGTGGCAACACGTATTCATTATATAGAAAAGATGAATGAGCTTGAACGTATGATTACGAAAATGGGTTGCATCGTGGTTGAGGCAATGAAGAGGTCCATGGACGCCCTGGTTAATCGGGATGTTGACCTGGCCGATCAGGTGATAGAAGCGGACAGAGAGATCAATGAGCTCGAGATGAGTATTAATTATCAGTGCATCAAGATGATAGCTGAAGAGCAGCCCGTGGCAAAGGATCTTAGGCTCATTATAAATTCATTCAAGATGAGTCACAGCCTTGAACGCATAGGGGACAATGCGGTACACATCGCAAAGAGCACGATAATTCTTGCGGAAGAGCCATACATGAAACCGCTGATCGACATCCCCAGAATGGCTGAGATCGCCATTGGAATGTTGAAAGATTCCCTCGATGCCTATGGACGCCTGGATTGTGATGCTGCTATTCAAATCAGTAAAAGGGATGTCAAGGTGGATGAGCTCTATTCGCAGATATTCAGGGAGCTCGTCACCTATATGCATGAGGACCCGGCCAAGATATCCCAGGCAATGACCCTTTTATTTATTTGCCGAAGGCTGGAGCGTGTTGCCGACCAGTCCACTCATATCTGTGAGGGCGTTCAGTTCGTTGCAAAAGCCGAATATATGGAATTAAATCCATAATGAAGAAGGTTTTCAATTTAAAATGTGATGTTCAGACAGTATGATAGAATGGAAAAAAGGTATGCCGCATGCATGAGTTGATAGCAGTTATTGATGACGAACCCGATATTACCCGCCTCGTAGCGCTACATCTGAAAAAAGACCATTTCAAGGTGAAGGAGTTCCATGATGCTACAAGTTTCTTCGCCTTTCTCAATAAGAGCACACCTGATCTGCTGATTCTGGATCTTATGCTCCCGGATGAAAACGGCCTGGAGATATGTAAGAAATTGAAAATGGAATCGAGATTGGCTTCTATGCCGATAATTATGCTCACGGCCAGGGCGGAGGAGACTGATCGTATACTCGGCCTGGAGATCGGAGCCGATGACTATATGATAAAACCCTTCTCTCCCAAGGAATTGGTGGCGAGGGTGAAAGCGGTTTTAAGGCGGAAAAGGAGTTCGGATGAAACGATCAGGATTAATATAGGCGATTTCATTGAGATTGATCTCACAAAATATGCAGTTACGGTAGATGGTAGGAGAATAGACTTCACCACAACAGAGTTCAGGATACTCCAGCTCTTAGGATCCAAACAAGGATGGGTATTTGACCGAGACAGCATACTCAATTATCTGTGGGGGCATGAAAAGTATGTAGTAGATAGGACAGTGGATGTTCATATCAGACACATCAGAGAAAAACTGGGTAAATACAAAGAGATTATTAAAAATGTTCGCGGGGTTGGCTATAAACTGGAATTATGAAAAGCTCCCTTTTTTTTAAACTTTTCCTCGGGTTTCTTGTATTCACAGTCATAGTGACGACATCCATCGTTATTTTTTCTTTCAATACCATAGAGAATCATTACACAAGAACAGTCGCTGATGATCTTGAAAAATTTGGTACTCCCCTCCTCCTTTCCATTTCCCCTCTTCTCGAAAGAGAAGACTATCGTGAGATAGAGAGACATGTACAAGTTATCGGAAGAGAGACGGGAACGAGAATTACGGTTATTGCCGTTAATGGAAAAGTGCTGGCTGATTCCGAAGGTGATCCTCATCGTATGGACAATCATCTTAATCGGCCTGAAATTCTTCAAGCCCTGAAAGGCGGGGTCGGATACTCCAGGCGATACAGTGCAACAATGAATGAAATGATGCTCTATATCGCACTCCCGATTCGCAGCAATGGCGAAGTAATAGGGGTCCTCAGGCTCAGCAGATTTCAGAAGAATCTGAAGGAACTCATAGGCGATCTTAAATTCAAGATAATCCTATTCTCTCTGACAATAATGGCATTTTCTCTTTTTATTGCCGCCCTATTCTCAAATAGGTTGTCCAAACCGATAAAGGAGCTGAGCGAGGCTGCAAAACGGGTGGCTCAGGGGGACTACAGTAAAAAGGTCTTTCTAAAGAATAATGATGAGTTCAAGGATCTTGCAGATAATTACAACTTCATGACCGATGAGATAGAAAAATATATAAAGGAGCTGTCATCACAGAAGGAGGAGCTGCACTGGATAATCAACTCCATGCTGCCCGGGCTGCTTTTGATTGATAAGCATGAGAACATACTATTTTGTAATGAAAGCATGGAAAAAATGGTAAGCTCGAGGAATATTCAGGGAGAGAAATACTGGAACATCTTAAAGGAACCCAAGCTCATGGAGCTTGTTCAAAACCTTTTCAATGAGCGGGTAAATATTGTTGAGAATATAAAGTTGAATGGAAGCTACTACCAGGTGAGCGCCGCCTATGTTGCAACATTGAATGAAATTGTCCTCGTGTTTCATGATATAACGGAAATCAAGAATCTGGAAAACATCAAGCGTGATTTTGTACAGAATGTTTCCCATGAATTGCGAACACCCCTGACTGCAATCAAGGGGTATTCTGAGTCCATAGAGGGCGTTGATGCTCAAACGCAGGAGTACATTGAGGTAATCAAGCGTCATACGGAAAGGCTTATCAACATCGTTGAAGATCTTCTTATACTCTCGGAGCTCCAGGAAAGAGAGCATGCACTTGAAAATGAAAAAGTTCGGCTCCCGGAGGTCCTCGAACATGTTTTGAAAATTTTCGAGGACCGCATCGATAAGAAAAATATCACTGTTAAAATAGAGCTTGATAAAAACCTGCCGTTAATAGACGGTGATTCCTTGAAACTGGAGCAGGTGTTTATAAACCTGATAGACAATGCACTGAAATATACCGATCAGGGAGAGATCAGCATCTCGATAAGGAATGTCGGTCAAAAGGTGGAGATCAGGTTTCAAGACACCGGGATTGGCATAGCGCAGAAACACCTGCTTCGAATATTTGAACGTTTCTACACCGTGGATACGTCAAGATCGAGAAGGCTTGGCGGCACGGGACTCGGACTTTCCATAGTAAAGCATATTATCCAGCTTCATCGCGGAAACATCGATGTAAAGTCCACTCCGGGCTCGGGTTCCACATTTACCGTACTGCTTCCGGCCTCACGCGTGTAAAGAGCCACACGCGATAATCGGATCCCCATGAATCCGTTTGGCGACTTTTCTTGTTTTGACATGATTCAAGCACGTAGTATACTATTATAAAAACGGAGCGATGGATGGACTCAAAAGAGCAGCTTTTAACCCGGGCCGGAGAGTATATATTCTCCACGGGCCTGCTGGACGGGGCGGCTCACCTCTGCAAGGCCAATATGAAGTATGGGCTGGCCAAAATCCACCATGTCCAGAAATGCCTCGGCCTCGAGCCGGACGCCACCTTTATTTCCACGCCGGACATGACCATCAGCCGGAATTCCGCCCGCTGGAGGAGCGGGTTCGGGTACGGCGGTAAGGTCAGCTGGGGCGATGGAGACACCGAGCTGGTTATACTCAACACAAAACCCAACACGTGCGGGATGCTGGTGGGGGGCTTGAGCAGGGTTCCCGACTGCACGGAGCTGGTCTACAGGATCGATGAGCTCAGGACAAAAAAAGCAGAAATAGACAAGATACCGGTTCAGTGGGACTTCCACATCTCAAACCACTTCATCGATATTTTCTGGGTAAAACCCCTGAGTGACGTCGTATTCCCCGAGTTCGTCTTTATAATCCATTCATCGGCCCGGGAGATGAAGGGGGACACGCAGGCGGGGTGCGGGCTCTATTACGAGCACAGCCCGAGGCTGCAGGAGTGGGCGGAAAAGATCGACACTCCCTTCGGGTCCCTTTACGGGTTGACCGGCTCCCGGGCACGGGAGTACTACGAGTTTCACCGGTATGCGGAAAAATTCTCGAAAAAGAAACGTGTCCTGGCGGCAGAGATGCTTTTCGGGGAGTTTGAGATCATCTCGAACGAAACTCACCAGGGCCTGATTAACATGAACGAAATCCTTCTCGGGTGCCACCTGCTTCAGCCGGATGATCCGGAACTTGTCTTTCCCTTTGCGCTGAGATCGGATACTCCCGCCTATTTAGTGAAGGGCAAACCCAATCTGGGAGAAAATGAAATCGAATCCCTTGGTTTCACACAGCGCTCAAAAAGGCTGGGAGTATACGAAAGATTGCAGAACGCCAACATCATCCCTCACGGAGGGGGGTATTCCTTCCCGGACCTGCTGGACGTGAGCCGGGTTATCGAATATGGTGACAAGCGATATTTCGAAGTGAATCCCGTAAACGATCGCGGTAAGAAGGTAATATCGGATGTGAAGGAAATTCCCTTCACCTACCGGGGCCAGGAAGTAGTGTTGAAAACGCTGGAACTGAATATGTGCGAGCTCGTCGCAAAGCTGGTGCCGCGATATGCACTCAAGATATGAGATTGTTTTTCAGGTTTAAAATGTGCGCAACAGTTTGATATTCGCGGACGATGTTCGCCATCGGATACGAATATCCGGTGTTGCTCCACGGCATTGGACATAAGAAAGGAGGCGTCAGGATGTTCACCAGAAATTTGAAGAAGAAGGAAATAACGATTATTCACGCTATAGAAAATTTCATCCGGGACAAGCACGATACATTGCAGGGACATGATTACTCCCATGTCCTCGCGGTCACGCATTACGCCATAGAAATCGCCAAGAGGATAACCGAGCCCGTCGACCCGTTCGTAATGATCTGCGGGGCTCTGTTTCATGATATCGGCCGGGTCGGAACCCAGACCGGACGGCTGCACGGTCTTCGGGGGGCCACCATCGCCGAGGAATACCTGCGTGCCGTCGGCATAGAGGATGAAATCAGGGAACAGATCGTGCGGATCGTGGTCCGTCACACGGAAACCTCCATGCTGCCCCCTGAGACCGTTGCCGAGAAAGTGGTTTTCGACGCCGATGACCTGGACAGATTGGGACTGATGGGGATGCTGAGGGGAATGATGGTGGGAGCGGTGAGCCGTTCCATGGAGGACATCATCGAGAACAGACTGCAAAAGAGGAAGAAAGACTATGAGAAATTACACTTTCAAGCCAGCCGTGAGATCGGACGCGAGCTGTACGATGAGACACTCAAGCTCATCGATTTCATACAGAACTCCCTGAGCCAGCGGTACCTCAAGATAACGAAACTGGACCTCAAGCTGCTGACTGAGTGAAAGGAAAAGTTATATGATGGAAGGGATCAGGAATACCCTAAAAACCATGAGAAATCTCTATTCTTGACAAAAAATCCCGGCCCCAGTAGTTTGTTTGCAGGAAAGCTGACGTTTTTTACAATCCTACCCGTTAGTAATTCGATTATGGGTTGTATTCCCGTGTAGCTCCGTCACTACTGGAGATCCGCATGACGCAGGAAATTATTTTCGGTTTGATCGGTGGACTCGGCCTGTTCTTTCTCGGCATGAAGATGATGTCCGAGAGCCTCCGCAAGGTGGCGGGAAACCGGCTCAGGAACACGCTTGATATACTCACGAGAAGGCCGATCATCGGTCTGTTTATCGGCACACTGATAACCATGCTCGTGCAGAGTTCCAGCGTCACCACGGTGATGACCGTCGGGTTCGTGAATGCGGGACTCCTGACACTCAAGCAGGCAATATCGATCATTCTGGGAGCCAATATCGGCACCACCCTCACGGCCTGGCTTATATCCTTTTTCGCGTTGTTCAAGATTACCAACTATGCTCTGCCCGCCGTCGGTGTCGGTTTCCTTCTCACCATGGTTGGAAAGACAAAGTCCGCAAAGATGTGGGGAAATTTCATTCTCGGATTCGGTCTTCTCTTCACGGGGCTCGGGTTCATCAAGGATACGTTCTCACCGCTGAACGACAGTGAGGCGTTGAAGAATTTTCTGCTGACCTTCGGAAAATACCCCGTCCTGGGCATACTCTTCGGTATGTTCATCACCGTGCTGCTGCAGAGCTCCTCGGCGACCATTGCACTGCTTCAGATCATGGCCTATTCCGGTCTCATCAGTTTTCAGACCTGTGTACCGGTTATACTCGGCGACAATATCGGAACAACCGTGACGGCCCAGCTTGCGGCCATTGGAACGAATACAACGGCGAAACGAACGGCAATGGCACATATGCTGTTGAACACGATCGGCGTATTGTATATGCTCATCCCTGTCTACACGGGATGGTACGGATCGTTCATCGAATGGATCGTTCCCGGTCCGGTCACAAAGAGCAATATCATGCTCCATATCGCCCTTTCGCACAGCATGTTCAATGTCATCAACTCCTTCGTCATCTTCCTCCCCCTCATCGGCCTGCTTGAAAAACTTTCAATAAAGCTTACCCGTGTAAGGAAGGGTGAACTCGACATGCAGCCTATTTATCTCGAAAAACATTTACTCGAAACGCCGCCCCTTGCATTGGAACAGGCTCGCAAGGAGATCGGACGCATGATCGGGTGTGCCGGAAAGGCATTAAAGGAAGCGAAGAAAGTGTTTTTCGAGAAGGACTCCTCACTCATCGATTCAGTGCGGAAGAAAGAGGACGTGGTTGACAACCTGCAGAAGGAGATCACCCATTATCTCATCGAAATCTCCGAGCGAGAACTTGGAATGGACGAGGCGGAAATGATTCCCGTGCTTCTGCACAGCGTCAACGACGTGGAACGTGTAGGCGACCATGCCGTCAATATCCTTGAAATCGCGGAGAGAAGGATCGACCAGAAGCTGCCCTTCAAGGATAAAGACCTCGCCGCTCTGCAGAAGATGGTCACCGTGACCGATGACATGATCGAGCACACCCGCACCGCTCTGATGGACAACGATATCGATTCCGGAAGAAAGGTCCTGGCTCTGGAAGAACAGCTCAATACGCTGCAGATCGAGCTGAAAGAGCGGGAGGCGAAGCGGGTGAACAAGGAAAAGGTCAATTATCTATCGGGAATCGTATTCAACGATTTTGTCGATAACATGGAAAAGATCGGAGATCACCTCACCAACATCGCGCAGGGTGTCCTTCGTCACCTGCGATGGGGCGTGGAACCCGAGTGAGGTTCGAATACCGCACCTTATGTACATCCGTGTACGGTGCGGCATTTGATCCTCCGTGTTCATCATACCGCACCGGAAAGAAAAGGCCCGCAGACGGTCCGGAGGCACTGGTCCTCTTTCGCATCTGCGGGCCCCGCCGCACTTTCGGCCGATGTTATCGACCGATGCCTATGGTAACCTCCTGCCCCTCACGATAGAGACGCAGCGTTACCGTCTTTCCACCGGCGGTGTTGAGTGCTTCGTAGAAGCTGCGCAGGTCGACCACTTTCTTCCCGTTTACCTCAAGGATGATGTCGCCCTGCCTGATACCGGCAACCGCGGCCTTTGTGCCGTTCTCGACCCCGGCCACGATGATTTCACCCGTCTTTTTCGGGAGGCCGAGCTGCTTCGCTATGTCCTCGGTAATCCTGGTAACGAACATTCCGGGCCACAGGTTTTTCGCCTGCTGCAGGATCTCGCTCTCCTCCCCGCGCTCTTCGATCCTCACGGACAGCTTCTCCGTTTTGCCTGAACGTAAGAGCTCGAAGTCGTAAGTCCGTTTCGGGCTCAATCCCGCAACCACGAAGAGAAAGTGAGACGTATCCTCCACCGGCTGTCCGGCGACCTTGACGATGAAATCACCCGGCAGGATACCGGCCTTGTATGCCGGCGACCCCTTATAGATATTGTACACAAAGCTTCCGCCCCCGTCGCCGATACCGAGGTCTTTTTTCGCCTCCTGTGAGAGGTCGACGATGCTTACTCCGAGCCAGCCGTATTCGACCTTGCCCTTCGTAATAAAATCCTCTATCGCCTTTTTAGCGTTGTTGATGGGTATCGTAAAACCAAGACCCACGCTTCCGCCGGAAGGGGAAGAAATCCAGGTATTGATACCGATCACCTTCCCGTGTATGTCGACCAGAGGGCCTCCCGAGTTGCCCTGGTTTATCGCGGCGTCCGTCTGAATGTAGTCGGTGAAAAGCGCCACTCCGGATCCGGGCATCGGTTTTCTTCCGACCGCGCTCACTATGCCGGACGTCACAGAAGAATTAAACCCCATGGGGTTCCCGACCGCAAGCACTATATCGCCGACCTGGACGACGTCGGAGTCCCCGAACTGGGCGACAGGCACCTCTTCCGCCGTCTCGAACACGACGAGTGCAAGGTCCTTCTTCGGGTCCTTCCCGACGAGACTTGCCGTGTACTGCCTCTCGTCATGCAGCCTGACGCTGATCTCGTCCGCTTCTCCCACGACATGGTTATTCGTAAGGACATACACCTTGTTGCCGGCACGCTTCACTATCACGCCGGAGCCGAGGCCATACCGTTTGAATTCCTGCTCGCGGGGAGCGGACTCTCCCTCCCCGGGACCGAAGAAGAAGTCGAACGGCGACCGGAACTGCGGAACGGTCTGTTTCACCACATCGACGACATCGATCTCCACGGTCACGGGAAGCACCTTCCGAGCAACCTCGCGGTATGCCTGCTGAAGACCCTCCAGCATCCCGGGATCTGCGTTTGATTCTGCTACCTGGGTCTGCCGCGCCTGAGCGTTTTTCGTTGCGCCCGCGGCTACACTGGTGCCGGAAACAGGCAGCATGGTTGCAAAAAACACGCCGACAACGAACACGACCAAACCCGCGCTGATCGTAAATAATTTCTTAGAGCTACGCATTTTTTCTACCTCCGCTTTTTTTAGAGTGCCCCTTTAAGGCTTACAGGTGCTAATCTAACATCGAATAATTACGGTATCATTTCATCAGCATTACAGTTTTGTAATGATTCGAGGGAGGTCCGATTCTTTACTACTTCGGAAGCGGAAGGGTAAACGACAGCTCCGTGCCCTCGCCGGGCGTGCTCGCGATCCTGACAAGGCCTCTGTGGGCCTCGACGATCGCCTTCACCACGCTGAGCCCGAGGCCGAGCCCGGTGTAGGATTTGCTGTTTTTTCCTCTAAAGTGTCGCTGGAAAACCTGCGTTATCTCCTCATTCAGTATCCCGGCGCCGCTGTCTTTTACGGTGACGGTAACGTCGCTTTCACCCGGGGATATGCGTATCAGGATCTTCCCGCCTGCGCCTGTATACCTGACTGCGTTTTCGAGGAGGTTCGCGACCACCTGCCTGATCCTCGTTCTGTCGGCATGAACCGTAACCGGTGCAGGCGTTTCAACTGACAGCTCTATCGATTTCTCTTCAGCGATATACCGGTACAGCTCAGCCATATCACTGACGGTTCCCGCCAAATCTATATCGGAAAGGTCGAGCCGCATGACGCCGGTTTCCGCTTCGGAGATATCCATGATGGCATTGAGCAGGGAGAGCATCCCATCCGCCTCTTCCAGGCTCTCGGCTACGGCCTTCCGCAGCTGCCCGCTGTCGTCCGGCGACCTCAGGGCCGCCTCCGCGGTCCCGCGCATTCGGGTCAGAGGGGTCCTCAGATCGTGCGCCACGCTGTCGAGCGCGTCCCTCATTCCCTCGACAAGGTTCTCTATCCTCCCCAGCATCACGTTGAACAGTCTGCCGAGCTCGTCAAGCTCGTCCGGTTTGTTCAGCGTCGGTATACGGGCATCCACCTTTCCTGTCTCGATTATAGTGCGTACCGTGTCGTTCAGGCGCTGCAGCGGCCTTAACGACCTCGAAGCGAGGTACGACCCGCCTGCGAAGCTCATGACTGCGAACGGTATCATAACCAGCGCAAATATTTCCCTGTAACGGCGCAGCATGGCCATGCGTTCGTCGACTTTAATACCCACCTGCAGCATGTTGCCGTCGGCGAGGCGAAGCGATGCGGTTTCCACGAAATAGACTGCTCCCCCGACCTCTATTTTAACGAGCGATCCTGACGGATTCGAGTAGATCCTCTCGAGACCGCTTGCCGGGACCGACCACCAGGACTCGGGCTGGATGACGTACATCGTATTGTTCCACCGATCCGATACCCGTATGAAGGAAAACCGGCTCTCCCCTAAAAACTGTTCCGCACTCACCTTGTTCCCGATCGCGGTTATCCCGCCGACCTCGTAGCCCGCCCACAGCTCGAGCAGCTTCTGACGCATCGTCCTGTAATCTTCCTTTTTCAGGTTGGAGGAAAGAAAGAGATAGATCAGTCCGAACAGGAGGGTCGAACTCAAGAGGAACACAACGGTGAACAGAAAAGCGAGACGGAGATTAACCTTTCTTCTTATTGTTCTGAGGCTCTTTAAAAACATAGCCCACCCCGCGGATTGTATGTAAAAGCTTCTCGTCGAAATCACGGTCTATCTTGCTCCTCAGGCGGCTCACCAGGACGTCGACCACATTTGTCTGCGGGTCGAAATGATAATCCCACACATGCTCCATAATAATGGTCTTGGATAACACATTTCCCCGGTTTCTCATGAAGTATTCGAGGAGGGAAAACTCCCGCGGCTGCAGATCTATCTTCTTTCCCGCCCTGAAGACTTCCCTGGTCAGAAGGTCCATGGAAAGATCGGCCGCTTCGAGCTTCACGGGCGACTTGGTCATGTTCACGCGCCGGAGGAGGACGTGTATTCGGACGAGGAGCTCCGAGAAGGAAAACGGTTTGGTAAGATAGTCGTCACCGCCGGCCTTGAGCCCCTTGATCCGATCGTCGACACTGCGTTTTGCGCTCAGGATGATGACCGGCATGCTAAGGCCCTTTCCCCGCAGGGTTTGTATAAGCGTAACACCATCCATTCCGGGGAGCATGACATCAACGACCGCCGCATCGTATGCACACGGCGCCTGTACACCGTCACCGTGACGGCGGTCCCCTGGAAACGAAGCCGTCATATCGAGCGCTTCCTCGGCGCTCACGACGTGATCCACGGCAAATCCGGCCTGCTCGAGGCCCTTCTTGACGAAGGACGCAATCTTTTTATCATCCTCGACAACGAGTACTCTCACTGTATCCCCCTCTACCATGATAGCCCTGTCGAAACGGAACTTCAAGAAAATGAGCCTCCGTATGACCGTACGCCCCCTTAATAAGTACAGTAACCCGCCGCACTATTGAAAAAGACCGGTATCTCCTGGTATTTCTTCTTTCACAGCTTTGAAAGGAAACGTGGGAAAGGACCTTTCTTTATATGAATTTGAAGGCCCCCTTAAAATCTCTGTCCATCACTATTCCTTGGAGTTCTATTGCATCCTCTTCTTCTAAGTTTATAATAACTTTTTTCATTCCTATACTCCATACTTGATACTGCCGTATCAACCGAGCAAGGAGGTATATACGAGATATACGCCGGCAATGATGAGAAGGGCGGCACATACCGCCTTTAGTATTTTCGCAGACTTTGCATCGGATACCCAGTCCAGGTACTTCTGGACCCGCTCGTATAGCATGCCTGCCGCCACAATTACGAGACAGTGCCCTATAGCATAAGAAGCTAGTAGCCCTATAGCGTACATAATGTTTACCGAAGAGATACTGAATACAATACCGAGAACAGGCGATAGATATGCAAAGCTGCACGGCCCCAATGCAAAACCGAAGAGAAGTCCCATCACCAGAGCACCGAAGTATCCTTTGCTATGTACCCCATCGGGTAAGGAACCTGACCAGGGGAACCGAATAATACCTAGAAGGTATAGGGCGACAAGAAAGAAAATCCCTCCCATCGCGTAATTCCCCCACCTTCCTATATCCCCAAGCATCCGTCCGAGTGCCGCCGTTATCCCTCCGATCACTCCTATAGTAAGAAGAATACCGACCGAGAATACGAGGGTGATGGCGAACGCTTTTCGCACGGTGTTGACGCGGCGGTCGGTAAGAAAACCGATGATGAGAGGAATGCTCGAAAGGTGGCAAGGGCTTAAGAGGATGCTGAGACAGCCCCATACGAAAGAAGCTGAGAGAGCCGATAGAGATGACGACTCGACTGCTAATGAAAGCATACCGAACAGACGAATAAGCATTTCATCTGACTTCCATCTCTTCTATTTTTTTCATGATTTCCTCCTTTGAAATAAAACCTTCATGACGCCATACCTCTTTCCCGTTTTCATTAAAAAAGATTTGCGTGGGAATTGCACGAACTCCATATTCCGATGCAATGTTTCTGTATTTATAAATATCTATTACCAGTATATTTGCTTTTCCCCTGTATTCATCCTTAAGTTCTTCCAGTATCGGCTTCATCATCTTACACGGAACGCAGCTGTCTGAACCCAGGTCAACGACCGACGGCATGCCGCTGTTCAGCGCTTCCTTGATGAGCCCAATGGGATCCGATTTTTCCTGTTTTGAGAGCCACTTTTCGTTTTTTACTATATCCGCGCTATTCTTCAATTCCTGGATGTACGTCTCAATTGCGTGATTCTGCTTCTGGGGGAGGAGATAATCTCGGATGTTTTCTTTTACCTTTTCAAAAGGGATGTCCCCTATCTTTTCCTTATTTGCAGAATAAAAATCATAAAGTTCTCCCTCTGTAACATCCGCTTTACCGGCAATACGGGATAGAAGCATATTGATCACTTCAGCATTCTTCTGTTTCTCGTCCATCCCCTGTACTTCGCTTTCAAACCCCATCTTTTTCGCCTCTTCTATGAGAAGCATTTCAATGATAAGCTGATCCAATAGACCCGATTTATTTTTTTCGTACTCTTCTCTATATGTTTCAGGTATAGACGTGATCCGTTCATTTAAATACTCGAGGCTGATCTCTCTGCCGTTAACAATTGCGAGTGTATTTCCCCTCACTCGTGATTTTCTCGTCTTTGCCTCTGCGGGTTCCTCTGGTAAGACCAACAGGGTCAAGGCGAAAAGTATGGCCATTAATAATTTATTTGCAATAAGTTTATTAGGATTCATATTGTTTTTCTCGAATAAGGTTTTTTCAATATTACTGTGCGAAGGTTTCTTTAATCCAATACCTTTATCTTCATACGGCCGGTCCCTTTCGTCCGAAGGTCTTCATCTTCCTGCACTGTGGAAGATCGAGGTTGCACTCCCGAAACAGGTGGCATGTCTTCTTGCACAGTGCAACGAGCATGAGCATGACAGGGACCTCTATGAGAACGCCGACCACTGTTGCAAGGGCCGCTCCTGAAGACAGCCCGTAGAGCATCGCCGCGGTTGCAATTGCCACCTCGAAATGGTTTGACGCACCTATCATGGAAGCCGGAGCGGCATCGTGATACGATAGTTTCAGTACCCTTGAGAGGATGAAATAACCGATTGAAAATATCAATACGGTCTGGACAAAAAGCGGAATCGCAATCCACACGATGGTGAGAGGGTTGGAGAGTATGATCTCGCCTTTGAACGAGAACAGCAGCACCAGTGTGATAAGGAGCGCCGTGATGCTTACAGGAGTGAGCACGTGGATGAACTTATCTCTGAACCACTCGAATCCCTTGCGGTTGATTATCAGCTTCCTTGAAAAATAGCCCGAAACGAGCGGCAGGCCGACGTATATCGATACCGAGAACAGGATTGTCCTCCAGGGAATCGGCATGGCATTAACCCCGAGGAGAAACCCGCCGAGCGGTGCGTAAAGAAAAAGCATGGTGATGGAGTTAATAGCGACCATGACGAGGGTGAGCCCTTCGTTTCCCTTCGCCAGGTAGCTCCACATCAGCACCATCGCGGTGCACGGTGCAATCCCGAGCAGAATCGAACCCGAGATATAGCTTCGCCAGAGCTCCACCTCCTGACCGGTCTTGATCAACTCGGTTCCGGGGATGAATCCCTTGAATACGTATCCGAGGAAGAAGGTTGCGATGAAATACATTGTAAACGGTTTTATCGCCCAGTTGATAATAAGCGTCATCAAAACGGGTTTCGGTGTCTTTGCGGCCTTGACGACCTCGCCGAAATCGATCTTCACCATGATGGGGTACATCATAAAGAAGAGACAGATCGCGATGGGGATCGAAACCTGATAAACCGATATCGAGTCCAGCTTCAATGCGATTCCCGGGGCGGTCTTTCCCAGGAGGATCCCTATTCCGATACAAAAAAGGACCCATACGGTAAGGTATTTCTCGAATACATCCAGTTTTTTTTCTTTCTCCATCAATGTCTCCCGTCAGGCACGGGAAGCGTTCCGTGTGTCGACACAACTTTCCGTGCGAAGCGTATTCCTACGTAACGATGATCCCCTTTAACTTGTCTACTGACAGCACCTTTCCCGATGCCTTCACCTCTCCGTCGACCACGAGCCCGGGTGTCATCATAACGTTGTACTGCATTATATCGTTAAGATCAGTCACCTTTTCGACCGTTGCCGGGATCCCGAGCTGTTTCAATGCTTCTTTTGTGTTCGCCTCGAGCTTTTTACACTTCGGACACCCGGTTCCGAGTATTTTAATTTCCATTTTCCTGTCCCCCTGATTCCTTTTAACTGAAATAATGTCCATAGAATAGTCCACTTGCAGTGGCGATTACAATCACGAGCGCAACGTAGACGATCGTCTTTTTTACCCCGAGCACGCTCTTGATGACGAGCATATTGGGCAGCGACAGTGCGGGCCCTG
>Ga0272442_10006104_pt1 | contig 15959 bp, 16 predicted proteins | sample SSMForm2O_FD_200262 | JGI IMG/M metagenome (GOLD analysis project Ga0272442, IMG submission 200262) | Marine sediment archaeal communities from Little Sippewissett salt marsh, Falmouth, MA, United States - SSM-Form-2O | ecosystem: Environmental > Aquatic > Marine > Wetlands > Sediment ...
AAAGTTATTCTGTGTTCACCGATTACCCTGTATGCAATTCTTGCAGTCATCAGGCAGGCAGTGGATAACTTTAACCTGGAAAAAACGGCAGCGCAGATCATGTCACTCCTCGGTGCTTTTGACAAGCAGTGGAACAATTTTGTCAATTCCATGGAAAGAATGGGGAAACGGATCGAGGACACACAGAAAGAATATTATAATCTCACATCAACCCGTCGCAATCAGCTTGAACGTTCCCTCAGGAAGATTGAGGATTTAAGAAGCCAGACGGGAATTTCAGCAACTCCCGCCGGTGAAGAAGATATACTCATAGAAAATGATTTTGCCGACGAATAGCGTGACCGGTCAAATTCCGGAACAGGAGTGCTGATGAGAACAGGACATTCTGTATAACGTACTCGATTGAAAACAAGAAACGATTGTCACTAATCTCGAATGACAAAAAATATCTACATATGGTAGAGTTCCGGGCCGAGAATTCGCATCCAGTTTTCGTTCAAGACTCGCAAGGCGTCTTTCACAGCCGCGACACCTACAATCAAAACGGTAATATCCCCCGTTCCGATACAGGGGTAAAAATAATCGACGTTGATATTCACATCTTTTAAAAGCCTCAAAATGACATTGAGACCACCCGGATGATGGGGAACCTCGCAGGCGATTACATCTTTTACTTCCATCTGGTAACCTGCCGCTTTTAAAACATTGATTGCCTTGTCAGGATCATTAGCGACAAAACGGAGTTTCCCTTCGCTTTCATTTGTAGTTACGTAAAAAGCGATAATATTTACACTGTTTTCGCCGAGCAGATCACTCACGATAGAGAGTGTTCCCGGCTCATTTTTTAAGCATATATCGATTTGTTTGACCGTACTCATATTCAAGCTCCTTTTGAAACGTACTCAGCACCACTATCAAGACCTTTTCGATTGAGCTTCATAAGACCGGCTTTCTTTCCTTTGATACTTTCGGAGAGAGCATTCATGATCGAGTCCAGGGATATAAGTTGTGTCTGTGTCACAAAGCCCCCCAGCATGACCATATTGCCGATCCGTTCATCTTTCAGTTTCTTGGCGATATCACTGGCCGGTATCTTGACAACCGCGATATCATTCCTGACTACTTCTTTGGTTACGAGGCTCGAATTTACGTAGATAGTCCCGCCGGGACGCATCATACTTTCGTATTTAGTGAGGGAAGGGTTGTTCATAATCACAGCATAGTCGGGTGAAGAGGCTACCGGCGAGAAAATTTCCTCATCCGATATGACGACCGTGCAGTTCGCGGTACCCCCGCGCATCTCGGCGCCATAAGCAGGAAGATAGGTAATTTCCTTCCCGTCATTCATGGCAGCCAATGCCAACGTATAACCCATCATGAGGACACCCTGTCCGCCAAATCCCGCAAAGACTGTTTTCTTCATAAGTCCGTGAATCCTTTTCGCATGGAAACGAAAGCCCACCGCTCGTAGTTTCCGCGTTAGTCGAGTTTCCCTACCTCGTCTTTGATGACCTTGAGTGGGAATGTTTTAGTCATTGTATCGTCTATCCACCGTGCCGCTTCGATGGGTGTCATCTTCCAGTTGACGGGACAGGGAGAGAGAACCTCAACCAGCGAAAATCCCAAACCGGCCATCTGTGTTTTAAATGCCTTTGTAAGGGCTCGTTTCGTTTTCCTGATATTTTTTGGTGAATTTATTGCGGTCCGTTCGATATAGACGCTGCCACGGGCGATTGCCAGCATTTCACTCAAATCGATGGGAAACGCGTCACGTTTGACATCCCTTCCACCGGGAGTGGTCGTGGAATTTTGACCGACCAGTGTTGTCGGCGCCATTTGACCCCCCGTCATGCCATAACAGCCATTATTGACGAATATGACGGTAACATTTTCACCCCGATTTGCGGCATGAATTGTTTCTGCCGTGCCGATGGCCGCGATATCCCCGTCACCCTGATAGCTGAAGACGATTCGGTCCGGAAGCGCCCGTTTCAGACCGGTCGCAACGGCTGCACCCCGCCCGTGAGGGGCTTCACCCATATCGACATCAAAATAGTGATAGGCCAAAACGGCACAACCCGCCGGCGGAACCCCGATTGTTCTGTCTCCGATATCGAGTTCTTCGAGAACCTCTGCAACCAACCGATGGAGGATACTGTGTCCGCACCCCGGGCAGTAGTGAAAGGCTGCTTTTTTGAGGTATTTTGGTCGCTGAAAAACCTTTTTAGCCATAATTAATCCTCTTCCAGGTGTTGTCGGTGGTAGATGCTGTTGATTGACTTGGCTATTTCATCGGGGGTTGAAATAATACCGCCCGGACGGCCGTAAAAGTGTACGTTGCCTCTGCCTTCCAGGGCCAGTTTAACATCATCGACCATCTGTCCCATGTTCATTTCAAAAACAAGAAATTCCCTTGCCTGTCTGCTCAGTTCTCTCAGGGGGATGTTCGGAAAAGGCCAGAGAGTAATAGGTCTGAAAAGTCCGACTTTAAGTCCCAGTTCACGGACCCGTTTAACGGCCCCTTTGGCAATTCGTGCCGCGGTACCGGAAGCAATAACAATCATCCTAGCATCGGACGTCATATAGGACTCTCCCGTGGGAATTTCCCTGGTAATGATTTCGTATTTTCGTGCAAGCCTCCAGTTGAGATCTTCCTGCTCAGGAGGATTCAGAAGGAGTGAGAGGATAATCCGACTGGGTCTATCCTTCGCGCCATCGAGAATCCATGATTTCGGCGGCAGGGTGTGAACATCGATGGGCTCGGGGAAAACGACGGGTTCCATCATCTGCCCCATCATGCCGTCGCCCAGTATGAGGACGGGAGTTCTGTACTTATCCGCGTATTCGAAGGCTGTTCGCGTCAAATCGGCCAGTTCCTGTCCCGAGGCCGGTGCCAGAACAATAGTACGATAATCGCCGTGACCGCCTCCTCTGGTGGCCTGAAAATAATCACTCTGTGATGGTGCAATGTTTCCTAAACCGGGTCCGCCCCTCATGGTGTTGACAATGACCGCGGGAAGTTCCTGCGCGGCAAGATAAGAGATTCCTTCCTGTTTCAGACTGATACCCGGGCTCGACGAACTGGTCATGGCTCGAGTCCCCGTCATCGATGCGCCGATAACCATATTGACGGCAGCTATCTCACTTTCAGCCTGGACAAACGTTCCATCATCCAGACCGTCCATGGATTCTGCCATGTATTCAGTCAATTCGTTTTGCGGGGTTATAGGATAGCCCGCATAAAATCGGCATCCTGCTCGTACGGCTGCCTCTCCGATTGCCTGACTCCCTCTCATCAGTACTTTCTTACTCACGATAGACCTCGATTGCGATGTCGGGGCAGACAAGTGCACAGGTGGCACAACCGTTACAGGTACGGTTGCCGATTTCGCTGTCCCCTTCAGTAAATTCAGCGGGATAATATCCCATCTGATTCAATTCGTCTGAAATAATAATCAACTTGCTCGGGCAGGCATCAATGCAAAGATAACAGCCTTTGCACAGTTTCCTGTCGATAACGATGAAACCACTTTTCTTGGCCATGTTTTTAACCGCCTGTATTCGATTGGTTGTATCTGAACCTGTTAACCGTCCGTGTCATAATGTAACACTGAAGATCTTTTGATTCATGCCCTCATAAAATTCCCACGACACTATGCTTACGCTGAATTTTTGTCAAGGTTTTTAAGTCAGCTGATGAAAAAAAGAAGCGAGAGAGTAAATAATCATACATTTGAAATGGGAAATACTCCATTATACATTGCGTTCGAGATTTTCCAATATAGTAAGAATGTTCAAAGAGATAAGAATGACAAGTTCGTAAAAAGTCGATCTTTTTGCCGTTTTGTCATTCCCGGCCTGATCGGGAATCTATAAATGATTGTAATTGTTAGATTCCCGCTTTCGCGAGCATGACATATTGATGAGCTTTTGACTTTTTACGAAATCATCAAGAATGAAAACAATGCATTTGATATGGTTAAGATCAGCATGATCTTGAGAAACTGCATAGAAGTTCCTGTGATATTACGGTCGTGTCAAAGGAACAGAATCTCCCTTTGCAAAAGGGGGAAAGTACGCGTTCCTCCCCTTTTTTAGAGGGAATTTAGAATCTTTATTCGCAACGACAGCGTTTTTGCGCAGATATTGGTGCCAGATAAATGATAACGGCGAAAGGCTGGAAGAACATTAATGTCAAATGACAAATCAAATTCAAAAGGTCAAGGTAAACAGCACAAGGCTCAAGACGTTATCGAATATCGGATTTGGGGAATCGGGAGCCTGGAACCTGATTTCTGCTGCCTTATTCGCAGGCAGGACTTGGGGAGGGACCAATTTTCTTCTTTGGTTTTTTAGACTTTCTATTTTCCAAAAATAGTCCATATCTTTTCTTTGTAAAATTGAGTAACGGTACCATCGCTGCAGGTGATTATACCGTCTTTGTCAAGATCATTGAGTATTTCTTGAATGCCGGCACTGTCCTCACCGGCATGGAGTGCCAGATCTTCGACAGGGTTGACATGTGCTTCAAAGGGCCATTCCTTGAAGAGGTATACAAGGACAATCAGTTTTAACCGCGATTTGGTAAGCTCCTCGAGCACTTCATTTGACCGTTTCAGCCGGTGTGAAAATTCCCGAAGGAGTAAAAGAGAAACTCCTTTGCTTTCTATGAGAAGGTGACAGAATGTTTCTCTGTCGATGACGGCAATGTTGCTATCCTCAAGTGCTACGACTGAAGCTGTTCGAGGGATATCAATAAGAGGTGCCATTTCACCGAAATAACCTCCCGGTCCTAACTCGGCGAGCTTGTTTTTCGTATATCCGGCTTCTTGTTCCACCCTGACACGTCCCGAAAGAATGTAAAACATGTCGCTACTGGTATCACCTTCGCTGAATATGTAGGTACCCTTCGTATATCGTCTACCGAATTTTCGAAAGAGACGTTCGTATCGTTTCATTGTTCATCCTTTGGGTTGAGAAACGCTTTTTCAAGAAGAAGCACATCACGCTTTTGATACGATGAAATCAGTTCCGCACCGAAGAGAAAGATCAATGCAACATAAAATATCCAGATTACAAAGAGCATCAGGTTTTCAAGAGAACCGAAAATGATGTGATACCGAGAATAATGGGAAATGTACCAGGTGAAAAGATGCTTGCTGATTTCCATCAATGTCGTAAATAAAAGACTTGCTGAGAGAGCGTTGCCCCAGCTGATTTTTGCTTTCGGTATCATTTTATACACGAAAGAGAAGTAAAGAAAGATCACAAAATACGGCACGAGATAGCGAACGATTATGTGATGACCAGACCGGTTGGCGAACCAGGATTGAACAACAATTGATGAGTCTGTTTCGAGTATCACTGTCAGATAGGTGATGCCAATGGTTATAACAATAACCGTCCACCCGATAAGAATCATGAGTATTATCAAGAGCTTCGAAGCAACATATTTTCGTTTTATTTCAGATCGTAAAATAATTCCGAGGGACGTCTGGGCAGAGTTAAAGATGAGCGATGAAAACCATGCGAGCAGGATAATTCCCAGCCAGCCGAGTAGCTTCATTTTCTGTTCGATCTGGTTAAGATGTTCAAGGAGTGTCCCGGAAAAATAGGGATGAAAAGTCTGGACTATCTTGATTAATTCATCGTGAAGGTTCGGGTTGGAACCAAAGATGAAGCCACCCACGATAATGGTTAATATAAAAAGTGGAAATGCGGAAAGGATAAAATAGAAAGCAATGGCGGCCGCCATGTTGACACAACCATTGTGCTGAAAATCTTTGAGGGCGTTTTTGACGACATCCCAGGCAGTTGCACTATTCAGGATAAAGCCGGAAGATTCTTTCATATATTTGTTGTTATCAGTTGTCAGTTGTTGGGGCTATCGGTATGTATCATATTGATATGAAATTGCTTTTATACAGTGTGACTATAGGCAGCTGATGGTGGCGTGTCAAGGATAAATACTACTACAGAATAATATTAAGAACTCCTCCGGCTACCAGGGCCGATGTAATCATGATAGCGGCTGATTTGAGAAAATCTTTTAATCCCAACTCACGGAGAAGAACAACAAATGTTGCGATGCAGGGGAAAAACATTGTCAGAACCACACTGCCGATGACCATTTGTTTTGCTGTGAGTGCCGATAGGGCAAGCATTCCGAGCGCTGCATCTTTCCGTAAAAAGCCGATGACAATGGCTGTTACCGACTCCTTGGGAAGTCCCAGAATTCCCGTGATAACCGGTGCCGCTGCAGTGGCAATGTAATCAAATACGCCGATGACAAAAAGAATATTGATGACTAGTACTGCTGCCAGAATGATGGGGACGGCTTCGATGAGAAAGCTACGAACTCTCATCGCCAGCTTCTGAAATACCGTATGCCATGGTGGTAAACGGTACGGAGGAATTTCGATTAATAATTCGGGACTCATCCCCTTGAGAAGGCGGTTGAGAATGGTGCCGAGCACTATCCATACAAGAAAAAGGGTTGCGTATACCAATGCGACGTATTCTCCCCCATACTTTCCGACCAGCCCGAAAATCATTGCCTGTGCCGATGCGCAGGGTATGGCTATGCACACAAGAGTAGCTGCAATAAACCGTTCTCGTTTGCTTTCCAGCACCCGTGTCGCCAGGACGGCCGGGACATTGCAACCAAATCCGAGCATGGTGGGAACGATAGCATATCCATGCAGTCCGAGACGATGCATGGTGGTGTCGAGCAAGACCGCCAATCGTGGTAAATATCCAACATCTTCGAGGAGCCCGAGAACGAAATAAAAGGACACAATATAGGGAAGTACCATGGCAAAGGGTACATAGAGACCACTGCTTAAAAGACCGAATGATTCGACAAAGTTGATTTCTCCGGAAATGAGTTTGCCGACCACAACATCATGGAAAAACCCGATTCCGCCCATCAGGGTACTCAGCTTCATCAGGACGGGCATCCAGAGAGCATTAAAGAGGGGGTCAAACACAAAGTTGATCAGATTTTCACCGATAAAGCGAATGACGAAAAAAGAAGCAGCAAGAATAATCGCAGCAATGAACGCTCCTGATTTGGGTTTGACGCTGGCATCTTCAAGGCGCTCGTACCATCGGTGATGGCGGTGTGTAATTCGCTGAACCTGAGATATAATTTTGCCGATACGGGCCCAGCGTTCATCAAGCGTCATGGAAGAATTATCTGGGGATGATGCTTTCGGTATGCTCTTTACCAGATTCCGTATACCTTGACCGGTTAATGCGGATGTGGGAACGACGGGAACTCCCAGGATCGATTCCAGTTTCTCCACATCGATCATAATTCCACGATGCTTTGTATCATCCCAGAGATTTAGGGCAATGACAAGGGGAACACCTTTTTCCAATAACTGTAAGGTTAAGTAAAGGTTTCTTTCAAGGTTTGTTGCATCGACAACGTTGACAACAACATCTCCTTCCTTGAGCATCTTGGCGGCTACTTCTTCCGCTTCACAGGTCGGTTCCAGTGTGTACGAGCCGGGAACATCGATAACTTCTGCCGGTTCATCACATACTTTCATATATCCACGGGTAAATCCCACTGTCGTGCCGGGATAATTGGAAGAAATAACACGAACGCCGGTAAGGCGTGAAAAGATGACACTTTTCCCGACATTTGGATTACCCATAAGTAAGATTTTCATTTTTATGTCCGATCTACATTGATAATAATCTTACTTGCCATTCCAAATCCCAGTGCCACCTGAGTTCTGTTTACCAGAACGGTTGTAGGACCCCTTGTGGACATGGTGCTGATCTTCGTTATTTTTGCACCGGGAATAATTCCAAGTGCACCAAGCCGATTGGCCAGACCACGACCTCCATGAATTCTCATAACCGTTCCCATTTCATCCGGGCGCAGCTCATTAAGTGATGTAACCACAGGGTCCTCTCTTATTTTGACGGTTATTATTATCCTTTGTGAGATATCTTTTCGTATAGTCCATACAGTATTATCGAAAATATTTCGTATTTAATAAAGAAAATTCAAAAAATATTATTATAATAAAAAAGTTAAGTTCAGAACGCTACTCTTAAGTGGTAATCATGTCAAGTATTAAACAAGATACCTCTAATATTTTTTGTTACGGGAATTATGTGTTTTCCCTTCATTTGTTTCCTTGCACGACAACGGGCATATGCTGTAGAGTAACTCTTATGACAATATAATCACTATGCTGCAATAATCAAGCAGGAGGGAAATCATGAAAATTGCAATTTCTTCCACCGGTGTTGATCTCACGTCCCTTGTCGATCCTCGATTTGGACGATGCAGGTACTATATGATTGTTGATCCTGAATCATATGAATTTGAAGCTGTAGAGAATACGGGTGCCAGGATGCAATGAATCACCCGCGGAACGGCTACCGGGAAGCTTGTAGCCGGTCATAATGTTGATGCTGTGATTGCCGGTCACATCGGTCGAAAAGCAACCAAAATTCTCAAGGAGGCACATGTCAGCATCTATACAGGCGCAAAAGGAACGGTGAAACAGGCAGTAGAGGCACTTAACGAAGGCAAACTTGAAGAGATATGAACAGCCTGTTTTTCCTTTTCTTATGCGACAAAGTTGCACCAATTTTTCTTCCCATATACACAAAGGGAAACACAGGGGCAACGATTTCTATTCCCTCTTTTCTAAAGGAAGGCCTTCCATCCTTTTCCCCATATTAAAGGGAGTTCTCATTGGCCTCACACCTTCTATAAAGTGGACCTCACGAACCTCTCCCCCTTTTTTAAAGGGGGATAAGGGGGATTTTTAAATATCTTGTTATAAAACAAGGTTTACAAAACATGTCATATATGATAATTTGTAAACCTCAATGAAAAAGAAGGGGGATAGCATCATGGAAAACCCCATTGGCAACCGCATAAAAATTGCGCGGCAACGGGCCGGGTATAACCTGCGTGATCTCGGAAAAAGAGCATGCGTCAGTGCACAGGCTATTTCAAAGTACGAACGTGGCATCAATGTTCCCGGTTCCGATGTATTGCTCCGCCTGTCAAAAGTATTGAATGTCAAAGTAGAGTATTTTTTCAGGACGACATCGATCACTTCTTTTGTGCCCGTCTACCGCCGAAAAGCACGACTGAAACGGAAAGACGAACAGTTTATACTCGCGCAGATTCGAGACTGGCTGGAACGATACCTGGAAATCGAAACCCTCTATGACCTGGATGAATCATACCGCATGCCGAAAAAACACAGGATATCACGGGAAGAGGAGCTGGAAACCGCGGCCATATATCTCCGTGAACAATGGTCGCTGGGACTGGCACCGATTGAAAACCTGATCGAAATTCTGGAAATGAACGGCATAAAAGTCGGTCGCATCGATGGGCACAGTAATTTTGACAGCTGTACATTCACCATGGATAATGAACGGCCTGTGATCGTTGTCAATAAAGACATGCCCGGTGACCGGCAGCGATTCAGCCTTGCCCATGAGCTGGGACATCTCATCCTCAATCTCCCAGAATCGATAAACAGCGAAAAGGCCGCCAATCGCTTTGCCGGAGCCTTCCTGGTTCCTCAAAAAGTCGTCTTCGCCGAACTGGGGGAAAAAAGAAAAAGACTCAATCCTTTCGAACTTCACTTGTTGAAACATAAGTATGGTCTCAGCATGCTCGGCTGGGTGCACAGGGCGGAAGACCTCGCTATTATTCCAAAGGCATCGGCCAAACGCATTGTTGAACAGTTCCGCCGGGAAGGTTGGCACCTGAGAGAACCTGGGGACCAGATTATGCCGGAAAAACCAGACCGTATGACACGTCTGATTGTCCGAGCCCTTGAAGAAAATATCATTACTGTATCCAAGGCATCCGAATTATTGGGAAAGCCACTTGACACGTTTTATAAAGATGAGAGCAAACGACATGGAGAATTCCCCGTCGATATTCGTGACTGACAGTAATATATGGATAGACCTGCACCACGGTAACGTAATAACGCACGTATTCAAGCTGCCCTATCAATTCATAACGACCGACTTCATTTGTGAAGAGCTGAAACAACCGGCAGGTGCCGATCTTGTGTCGCTGGGATTGGAAAGGCGAGTGCTCGGTCCTGACCTTGTCCTTGATATGATTGAAATGATTCATAATCATCCCCGGCCATCCCGCATCGATATCTCGGGTCTGGTCTTGGCGCGGCACCTGAAAATCCCGCTGTTAAGCGGTGACGGCGATTTAAGAAAAGCCGCTGGTCGGGAAGGAGTCAGAATGCACGGTAAATTATTTCTTCTTGATAAGATGGTGGATTACCGGATCATCAAGCCGATCGAGGCATCTCAAGCCCTGAGCCGCATGCTACTCTGCCGAAGCAGACTGCTGGAGAAGGAATGCACGAAGCGATTCGACTTGTGGGGAATGCCGGAGGAATAAGGAAGGGCAATGCATCGTATTCGATACTTAAAGCCTAACAGATGTTTTCATATTTTGAAATACGATGAAACTCATTTATAGGTGATAAAGTTGGGCACACATATTCGCTATGTCGCCATTGACGTTGAAACAACAGGCCTTTCACCTCGAAACGGTCACCATATTATAGAAATAGGAGCGGTTGCAATCGAAGATGGCCGAATGACCGAGGAATTCGAGAGCCTGGTCAAGGTTGAAAAAAAAATACCCCAAAAGGTCCAACGAATACACGGAATCTCCAATGAAATGCTGCTCAATCAGCCTAAGTTAGATGAAATATTTCCACAACTCCGGTTTTTTCTGAAGAACAGCATCATCATCGCCCACAACGCGTGGTTCGATATGAACTTTTTGAGGCATGAGGCCAAACGTTTGTCAGCAACATTAAACAATCGGTACATCTGCACCATGGAAATGAGCAGAAAATACTATCCCGGATTGCCCAATTACAAGCTTGATACGGTCTACCGCCATTTGTTCGGAGCAATCGCCACGGACATTCGGAGGCACCGGGCACTCGACGATGCCAGAATGGCCGCACGGATATGGATGGAGATGCGAGGTTTAACGTAATGAGAAAACTGGGGAATCAGGACATTTTTCTCTTCTGGGGAAAAGCACAAAAGGAGGGTTCATTGTCTCACCCTACTGTTTGTCATATGCTGGATGTGGGAATAATGTCGCGGGAACTGTTGAAAGTCCAGTCTCCGCAAATCCGGGATCGCATCCTTTCCATTTTCGGACCTGCTAGAGAAAATGGCCTCGCATTTTTTACAGCACTCCACGATATAGGAAAGATAAGTCCTGGGTTTCAAATGAAGAGAGAAGATCTCTGTGTGAAACAAAAGGATAGGGGTTTTGATTTTCCGAAAAGTGCAGAATCTAAGCATGGGAAAATCTGCGCATGCTGTTTAGCCGAAATTCTGAATGAAGAATTTAAATGTCCATATGAAACAGCATCTGTCTTTTCGCATGTTCTTGCAGCACATCATGGTGTCTTTGTTACGGGGAATCAATTTATTGATGGAAATAATCGTTGGTATGAGGCTCGCAAAAATATTGTTCGTTTTTTAGCAGATACATTTCAGATCGATACACTTGAAGCAATCACTCTTCCTTCAACTGCCAATGCCCTACTTGTCGCCGGTCTTCTGACGGAATCGGATTGGCTGGGTTCGTCGGAAGCTCACTTTTCCTATTTGGGCAAACTTCCTTTCAATACTCACGAATATATTTCTGATCGAACTGAACGGGCAAAAACCCTGATAAAAGAGTTGCGAATGAATTATTTTGTAAAGAAGGAAGGGCTCTTCGAACAGATTTTCCCCTTTCCCCCCAATAATTGTCAAAAGGCTGTTATGAAAGTTGCATCACAATTACAGCATCCCATGCTAATTGTGGTAGAGAGTCCGACTGGTACGGGGAAAACAGAGGCAGCCCAAGCGGTTTTCTCACATATAGCCCCTCGCGATGGTATTCGTGGGATGTATTATGCTCTACCAACCCAAGCAACCGGAAACGCAATGTTTCCAAGGATGAAAACATTCATTGACAAACTCGATCCCGCCGAAAAATCAGAGCTTCATTTAATTCACGCCAATGCTGATCTGAATCAAGATTATGAAGAATTGAAGATTAAAAGTGTTGAAAACCCTGAAGAGAGTATTGTTGCCACGTCATGGTTTACCGCTCGTAAGCGGGGACTTCTTGCAAACTATGGAACAGGGACCATCGATCAGGCACTCATGGCTGTGCTCAAGGTCAGACATTTTTTCCTGAGGTTATTCGGCCTTTCGGGAAAACTTATAGTTTTAGACGAAATCCACGCATATGATGCTTATATGACGGAAGAAATATCACGGCTTATCGGTTGGCTGCCGTATTGCGATTCATCGGTTGTTCTTTTGTCGGCAACCTTGCCAAACAGTCGACGGCAACAACTTCTGGAATCTTTTGCTCCTGGAACTACTTCTGATTTACATTTTGACTACCCGTGTGTCATTGGGGTCGATACAGCGGGAAGTCTAAAATACGAGGAGATCAAGGAGTTAGAACACGTAACTGTTGTCATTGAACCGATTATATCTTCACAGGAAGAAAAGGCAGGGAAAATAGTTCAACTTCTTGCTGAAAAACTTGTCGATGGGGGTTGTGCCGCATGCATACTCAATACTGTGTCTGAAGCACAAAAAGTCTATGAACAAGTTGAGAAACATATCAATGATGCAGGAGATCTACTGCTCTTTCATGCCCGTTTCACATTAGAAAACCGTCTTGAGATAGAAGACCGAATACGCAAACTATACGAGAAGAACGGGGAAAGGCCATCAAAAGGCATTGTTATCGCTACTCAAGTTATTGAGCAAAGTTTAGACATCGATTTTGATTTCATGGTAAGCGATCTTGCTCCTATCGATCTCCTGCTTCAACGAGCCGGTCGTTTGCATCGTCACATGAATGTGCGCCCACCTCTTTTGCAGGATCGCATCCTTCATGTTCTCATACCTGACATCCAAGCTGACAGGATAGACTTTGGAGGTTCCAGGTTTGTGTATTTCCCTGATATTCTTGTCAAGACAGCAAATCTTTTTGGGGAGAAAGATAGATATTGTGCACTAAAAGTTAATATTCCCTATGGGGTGAGTCCTCTCATAGAAACGGTATACGGCAATGAAGAACTTCATATATCAAATAATCTTCAGGACACTTTTGAGAAATGGATTGAAGAACGGATAGGTACCGAGCTGGCACAGCTATTCGCTGCACATGAGGCTTCTTTGGCTGATGTGCGTTCATTTCTCGATGATCCAAATTACTACATAACAACTCTTTCTAACGACAATGATGATGAACGAATGATCAGTTCGCGCCTTGGACGTCCGAACATAACTTTGGTCGTTACGGAAGAAGACGAAGATTTAAACGTTTGCAATAAAGAAGATGCAAAAAAGTTTTACGGGAAAAGCTTGGTGACCGACAATACGCATCTTGTCCGACATTTTCAGAAAGAAGATCCACCAGATCAGTGGAAAGATGTAGCTCTTATCAGACACTGCCGCAGGCTTGCGTTGAAAAACGGTAAAACGGATTTGGTCAAGAGAATAATTTCATACGATAAAAAATTTGGGCTTCGCATAATTGGGGGAAAGGAGGCAAAAGAATGACAGAGTATTCTTACAATCTTGTGAATGCACCATGGATTTCATGTACTGATTTAGAAGGCAATAAGATCAACCTAGGATTTAAAGATGTGTTTTTGCGGGCGCATGAATTGCGTTCTATTCAGCATCAGAATCCTCTGACCGAGGCAGCTCTTTTACGTGTCCTTCTTGCTATAGTTCACAGGTCAATAAATGGACCGCGAAACGGGCAGGAATGGAAGCGACTGTATCAGGCAGGGAAGTTTGATGATCGGATTTCACAATACCTTGAAAAGTGGCATAATCGATTCAATCTTTTCTCAAGAGATACCCCGTTCTACCAGACACCGGGCTTGATGGTGGTTAATGGGTCAAATGCATCTGTCCAGGTTCCTCAACCGATTACGTCAATTATGCTAGGAGTTTCCAGTGGCAATAGAAAAACACTTTTTAATCACACCGTTGATAAAATGACCGTAAAAATATCACCATCGGAAGCGGCAAATGTACTTACCACTGCTCAGATGTTTTCCCTCGGCGGATTAAACAAAAAGACAACAAATATATTCGGTTATCAGTTCAGATTTGAGAACAGTCCTATGGTGGAGGGCATCTTCGTTATACTTGCCGGGTTCAACCTTTTTCAGACACTTATGTTAAACCTCCTTATATATGCCGACAACGAACCTATACCAAATACGGCGAAAGATTGCCCGATATGGGAAAGAAACGACATTGGAAAAGCTGTCACCGACAGAAAAAAGGCGATGCCACCGAAAGGATACCTTGATTTTTTGACATGTAAATCCCGACATATAAGGTTAGTACCGGAGGAAGATAATAATGGGGTTTATGTAGAAAAAATTCATATTGCGCAAGGAGAGATATTTCCAACTACCATGGCGAACCCTGCCTTTATGAGAAAAAAGAGTAAAAAGGGAACCTGGTATCACCCACAACTTGATATAGATCGACTTGTATGGCGAGACAGTGTGGCGCTGTTTACATTGGACGAAAATATCGCTTCCAGACCAAAATCGTTCATTCAAGTGCAAGCAATGCATAGCCTAATTGGATTACCGATGCGTTACATCTGTGCAATATACGCTATTGCAAACAAAGACGCAAATCCATTGGCAAGACGTCGGGAGAAATTGAATATTCCATTATCACTTCTATCAGATCGAAGAGTAGTTGCTTATCTTGAAAAAGGAATAGGAATTTCAGAGAAGGGGGCTATGGCCTTGGGAGCTGCCGCATATTTATTTATGAGCGTATACCTTCCTGAGAATACGAGACCAAAAGAAATACGGGCTCAAGTTAATGCAACGGGAGTACAAGAGATGTTCTGGGATGGAATGGATGCACATTTTAATCAATTTCTCATCGATCTTGATGAACCGGAAAATGCACTTGAAATATGGAAAGCTGCCATACGGCAGACTGCCAGAGAATCTCTTAATATATGCGTGAATGAGAGATACCGAAATTCAACACGAACTTTCAAGGCATGGGCAGTAGCTTCTTCACAATTAAACACACGCCTTGCGAACTTAAGTGTATGAAAGGGGGAGTGAACAATGAAGAAACCAATAGAATACCCATTTATTACAAGCCTAGAGAAATTACGGGATGAAAAGGATAGAGCGTCGTTGGCAAGGTTGCGTCGAGGGCTCGGCAAAAAAATGGGAACACCGGAGATGTATCCATATGTGGTGCCTTATTTGCCGAACTTCCCCAAGGAACAAGCGTATTATTTTTTGGTAGCTTCACTCTTTGCAATACACCCCATAGAATCACCGAAAGGGATTTCCATGGGCAAGGTTTTTAAAAGAATCTGGGAAGAAAACGACAGGAGTGACAGCATAGAGAAGAGATTCACCAATCTTCTCGCTGCGGATGCGGAAGATATCGGTGGACACCTTAGACATATTGTGTCCCTTACCAAAAGCCGTAATGTTCCGATAGACTATCACAGGCTCTTATACGATTTGAAGAACTGGGAACATCCTGACCGATTTGTGCAGCTCAACTGGGCTCGTGATTTTTGGAGGACAGAGAAACAGGAAGAAGACACTGACAAACAAAAGAAAGGAGAAGTATCATGATTGTTGAATTGCATATTATTCAGAATTTTGTTCCGTCCAACCTGAATAGAGACGATGCCAATGCACCGAAAGACTGCGTATTCGGCGGTTATCGGAGAGCTCGCATTTCAAGCCAATGCATTAAAAGATCGGTACGAAAACATTCTGCGTTCTATGAAACAGTTCAGAACTCCGGGGGCAACATAGGAATAAGGACAAAGCGACTAAAATCGAGACTTGTAAATATTTGTCAGGATCAAGGCAAGTCTCAGG
>Ga0272442_10006105_pt1 | contig 15958 bp, 10 predicted proteins | sample SSMForm2O_FD_200262 | JGI IMG/M metagenome (GOLD analysis project Ga0272442, IMG submission 200262) | Marine sediment archaeal communities from Little Sippewissett salt marsh, Falmouth, MA, United States - SSM-Form-2O | ecosystem: Environmental > Aquatic > Marine > Wetlands > Sediment ...
TCGGCTCTTCCGGCGACATCCCCAATACCATTGGCGTACAAATATTTGGCCTTAGAAACTTTCTAACCATAACTGCCCACAATCATGCCCCCGGCAAGAATTTGATATTTGAAGACACCGCCCGTGACAACTTGGTTTTTGCCGTAAATCTCTCCGAAGGTATTACCAACAACGCTAAAGTCCCGACCAACCGGATTATTACCAGTTACCCTGTGGGCTATTCGATTGAAACTCCGCCTTTTCCCAAATCCGGCCATGAACTTGTTAATCGTCAACCTTATACCGTTGAAGTCCGGATACTTGACCCCGGCCAGGTCTCCGGTTGGACCCAAAAAGATGGCAATGGTACCCCATTAACCATTTCTGCCGCCTTGTTCGCCGGACAAAGCTTTATCCTTGATCCGGGTGATAAAATCAAATTCGATTATACCAAAGCCCCCACCTGGAAGTGGAAGGCCTTAAGATAAACCGTAGTAGGCGAAGAAGTATAGATAATAGTGCTTAGGTATCTTTCCTCTCCTGCCCACAACCTGTGTTCAACTGTCCACGTCCTGTTGTTCACCATCCGGCTGACTTCGGACCTTCTGTACTTCGTTCCAGCACCGCTCTGTCAACTCTTTGAGCCCTTTTCCTGTCGCCGATGATACCGCCAGCACCTCTTTATTCAACTTTTGCTGGAATTGCTGCAACTTCTCCCCCTCCGGATCGAGATCCATTTTGGACGCCACTACAATTTCACTTTTTTCAGCCAATTGCGGACTATATTCACTCAGCTCTCTGCGGATAGCATGATAGTTCTGCACCGCATCAGAATCTCCCTCCGATGCGATATCAACCATATGCACCAGAATACGCGTCCGTTCGATATGGCGTAGAAACTCATGCCCCAACCCCATTCCCGTATGCGATCCTTCTATCAGCCCTGGTATGTCGGCTATTACCAGGCGCCGATAATCCGTTAATTCCACTATCCCCAGATGCGGCTGCAATGTGGTAAACGGATACGCAGCTATCTTGGGCCTGGCCGCCGAGACACGCGACAGCAACGTACTCTTACCCGCATTCGGCAACCCCACCAAACCGATGTCGGCGATGAGTTTAAGTTCCAGTCGCAACCGCCGCTCTTGCCCCTCTTTACCTTTCTTAGCCACACGTGGCGTCTGATTAGTTGCACTTGCAAAATGCTTATTTCCCTTACCCCCCATCCCTCCCTGCGCCACGCAAACCGTCTCTCCGGCCCCCGTCAGGTCTTTTATAACCAGGTTATGTTCCAGATCATAAATAATAGTTCCGGTCGGCACTTTGATAATCAGGTCCTCTCCTTTTTTACCTGTCATATTTTTACTCCGCCCATCGCTGCCCCGCTGCGCGTTCCAATGATACTGACTGGTAAGGTCCAGCAGCGTAGTTAGCGAATCGTCGGCACAAATTAATACACTGCCCCCCGCCCCGCCGTCACCACCGTCGGGACCGCCCCGGGGAATGTACTTTTCCCGCCGAAAGCTCACGCAGCCGTTACCGCCGTCACCGGCTTTGACAGATATTTCCGCTTGATCTATAAACATATTATATTAACAAATTAAATTTCACTTTAATCATTGAACTTTACACTCCCGTTAATCTTAATCAACACACAAGAATAAATAAAGCCCCAATCGTTTTTAAACTCAAAATAACATCTGGACAAAAGCCTAAAAAGGAGGCAAAATAGTTATAAAATTTCTATCTGTTATCCACGTCAATATTTAAATTTTTCATTACAATGATAGAATGAACAAGATAAAACTCAAAATATTACGTAGAGTCGGCTGGGTCATGATCATCACAGGTTTGATTGATACCGGTTTTTTGGCATATGATATCATAAATGACTCAGACTATTCATTCGGCTCTCATATCGTCGTTATAGTCGCTGGTATTTTTCTGCTTAAGGGCAGTCTAGGGGCCGCCCTGTTAATTTCATGGATGGTAGCTTTCTTGTTCGCTTGTTTCTTTTTCGGAATTATAAGCTATTTTGCATTATATCCACTTGATCTGTTGATTGCTTATATAAAGCTAGGGTTATGGCACTATATAGTTATTGCTATTCCCTTTATAATAAATACGGCCGTAATGGTGTGGACTTATATTAAGCTTACTTCATCTACCGTGCGGGAGGCCATGGATGAGGCTGGCATAAATAAAAAGTCGTTCTGGCGTAAGCCCTCCCGAGCATTCTGGATCGGTGGTTCACTGGTGTGCTTTTTATTAATTATCCTGCATCTTACCCTGCATGGCACTACTGCCAATGAAGCCAAACTACGCGCCACCACCAAAGTCGGCTCAGGCTATAAGTTGTACGTGACTTCGATAAACATAGGTTACACAAATAATCTCAAGCACGTTTATGCCAAAGTTACCGCCTACAATGACAAGGAGATTAAGGATGTTATTGTGGAATGGACAGAATGAAAAACTATGTCATAAGCAGGAGGATAGTACCGCTATGGGGGAGCCGATGATTTAGGAACCCCTGCCGTATTCGCCAGGCAGATCAGCAGTTGTTCGGCAATTTGTATGCTTCCCTGTACATTGGTGTTTCCCACGCTCATCGCCAGCCCTGGCGCTAATACATATACCTTCTCTTCTTCGTAAGTCACATATCTTCTAAACCCCTCCAACCCTACTGATTCCACCCGGGCCAGGTCAAATACCGTATCCTTACCTCCATAGGTGCTGATTAAAAAGTTGTTGTAACTTTGTCGTTTGGCATTATCAGCCCAGATTGTCGGCCTGCCGAGAAGATACTTCACAAATTCCCTGACGATAATCTGGCCCCGCAGCGGCCGGGTACATATCGGGCAGGTAACATGGATGAACTGGACGGCTGGATATTTATCTCTTAAAGCGTTCACCATCTGTCGATATCGCTCCCACGTTTGCTCGCTGTTAGACTCCCATCTAAAGTCTGAATAACAGAATTTTAGCAAGGCAATATCGATCTTTTCCCCCACCCCCTCTTGCAGAACCCGGTCAAATTCGTCTATTTTAGTGAGCGGATACACACATGTTCCCAGCTCGGCATGGGCTAATATTGGTTTATTAAAAGTGTTCGGGTCAGTCGTTCTTACAATATTTAATTTAATAAAATCGTGTTTCCTCATGATCGCTGTAATACCATCAAGTACACATTCGCCGAGTTCACGATGTCCCCAGAATATTTTCTTGTGGGCCAGTTCATCCCAGTACTCCCGGGGAACGTCGCTGATTCGAGGCAACACGGTCTTTTGCTCCTCATATTCAACTGCAAGCGTAGCATTGTATAAATACAACAGCAGCGCCGCCGATCCGAGAACAGCAACCAAAAACAATACCAGATTTCTTGTCAACCGAGTAAAACGCATTGTCTGACCAATAGTTGTATAAGGTTATATCGGAAAATTTTTACTGTTACACTCACACTTGCCGGAATCCTGTCATAAAAACTCACTCAATGCAAGAATATTATAGGTAGGGGATGACACCCGGCCTTGGGTGCAATAGGGACCATTTTTTTTACTATTACATTACCGCAAAATGGGTAAAATGATTGAATCATGGATCTTATAGCTATTGACATAGGAAACAGTACGATATCTATGGGCGTGTTCGCTCAGCAGCAGCTTCAGCGCACCGAACAAACAGCCGTCCAGGAAACTGACTCCCAAAGACTCGCGAATATTTTGGCTGGTTTTCGCGAATTATGCGGCCCTCAACCGCTGGGAGCCCGGACGGTTCCGGTAGTAGTCAGCTCTGTCAATCCCCCTGCCCTGGAGATTATCGAGCAGGCAGTCCAGGACAGTCTTGATCAAAAAATATTGCTCATCGGTCGGGAATTTCCCCTGGAGATGAAGGTGGCCGTGGAAAACCCCGAAACCATGGGCACCGATCGACTGGTAACCGCCTTTGCCGCCTATCAGGTAGTTGAATCTGCGGTAGCGGTTGCCGATTTCGGCACCGCCCTTACCATTGACCTGGTAAACGATAAGGGTATATTTCTGGGAGGAGTAATTCTGCCGGGCTTGAATACCTCGGCACTTAGCCTCAAGGAACATACAACAGCTTTGCCCCTTGTAAAACCGGAAGGTCCGACCGGAACCTACGGTATCAATACGGTTACCGCGATTCAAAACGGCATTTATTACGGGGCGATCGGCGCCCTGCGTGAAGTTGTGGAACGCTATGCCGAAGAGCTCGGCCAATGGCCCCAGGTAGTTGTTACCGGCGGTTTCAGCAAAATGATTGCCGAGAACTGCGACTTTATCGATTCCATTGTCCCGCACCTCTGCTTAAACGGTTTATACCTGGCCTACTGCCGCTTTCGTAATTCCCTGGAGGCCGGTGAGCAGTTATGACCTCTCGGGCCGCTCTTATGACTCCCCCGGGGCAAGGGGCGATAGCAGTGATTCGAATCGTCGGATCTGAATGCCTTTCTCTCTTAAAAAAGATTTTCCTTCCTCAATCCCCAAACCTCAACTCAGGCATACCGCCTGCGCGCTTGATCTTAGGCTCTATCTGTGATGATCAGTCCGAACAGCAAAAAATCGACCAGGTAATCGTCACCTATAACGACCAACATCAAAGCGTTGACATCAACTGCCACGGCGGCGCCCGTATTGTCCAGCGGATCCTTATGTTATTGGAAAAACATCAGGTTCAAATCGTTTCCTGGCAGGATTTGACCCGCTCATCCTGCCTGGCCGGTGAAATCGAAAACGTGCTGCCCGAAATCCTTACTCGCACAGGCGTTCTCGCCCTGGCCGGACAGTTCCCTTCCGGATTATTCGCCTGGGCTCAAAAATCAATCGCGATACTTCAACAAACACCTGAAGCGTTATCCACTATAAAAGATGAGATTCAAACCCTCCTGCCCACCTTAGACCAGGTGCAAAAGTTAATATCCCCATCCCGCGTGGTCCTGACCGGCCCGGCTAATGTCGGCAAAAGCACCCTGGCCAACGCCCTTACCGGAAAAATGCAAAGTATCACTTCTGATATGGCCGGCACTACCCGCGACTGGACTTTGAACCTTACTGATATAGGCGGTTTCCCCATAAATTTGATCGACACCGCCGGCCGACATGAAAATAATGATTATCTGCAGCAGCGCTCTCTGGAACAGTCAGACATACAAATCAGCTCGGCCGAGCTGATTATTCTGATTGTCGAGGCCAACGGCTACGAAGAAGAGCAAATTGAACAGCAACTTTCCCACCTGGAACCTAAGATCAATCCGATGATTGTTATAAACAAATGCGATCTTACCCCCCCTGCCCCCACCAACCCCAACTATTTGCACATCTCTGCCCTTACCGGCCTGAATCTCGACCAACTCCGCTCAGCAATTATAACTCATTTGGGCCTTGCCGATTTCAATCCCTGCTCGCCTCTGGTCTTTACCCACCGCCAATATGATATTTTGAAATCGGCCCAACAGGCATCCGACCATGATAGAGTGGTTGAACAATTGCAGAAACTTATGGGACAATAGTCTTTAGCTGGCGGACTTCAGATTTTGATAAAGGCTTTTTTGCGATACATCCAGAAAAGAATTAGCCAGAGAACTAAAAAACTTACCAGTGCCCGGCTAAACTCATACCAGTTACCCACTTTGCCTTCCAAACCTCTGACGAATGGCTCACCAAACGTACGAAAACCAAAAATATGCACCGCCATATAGACTGCGATCGCGTTCATACCGATGACCACGAAAAAAATCGCCCACTTACGCAAGTTCCACACATCGATTATCAGATAAAACACCGCCAGTAGAAAATAGCATATACCACCCGCAAACAAAACAAATGAGCTGGTCCAGAGATGCTTGATAATGGGAAACACCGCCCCCCAGAGTAGGCCCAATCCCAGGCACGCTGCCCCCGCCACCAAAAGCCATAAGACCCGGGCGTAATCTCCGGCTTCGCTGCGTAACAATTGTCCCGCCAGACAGCCCAGCATCACCGTAGCCGTAAAGGTCATACTGCTCAATATCCAGGTATATTGCGGATCCGTCACATGCTGGAAATGTCCCAGAATCAGCTTGTCCACATACATCGCCAGGTTCACGTTTTCGGTAATCAGCCCCCGTTCGTGACCAGGTACTGCCACCAGCCCCAGCAAGGCCCAGTAACCCAGCAGTAAAACAATCGTCACCACTATCTGCCCAATTGCGCGCATATTCAATATTATCAACGAAGCAAACAGGTAGCCGGCCGCTATAGCCTGTAGCGTATTACAAAATAGGTGTAGTTTCGAGAGGTCATACTTCAATAAACCTCCCTGAGCCACCATACCCAGAATAAAAAGAATAAAAAAGCGTTTGAGGATATGACCATATAATTTGCTTTTACGATCATCATGACTGAGCCGTTTACCGAATGAAAAAGGCATCGCCACCCCGACCACAAATAAAAACAACGGCATAATCAAATCCCAAAAACGAAACCCCTCCCAGCGCACGTGGGAAAATTGCGGAACAATGACGTTATGGTAATATTCGTTTGACAGGGCTCCGTCCAGAATTTTCAAAATGGTTCCGCCGCCGATGATCCAGAACATATCAAATCCCCGCAGGGCATCCAAAGACATCAACCGCCGCTGTGGCTGGCGATCCTCTCGTTTTATTTCCACCGGTGGGCCTCCTTAACAGCTTCTCTAAAACAAATATATTGCTTGGTCCAAATCACCGCTATAGAAAAACATCATCGATAAATAGCTTATAACTTTATAAAATATTGTCAAGCAATCTAAGCAGATAAAATGGGCCCGGTTATAAAGCTTTTCTTCTGGTAAATTATGATTATCTCTTTATAATTTTAGTTATTTCCCTGACAACCAGTTTTTATATTCTATGAGTAATACCTCCGACAATCAGAAATTAACCCCTGCCATGCGGCAGTATCAGCACTTCAAGTCTCAGTATCCCCAGGCGATACTGTTTTTCCGGATGGGTGATTTTTATGAAACTTTTTACGAGGACGCCAAGACCTGCGCCCGGGTTTTGGGCATCGCCCTTACCAGCCGCAGCAAGTCCAATGAAAATCCCATCCCCCTGGCCGGTATCCCCTATCACGCCCTGGACGGCTACCTCCATAAAATGATAAAGGCCGGCTACAAGGTTGCCATCTGCGAACAGATCGAAGACGCCTCCCAGGCCAAGGGCGTCGTCAAACGCGATGTCGTTCGCCTGGTCACCCCGGGCACCTTAACCGAAGAGGCTCTGCTGGATGAAACCGCCGGAAATTATCTGGCCGCTCTATGTTTTCAACGCGCTCTCACCGGCAAAAAACCACTAAGCTCTGCAGCCCCCGAGCAGGCGGCTCTTGCCTGGGTCGAGCTCTCCACCGGCCAATTTTTCGCTCAACGACTGGAATCCCGCTACCTGCTCGATGAACTGGTACGTCTTAATCCCGCCGAGTGTCTCATCAGTGACGAGCCCGACGCCCTGCCGGAGAGGTTCACCAAACAACTTCAGGAATTAGTCCCAACTTCTTTGACTACCAGGGGTGGCTGGGTATTCGATTCTTACCAGGCCCAGGAAACCTTAAAAAAGCATTTCGGCACCGCCAGTTTGGAAGGTTTCGGTTTTTCTGATGCTGGTGCAAGCGATCCCGACTGCGCCCTTTCGGCTGCAGCAGCCGTAATAGAATATCTAAATGAAACCCAAAAGACCGTTCTAAATCACATCGGTTCAATGCGCAAGGTTTCGCGGGAACGCTTTTTACAAATGGATAAGGTTACCCTGCGCTCTCTGGAGATAGAGCGTACCATCCGCGACGGCGGCAAGAGCGGCTCATTACTGCAATGCCTCGATAAGACCAACACCGCCATGGGTGCCCGTAAGCTGCGTTTATGGCTCTGCTACCCCCTCAACGATCTGGAACACATCCAACTCCGCCAGGACGCGGTCGCCGAACTTTTCCAACTGGATACCGTACGTGAACAGCTCCGGCAAAACCTGGCCAACATCGCTGACATCGAACGGATCACTACGCGCATCAGTACCGGCCGCGCCTCACCACGTGACGTCTTAAGCCTCGGCCATACCTTGCAGCAATTGCCTGCCTTGAAGGAGCTCTTAAATCAATGCAGTTGTAAGATGCTCAGCCAACTTGCCCAGCAATGTGACACCCTGGAGCAAACTGCCGACCTGATCGACAAGTCCATCCACCCCGACCCACCGCTTAGCTATCGCGAGGGCGGTGTCATCCGCGCCGGCTATGATGAGGAAGTGGACCGCTTGAAGGGGATCGGACGGGACGGTCAAAACTGGCTCGCTGGGTATCAGAAAAAACTCATCGAACAGACCGGCCTTAATAGTCTCAAGGTCGGATTTAACCGTGTGTTTGGTTATTATGTCGAAGTCTCCAAGGTCTATAAGGGCCAGGTCCCCCCTGATTTCGTCCGCAAACAGACCATCAAAAACGCTGAACGCTATATAACCGACGAGCTCAAACGCTACGAGAGCGAAGCCTTAACCGCCGAACAGCGCTGCAAGCAGCGCGAGGAAAAACTCTTTCAGGACATCCGCACTCAAATCGCCTCCCAGACCCTCCACCTGCAGCAGGTTGCCGACGCCCTGGCCAAGATAGATTGTCTCACCGGCCTGGCTCACATTGCCCGCGCCCACAATTACTGCTGCCCGGAAATCCACCAGGAAGCCGGCCTCGAAATTATCGAGGGCCGCCATCCCGTCCTGGATGTAAGCTTGGCCAGTCAATTTGTCCCCAACGACGTTACCCTCGGCTCCAACCAAGGTGATATCGCCATCATCACCGGCCCCAACATGTCCGGTAAGAGTACCTATATCAGGCAGAGCGCCCTTTTGGTTTTGATGGCCCAGGTGGGCAGTTTCATCCCCGCCCAAAGGGCCTCCATCGGCCTGGTGGATCGCATCTTTACCAGAGTGGGCGCCAGTGACGAACTGACGCGCGGCCAGTCAACTTTTATGGTCGAGATGACCGAGACCGCCAATATTTTGAACAACGCCAGCAATCGTTCTCTGGTCATCCTCGATGAGATCGGCCGGGGCACCAGTACCTACGATGGCTTAGCCCTGGCCTGGGCGATTACCGAATATATCGCCACTAACATCAAATGCCGCACCTTATTTGCCACCCACTACCACGAGATAACCGAATTGGCCGATATGTTAACCAACGTCATGAACCTCAATGTTGCGGTACGCGAATGGAAAGATGAAGTGGTCTTTCTGCACAAAATAGTTCCGGGCCGCACCGATAAGAGTTACGGAATCCACGTCGCCCGCCTTGCCGGCATCCCCAAAAACGTCTTGAAACGAAGTAATGAAATTCTGGAAGAGTTGGAGAGCAATTTCTCCCGCGAGGCCCACGTACCCCAATTGGGTGGCCGCCTGGAAACACCCCACGGCCAGCAACTTTTATTCGACGCCTCCCCCCCCGATCCCGTCCTGGAAAAACTCCGCCAGACCGATCTCAACAACCTCACCCCCATCCAAGCCATTAATCTGCTCAACGAAATCAAGAGCGAACTGGAAAACCGGTGACAGCGTTCCATATAATCAATGAGCCACACCGGAGATATGGAAATGCGAAAGAAATCTATAATTATCATCTTGTTTTTATTATCTGCTCTCCGTGGAGCCCAGACTGAGCAGGATCCGAATCTGTTTAGAGCGATCTCGATCCCCCACCCTCTCACGGTAGCCCTCCGCGACGCTTCCGTACTGCAGGAAATACAATTACGCCCCGAGCAAATGGAATCTGTCACTGCGCTAATTGACCAGATCGACTTGCCGCTTTGGCGCCTGCGCGACCTGCCCCCTGAGCAGCGCTTCCAAAAGGGCACGATCCTGGTCCAGCAGTTAAGGGAAAATCTCGCCCGCATCCTTACCAGGCGACAGCTTAAACGTCTTAACCAGATCGTCTGGCAACTGCAGGGGATAACATCCTTCTTAAGACCGGATATGACCAAACGTTTACAGCTTTCAGCCCACCAGTTATCTCAAATAGAAAATGCGTTTACTGATCTGACCAATCAACTCAAACAACTGCAGCAAACTCCTAACCTGACCGAGCAGTCGCGCAATAGCTCTATCCGTGAAATACAAGCCCAGACCCAAAAAGACATACGTGTTATTTTAAATACTAAACAGCGTAAAATTCTCCCTCAACTTCTGGGCCCGCCGTGCGATCTTTCTCATGTGCGTCTGATTGCTTGTAAAGCCCCGCCCTTGCAACCGGTAACCACCTGGATTAATACCGACAACCCTCAAACCCTGGCCCAACACCATGGCAAAGTAATAGTCGTTCACTTTTACGCCTTTGGTTGTATAAACTGCAAACACACCTTACCCTACTATAACCAATGGGTAAAAGATTTTCCCGCCGACCAGTTTCAGATCATCGGCATCCACCGCCCCGAAACAAAAAAGGAGCGTAACCTCGAAAAGGTCAAGGCCCGGGCCTCTGAGTACCACATGGAATATCCTATAGCCGTGGACAATCAGAGTTTGAACTGGAATACCTGGGCCAACAACATTTGGCCGAGCATGTACCTGGTGGACAAAAATGGTTTTGTGCGCTACTGGTGGTACGGTGAGCTTAATTACCAGGGCGCGCCTTCCGAAAAATGGATGCGTGACAAGATCAACGAACTACTCAAAGAAGATGTTTCTGTTTCATCTCCATAGACAGTGGTTATGCACAGTGAATGTTTTGGGTTTTCCCCTATTTTAAAAATTAGCGGGCCATTCCGCCCTGCCCCTGACCTCCAGAGGAATATAATACGTCTCCCCCCCCAGATAGTTCCCATCCTTATCCAGACCCTTTTGCAGATCCGCCCCCCCCTGGCAGGCCGAGGTCATAAAAAGTACGTTCAGGTCCTTACCCCCAAACATCACACTGGACGTCTGCCGGGCCGGAGTTGGTATTTCACGCACTATTTTGCCCGTTTCCGGATTAATGCGAATCACTCGCCACCCGCCCCAACACGCCGCCCATATATGATCCTGTGTATCCAGAGTAATACCATCCGGCGCACCGCCCTGCTCGCGTTTGCCCTGATAAATGATTTTTGGATTGGTGATATTCCCTGTTTCGGCATCGTAATCATACCGGGTAATGGTTGCCGGCCGCGAGTCGCAGTGATAGAAATATTTCAAATCCATCGAAAAGGTCATCCCGTTACTGGTGCCAAGCCCCTCCAGCACAACTACTGGTTCTCGGCCTTTTTCCAACCGATAAAGGACACCTTTTTGGTCTTTGGACGACAACGTGCCGGCAAAAATTCTGCCGCGCGGATCCGTAGTTATATCATTAAACCGCCCCTCACCCTCATGGGGTAAATCAAATAACAGTGTCATCTTACCTTTATCTTCTCCGCTGCGCGCTAACAGAAACACTCCCTTGTCCGAACACAGCACTATGTCATTTTTAGGGGTAAACGCAAATCCTCCTACCATCACCTCCCCCTGCCACGCAATGCTGCAAACCTTACTCTGGGGATCATACTTCCACAAACGTTTTTCCCGGATGTCCGTCCAATACAACACTTCTTCGGTAACATTCCACACCGGACACTCACCCAGATGACAAATCGGATTATGTATTGAGGTGACTTGCATTTTATTTTTAGAAACCTCCATTAATTTCACATCGCTAATCTTAAAATATCCCATGGTCGATATGACATCAAAAAAACTATCCAGATTTCCACTGCCCACGCTCAGGGTGATATGCCCTGCGCTAAAACCTCTTGGCTCTCCGGTAGCGTCCAGTCCCACCCATTTATTGCCGATATATGCCTGGGCCCACGCGTGTGGTCCGAACAGTTCCTTGCCGCTTGCGCCATCATTATAATTAACCAGCCCCACCACCACTTCCGCCGGAATCCCCACCGCCCGGCACATCGCCGCGACCAGCACCGCATGTTCGGAACAATCCCCTTGACGGCTTTGAGCAACCTCCGCAGCCGAAGCGTAACCGACGGACAGATTCTTTTCCTCGATATATTCCGATACAAATTTTTCGATTCTTTTTGCGGCTGTATATGCATCTTTCACGTCCCCCACCGCCTTCCGGGCCAAATCAACAATCTCCTGATTATCACTCTGTAAAAATATTGTGGGCTTCAGCGCTTCCAGCGCCCTTTTATCATGTCCCTTATAGGGAAAACTTGTTTTGCCAACCTTTTTGATGGGTTCGACTGTTACTTCCAGAGAGTTACCTATCTTCCGCACCGTTTGACTATCCGTATTGGGTATCGATATTTCCCGTCCGCCCGTAGGCTTGATTAAATAAACAGCCCCTTGCGCCCTCTCTAAATCCGCTAGTGGCTTGGGAGCGGCCAGGACCAGCTTATCGAAAAAATCAACCACATCGTCATCACTCAAGGCCACCTCTTTGCTGCAGGAAATCAGTTCCAAATTAATACCCATCATAGGGGTGATACTTTTGAGTAATTTATAGTTGTCATCCACATAACTGATCTCGGTTATATCGCCGGCTTGACTTGTTATTTCGCTGATGATCCGATGAGCCCGAACCACTCTGCCCAGCAAATCAACTTTTTCCACACCACCTATAGTAATTTTCGTGGGCATAGTAGTAAGCATCACAGCAGAAAAAACCGTCACTTCATAACTGCTCCCCTCCCCCAGCCCTTTCTTCTTCTGTAGAAGGTTGAGCCCCTCACTCATCACAGCTCCTTCAGGCCAGTCCATCTGTTGTTTATTCACCTGCCCCATCGAGCTTATTGCCAGATCAACCTTACCATTGGGTTTTACTTCGCCGGTAACTTTCATTACAAACCCGCTCATATCCTGAATACTTTCAAACCCCAGCGGTTTCCCCTTAGGTGTTTCAATGTGGGTCTCGGTCATGATTACATTCAGGGGTACGTTCATCCGGGCAATCGTAACCTTCACCCTCTGGGTGCTGCATATCCGCCCCGGCAGCTCCGTGCGGCTCATCAGGGCATACCCGACTTTTTTCCCATCCATCATAACCGCATAAAAACGCATCTCTTCCCCTGCCCTCGCCGGCACCGCCAGTACGAAAACGGTTATTACAAGACCGATAATTCGTTGATAACACATAGCCTCTATCCTTTTATAATACTGCTGCGCTCTACTTTCGTTCTCTCATTGCCTTTCAATGTACTATATCATCCCGCCCAGTCCTGATTTTGCAACCCTTAAATGTTTCCATCCGATAACGGTAAAGAACCTCACTAATCTGAACGATATTAGAGATATGTCTCCTATGAGTATATTGGGACCGATATAGCAATACGTTTCCAAGGTATTTTCCGCATGAGTAAACCTGCCGACAACCAAGACCTCTTAGACAGCATCCTGAGTAACAAAAGCGTACCCCGGGAGGTTTTTCTTCCCATACCCCTGCGCTGCGTTCCCACCGAACAACTCTCTGACTTTAAGCTCTATGTCCGCAAAAAGGACGACTACTCTGAGTATCACAATTTGGAAAACACTTTCGGACCCCGCGACTATGCCCAACTGGTCGCTAAAGGGAGCGATTATGTGTATGTTTCCGTATCTGATTATCCCAAATATTACGAAACTATTGAGCGCTTTTTAGCCAAAATTGTCTCTGATCCTCGCCTGCGCTTGGATAGAAAAACCGAAATCCTTTATATTACCTGCGTCAACCTCGCCCATCAAATTCACAATTCTAACCTTGGCAAAGGAGACATCGATCGCACAGAGAAGGTGGTGGACGTCATCATAGGTTTGCTCATGAAGGAAAAAAGAGCTTTCAGCAAACTCTTTGAATCTTTCAATCACGATTCCTACCTGGCCACCCACGTAGTCAACACCTGCATCTTGCTGCTCTATCTGGCCTACAAAATAGGCATAACCGACAAAACGATCCTCTCTCGCACGGGAATCGGAGCCCTGCTCCACGATGCCGGCAAATCTTTACTCCCACAGGAATTATTAAATGACTCCTCCCCTCTAACTCAGGAAAGGCTCACTCAGGTCCAAAGTCACGTCCAGCGTGGACGCGAGTATCTCTCTAAAACCATCCAATTACCCGGCGAAGCCCTGGAAATTATCACCCAACACCATGAGTATATGGACGGTTCCGGATATCCCAAAGGCCTTAAAGGTGAGCATATCTCCCTGCTCGGCCGAATGGCCGCCATCGTCGATACCTTTGATGCCATGACCGCTGTTCGCCCCTATCGCAAAGATTCATACTCGGTAGAGGAAGCCTTACAGCATATTCAAAATCAGGCTCCGCAAAAGTATGATATAGATCTCGTGCGTGCCTTTCAGAAATTAATGGACAACACCCTGGATTTAATCGATGAGAAAGACGATAGCATCCTGCTCAGCCCGGAGGAGACTGCCAATTTAGGTTGGCTCAGTGTTTCCTGCCGCTCGGGTAAAAGAAGACACATTCGCCATTTCTTCCGCCTCGAAGGACAGCTCCGCAGAATCAAACGGATTCAGGGAAAGCCCACTCTGGGCTCTGCCGAAGACGTTATTATTCACAACATTTCATGTACGGGCCTGGGACTTTTAAGCCAGCAGCCCCTCAGCCCCAACGAAAATATTTGTGTTACAATTCTAAAAGGCAAAAAACAAACCAAAATCAATTTCATCGCCATAGCCGTCCACTGTCACGAACATCAGGACGGCTGGTACACCATCGGTGCCAAGTTTTATGAACCTCAGTCCAACGAGATTATCAGCCGCATCAAAAGCCCCTCATTTGTGCACCGAATAAACACTCTTAACAAATAGTATTATTATCCCAGGACTTTTGTATTCCCCCCCCTCTCCAGGTTTATATCCATATTTCGCTCGTTGGTCTTCCAACTGCCCGCCGTGAAATCAGGTATATCGATCGAATTCGAGCGATTCCGTACTGACCATTCGCTCAAGGGAACAATCGAACTCCAGCTCACCGCATCATACACATCCTGTTCCAGCGGCAAACCGTTGCGCAGACAGTCTATTAGCCGCCAATCCTGCAGCAGATCCGAACCCCAATGACTACCGCCTTTAGCCAGGGTGCCAAGTTTTCGGGTAATATTTGGGGTATATTTTTCTTTGATCTTGTCATACTCTTCCTGCGACACCCATTTATGTTTTCCTACCGCAAAGCGGGGCGGCGGCGGATCATACAGCGCCGCTCCCTTCGTTCCATAAACCCCGTGGATCATATTATGCGGTGAAGGCGACGATGCATCATGCTGAACCATGATCGTGCGCCCTTGCTTCGTACGTATCGTCGTCACATTCATACTCCCCCGGTAATCCTTATCCACAAAGGGCCTATAGAACTCATCATCCCGGGCCAGCTCCTTCGCCCGGTCATTCATCATAAAGTCAGCACTTTCCACCGAAACCAGATAATCAAGCCTGTCACCCCGGTTGATATCCATAACCTGGCAGATCGGCCCCAGCCCATGCGTCGGATATATATTTCCCTTCCGCCACGCATACTGCTTCAGCCACCACATATCCCAGTACATGGTCTTTGAAAAGTTGTTGCGCATCTTGCTCGTGTTATAGGCGCAATCTCCGTGAATTACCTCTCCGAAGAAACCCTTCCTCGCCATATTTAGTATCAGCAGCGGAAAATATACAAAGGAATAATTCTCCATCATCATAAAATGCTTGCGGGTCCTCTCGGCCGTTTCCACTATTTGCCAGCATTCTTCGATCGTCCCCGCCGCCGGCACCTCCGAAGCCGCGTGCTTTCCGCAATTCATGGCATAGATCCCCATCTGAGCATGCATAGGCCACGGTGTGGTTATAACGACCAGATCAATATCGTCGCGTTCACACAACTTTTTCCACGCCTCTCGGTCTCCTGTGTATAGCTCCGGCCGATGGTCCGTACCTTTAAGCAACTTCTTGGCTGCTTCGGCTTTTTGGGGTAAAAGGTCGCACAGAGCTTTGATCTGAACCCCTTCGATTCTTATC
>Ga0272442_10006107_pt1 | contig 15956 bp, 13 predicted proteins | sample SSMForm2O_FD_200262 | JGI IMG/M metagenome (GOLD analysis project Ga0272442, IMG submission 200262) | Marine sediment archaeal communities from Little Sippewissett salt marsh, Falmouth, MA, United States - SSM-Form-2O | ecosystem: Environmental > Aquatic > Marine > Wetlands > Sediment ...
AGCCGGTCAGAAGTTGATGCCAATAAGAGTAATCGAGGCACCAATGAGGGCAGCAAATTGGCTGGCAGAGCAGATTTATGGAATGATGGAGGACTTGAAAACAATACCGCATTTGATGAGAGCGGTTTTACCGCACTTCCCAACGGTTACCGCTACGGAAGTAATGGTCAATTCGGCGGTTTGGGCCATCTTGCATACTTCTGGTCGGCTACAAAGAGCCCCACTAATAATGCATGTGCATGGATCCGGGATCTTGCCTATAACTATTCAGTTGTTTACCGCAACGAAGGCTATTGGAAAAACGGTTACGGTGTGCGTTTGGTTCGGGATTATTGACACTAAGCATTTTTATTCCGTGAAGTATAAGAAAAAATTAATGTTACAAACATGGTCGTTTTGTAAAACCAGAACAATGATACTGGTTGAACGGTTTTCAATATAAACCAGGCTTGTAAATATTATGTTCAGGCAAGTACCTTTTATAGTGTTATATATGCATTATCTGCATTTAGCACAGAAGGGATACCATGAAGCACACGTTCTTCTCACATGTACTAATTCAAATAAAAATTGTCTTCTTCGCTGCAGTACTCACCATTGCGGGCTGTTCCCGAAACAATCACCCACACTTCACCCCCCTGACCAAACTCTCCGCAGACCGGCTCCCGCCGGCTGTTGCTGAAAGGGCCGAATCCTATCGCGTGTGGTATAACGCATCAAAAACGCCCGTGGGTGCTGAGGCTTCCTTCGACCCCCGTTTTACATCGCTGCCCGATTCAGTATACCGACTGGGAGAAAAGTATCTCATTCCCCTGCGCCGCCGCGGGACCAATCATGCGGCCACCATATTGCTCTATGGGAGTACTCAACTGCTCTATGGGCGGCCAGAGATGAGCGTGCTCTTCAGCGAAGATCTCTACTATCTGGAAGATATTAGCATCAGCAGAGACAGTACGGTTCTGACCCTGGATTTTGAAGCCGGCTGTTGTGATTTTCGCTACAGAAGTGAAGCCTGGTTTTCGCGCAGCGGTAAACAGCTGAATTGGATCGGCATGATTCCCCGGTCGGGCGCCGGACTGACTGGATATGACAACTTTACATCATCTGTGAACTGGTGTTTTTCAGACAGCCTGCCGGCGGTCAGTCTGACGTATGCAATACAGAACGCATCCGATCCGTCAACTCACCATACAAAGCAGTTGGACCTGAAGATCGATTCCCGGGGCGCACCCCTCTATGCTTGCGGTGATGCCCTGCTCTACTATGATCTCTATACTGCCTGCCGACGGTGCAGCATCAGCGATTCACCGTTGATCAGTAAGGACATTGCTGCCCCTGATGCCGCCATACAGGCGGTAACCCGGAAATGCAGCGCCCGCTGGGACACGCTTTCCGCCTCGGCCCTGACTGCTGCGGACTTTGTTGAATACCTGGAAAAGGCCGGCTGGCACCGTTCCCTGCCCGACAGCGAAAAACACCAGATACAGGCTGATCTGGAAACAATCAGGGGCACCGATCCGAACCTGACACCTGTCCAGCAGTACGACATCTATCAGATGGACTTTGGCCGCCGCAACCGCTATCGCGACGGGGTCCATGCTTTTACTGTGCTTGAGATTGTGTTCGATGAATCCCGAAACATACCTGGTGCCAATAACCGATCCATGCAGCTGTTTTTAGACTCGTCTTCAGCATGGCCCCGGCAGGGACAGGAAACTGCAGACGCGTCACCAGCATCGGTGTTTCCTCTCTGGCTGTATCAGGATCTTGATCGCTATGGAATTTTCAGCGGCGATTATACGGTCTGGAAAGCCATAAAGATTGAAAACAAGGTATTTGTCATCTCCACCCGTGAGAGCAAAGCCAGAGAAAACATCGCCTCCCGGTTCAGGCTCTTTCTCGAGTATGCCGCCCATGTCAGTACAGAAATACAATAATCAATACAGGTGTACCTATGAAAAATTTTTATTATATCATAATGATTTGCTGTCTTGCACATATGTCCTGCGGCACCCATACCAATGCCATACCGCAGTATTATCCTGAAAACCGGGCCGATGAAACCGCTCTGGTGCTGACATACCGGGAACCGGCCCTGCTGAAAGACCGGTACCTGTGCAGTACATTACGCCGAAATCTTGCATCCCTCAATCAGAAGCCTCTGCCTGAGAAAAAGGCTGACATGATGGCATGGATACGCAACATGTTCCCGGAATACCTGAATGCTTCTTCAGACAGCGGTGCTGATTCAAGGGAAGATTTGTGGCAGTACACCTGGCAGCTCAGCCGCGCTGATTTTGATGGTGCGCCGCCCCTGGATTATGTCTTTTATCTGCGGGAACCTGGCAGCACCTACCCCTACACCGTTTCAGTGATCATTCAGGACAGCACGGGCCCCGCGTACCAGTATTTCTACGGTACCCGGCGGGGACTGGCCAATCTGCTGGGCGATGTAAACGACAAGGCGCGGTTTCTGCAGGCGTCACAGATCAATAACAACGTTATAAACGACAGCAGCACCGCCGAACAGGCGCTTCTTGTTCATAATAATGTAGACTTCAGCAAAGTATATGAACCGGGTGAGAAAGAATACAAAGGGACCATGGCAGAAATAACTGACCTGCCTGTTCCCTATAGATTTGACGGTAAAAAACTTATATGGGATACATCATTTTCCGGGCGATTTTATAAAAAACTTGTCAATTCCCTGGAATATGCCGGGCCGCGGCACCGTTTCGTTTTACACCGTACAGTCACTCAACTACTGGATCGTAAATAGTGCTCCTCCGGCTGGAACATCTGTGACGGCTCAACTGCAGTATGAGCCCCATAAGTGAAACCTTGTTTTATACTGCTGCCCGGCTCTAATTGGTAAACAGGTCAAAGATATTGCCCAGGGCGCTGGAATCTGCCTTGTATATTTCCGTGTACTTGCACCGCGTGCAGGTGACCGTGGTGAATTTCTTGTTCTGCACGTCAAAAATTTTGCTCAGGACGCCGCCGGTGGCCCGGAACTCATCAACAACGCACTGGGTGTTCGAGCATTTGGGGCATACATAACTGAACTGCGTGGTATTGTCTATCATAGCTGCTCCATCTACTTGTTATTTTCTATCCAGCTTACTCTGTACATAGCTCCGCGCATTTGCGGTGCTCTGTCCTGAAGTATCTTCCACGATCCTGTGCTTCCGCTTTCCTGTGCGGCCAGTTCAAAATGGCACATGGCAATACCCAGGTCAATACGGGGCATGAACCCAAGTGCGCCCTTTTTTTCCTGTGCTGCGCCGTGTATGTAAAAATCAAACCGCTTATGCTCTGTATTGAAAGCAATGCGCCACGGCTGTTTGTTTTGAGCTGACGGAGCCAGCCGCACCGCTTCGAGAGCGTATCTCCACAGGCCGGCTTCTTCAGGATCCAGGGTCGTTGTGCTGTCGGCAGAAAAAAAGAGCTCCTGCCACGGTTTTCGTGTATGGGACCCTGCCGCAAAACTCACCGCCGACTCAAAAAATGTCTTGCCCGCCGTCACGGCTCCCACCGGCGTCACCGCCGGTATAATCTCGCCCGGCCTGCAATTGAGAGCCCGGGAAAATCGGGATTTCCTGAACGACGCGCCCAGCCAGCACGTTCCCAGGCCCATACGCGTTGCAGCGAGCACGTTCTTTTCCATGGTATACCCGAAATCTTCATAGCAACCATCGTGCTCCATGACCGCGCCGGCAATAAACTGCTTTGCCCCGCGGATCATGCCGTAGGTGCCCAGCCTGCCGCCGTCCCGCTCCTGCCGGTAGTCAACCAGGCCGAAACGCACCCTGTTTGCAAAAGGCCCCTGAATGTTCTCATTGAAAAAATCCCGCAGCTCCTGCTCCTGTACAGCCGTGAGTTTCCGGCCGGTATAGCGCCGCCTGGATTTCCGCGCCTGTATCACAGCAAACCATGTCGGTGCTGAATCCATATTCCGCTTCCCTCTGCTGAAAAAGCCGTCTATCTGTATACACCCCTGTATACAAGAATTATTCGATCTCCTGTTCATATACCTGGTATGTTTTTGAGGGAGTCGAATGCATCATTTCAACCACCCGTATGACCATGACATTGCCCTCAAGCACCCAGCCCATATCGCAGTATTCATACCCCTGTTCCTGGGAGTAGAGTTTCTGTTTCCACAGCATGACGCCGTCAAGGCCCAGCCGCCGGAACTTGCGCCTCACGCCCATGTAGCCCAGCCGGAACCCCTTGACCTTTCGTTTCGATGTAATCATTCTCAGGGCCCGGAACAGCTCATTGCGCCGTCCCGACTTGTTTTTGGGCACCATGGCTTCGGTAACATTGGGAACGCCGCCGAAGAACGCGGCCGGTTCGCCCTTTACATACACAAACACAAAGAGCTTCTTGTCCATGATGAGCATCATCTCGTCGATCATGTGGTAGAACTCTTCCTGCGTAAAGGGCACAAAACCGAAATTGTCGTTCCACGCGTCATTGTATATCTCGAACATCTCCTTCTTGCGCACCTTCAGCGGGCGCTCATCCCAGGTTTCAATGGTGATGCCGTACCGTTTTATCACCTTCTTCGCTACCCGTACCAGCTTCTCCTCCATGGGGTTGAAGGGGTCTACCTCCCAGGAGAAGACTTTAATGACCGGCAGAAATCCGCTGTTTTCAATGAGTTTCCGGTAGTAGGGCTTATTGTAGTGGTAGTACATAACCGGCCTGGAGTCGAATCCTTCTATCATCAGGCCCGGTGTCGCTTCGTTTACCGGAAGATTCTGAGGGCCGCGTATCACAGTCATGCCCTTCTGCTTCAGCCATTCCGAAGCAGCTTTAATCAGGGCGTCGGCAACATCCTGGTCATCGATACACTCGAACTGCCCGAAGAATCCCACTTTATCATTCCAGTGCTTGTTATGATTATGGTTTACCAGGGCATTGCACCGACCCACAATCTCGCCATCGCGCTTTGCCAGGAAAAACCTTGTTTCCGCATGCTTGTAAAAAAGGTTCTGGGGCTCGAAAAACCCGGTAATGCCGATAAGTTTGAACCCAAGGTACTCATAATCGAGCAGAGGCACATACTTATCGTCATCCTTGTACATGTCCCAGTGGAAATCGACAAACTGCTTAAGCAGCTTTTTATCCTCTTTTGAAATGTTTGAAAATGATGTAATTTGCACGTTTTTTTCTGATGACATAGCAGACTCCTTATATAGTTATACAACGATCTTCTGCAAATAATGTTACAGAGCAAGGCCCACAGCCAGCAGCAGGTCCGTCACAATGACCACACCTACATTGAGGCCCAGAGCCGGGATCATGCCCGAAACGGAACCGTAGTTCCGTGCAGTTATTTGCACAGCCCTGACAGCAGCCGGGGTTGTAGCCAGTGCCATGAGCACAGTTGCCGGCGCATCAGTAAACAGATACGCCCCGGCAATTGACAGGTATGTACACGCAAGGCCGGCTCCGTACACATAGACACTCCCTCTTTTCCCCAGCACAATGACCAGATGCCTGCGCCCGCCCTGTTTGTCGGCCTCGGCATCGGGGAATTCATTGAGAAACAGCAGCAGGCTTGTCAGTATTCCCGGAGGAACGGAAAGCCATAGTATTTCCGGCGTGAACATTCCTGTCAGACTGTAAAAAACACCCAGAACCACCATGCTCCCCAGGGTGAGCCCCGCTGCCAGTTCGCCCAGCAGGCAGTGTGACAGTACCGGGGTATACAGCAGTATTGCTGCGGCACCGGCAGCCATGAACGCGGCAACCGGCCACCCGGCTTTAATCACAAAATAGACCCCGATGGTACCCGCGCCCATGAGTGCGGCAATTGCTGCCGCCCGCACCTGTGCCGGTTTAGTGATGCCCTGCTGCAGCAGGCCGCTGCCGCCGCTGAAGGGCGTACGTACAGTATTATGGTCTATGCCTGTGTAGAAATCCGACAATTCATTGAACAGGTTCACTGAAATGTGTGTCAGCACCACACCGGCAAGAAGCAGAACCGCGCTTACCCGGTTAACCGCTCCTTCATTTGCTGCACCAGCCGCACCTATAGTTACCAGAACAACGGCCAGAATGAGAAAAGGTCCGCGGATCTGCGTAAATATAATCTTTACCCTGGACATAGCCATTATACAATGCTGCTTTCCCCGGCCCGCAGGCTCCATTGGCCGGAACCCATCAGTCCCTGTTTATTTTTTATCACGGATAAAATCACGAATATGCGATACCAGTTCTTTGCTGTGGGTCGCACTGTTAGTATGCATATCAATATACGACGCGTTTTTCAGATTCCGTTTAATGTTCATCAGCGCTTCGGGCTCATGAAGCTTGTCATGGGAACCGCCCACCAGCAGGCAGGGTGTTTCAATGCGGGGCAGCCTCTCCCATACCGAATACTTCCACAGCGACACAGCAGCCCGTTTGAGCTTCCAGGGATCTGCCGCGTCCAGTGCTGAACAATACTTGATATACTGATCCATATCTTTATGAATATCCATGCGGAATGTCCGCAAATACCACTTAACAGCCGGCTTGATCAGCATATAAAGGGGCGGATAGAAGAGTGTAATAATAATCTTCCACAGCAGCGGGGCTCTGAATTCAGCATTGGGCGCTACCAGCACCAGGGCCAGCGGCTTGACTGCAAGGCTTGATGCCGCATGCAGAATGACTGTAGCCCCCAGAGAACTGCCCAGGAAAAGGTATTCCCTCGCACCGGGGCTGACTGTTTTCAGCACAGCCTTTATGTCGTCAGCCATAGCCGCGATACTGTACTCTTTTTCGCCTTTGGTCCTGTTGCCGCGTTTTTCCCGTGTCTCGATGTATACCACAGGAAAATCCCTGGTCAGTTCCGGGAGCACGTGTTTCCACGATGTGGGCTGAGTTATCCATCCCGGCACAAACAGTACCGCAGGATTATCTGTCCTCTCTTCCGGTTCAACAAAAAACACCCGAAGCCAAACCCTTTTTGAAACCTGCAGGAGTTCCTCACTTACACGTGATCCCCGTGCGCACAGCGAGGCAAAATCATCTTTTGAATATACTGACGGACCGGACATTACACTCCCTGTTTTCTGAATGATTCCACTCGTTTATACCAGCGCCTGTTATTCTGGTAAATATTTTTAAATTCCCGGAACATGCTGTCATACAGGCCTCTGTTGGCCGGTTCAGGCACGAAGGTCCTGTCATATTCTATGTATCCGGCAATATCATGAAAATGCTGTATGAATCCAAGGCCCATGGACGCCAGGAGCGCTGCACCCATACCTGCACTCTGCCTGGGATTCTTTACGCGCCTGACCGGTTTGTTAATAATATCTGCAACGATCCTGCACCATATGTCACTGTTGGCGCCGCCGCCGATTATAGTAACTTCATCCTGCTTGCGGTACAGGTCCTCCAGGGTTTCCAGGGCCCACCTGGTATTGAATGCCACACCCTCGAACACAGCCCGTACAATATGGTGCCGCGAGTGGTCCAGGCTCACATTGTACAGCCCGGCCCGTATATGGTCATCATCCAGAGGGCACCGCTCACCATACATCCACGGAGTAAAAAACAGTCCGCCTGCTCCGGGCCCGGCCTGTTCAGCCAGCTGGTCCAGCACCTGGTACACTTCTGTGACATGCGACTCGGAAAGGAGCTGCTCTTTGTGATACAGCACCTGCTTTTTCATCCATTCGAGGCACACGCCTGATGTCTCCTGGTGGGCCATGGCCAGGTAATACTGCTGTGGATACGCGCTGCCGATACATCCCGTATAATGGGCCAGATCTATTTTCCTTTTCAGGGCATGGCCGGCAACCCATCCTGACGTGCCGATACATATATGAAACTCCTGGTCTCCCAGCGCTCCCGACCCGATAGCTGATGCTGCCAGGTCACTGGCGCCGTTAACAACCGGCGTTCCTGCAGCCAGCCCCATATCACGGGCCGCTTCCCTGGTCAGCCCTCCGATTATGGCACTGCTTTCCCGTATTTCCGCCAGCCGGTCTTTTGAAACACCGGCAATCCGGCACAGCGACGGATGCCATGTATACCGCTGCTTTCGGGAATCAACCATCCACCAGATATATGCCAGGTCGACCGACGTTACCATGTTTCCCGTCAGCTTGAATGTAATATAATCCTTGGCATCGAGAAAGAATGCGGCCTTTTCAAACATGTCCGGCTCGTGCTCCTTGAGCCAGAGGAGTTTGCCGATCTGATCCTTGCCTGTATGTCCGGGTGCCCCACCTGTAATGGACAGGAATTTGAGCAGCAGAAAGGGGTTGTACCCCTTTATTTTCGGGTGTTTCCACACCCGGGTCCGCATAATGTCGGCACTCCTGCCGTCAAGCCAGCTTATCATGGGCCTGAGAGGAGTGCCCTCCCTGTCAACGGGAAGCACACACTGACTCTGGGAGGCCAGGGTCACTCCGGCAACTTCATCGGGATGTACGCCTGTACGGGCAAGAATTTCTGTTGTGGCCGAGCATACCGCCTCCCACAAATCATCAGGATTCTGTTCGGCAAACCCCGGCTCGGGATGGTCCAGGGCATACTCTTTCTTGACTTCTGCAATAAATTTTCCGTATACAGTAATAAGGGCGGCCTTATCAGAGCTTGTACCCATATCATGCACGATGATATACTTGTCTTTCATGTGTACCTGCAGCCTGTTTATGGTTGGAATATAGAGGACAATATAAAAAAATTGATTTTTACATCAAAAGAAAAGTTGATGTTTTTTACAAAGGTAAAACGTGTACTTCCAAAGCATGCATTCTATTAACGCAGTGAACCGCCCGGGAAACATACCACAGCATATACTGCCGCACTATTGAAAAAATATCGATACTGACATCTATATAGACAAATCCAAACCTGCAGAAAATACGCTGTTGCTGTAATTGTAATAAAGGTCGTTGGATTCATTCTCTATATAAAAATACCTGAGATAAATACCGATACTCGTAATGTTTCCGCCCACAGGAAATATTTTTCTTATCATGGCCCATGCTGTACTTACATTGTCTCTCCGCGATTCTTCGAGAAGAGAACCTTCAAGGTTGTAGGCACCCCGCTGGTACTGTTTTACTGCATACGCTGCACCAAGGTGCAACCTGGCGCCGAAAGGCAGCAATCTGTTGATCTCGCCGCTTAATTCATCCATCTCATAACTGTAGGGGTCATCATAGAGGTCATCATTTGTTTCATATCCGGAATCCTGGCCTGATAAAAATCTCCCGTCTCCCGAAGGATTCCGCTGAATGGCCAATTCCAGTGCCGCACCTGTTTTTTCCCCTAAAGACTGAGCTACACGGAGAGATGTATATACCTGAAATACCATATCTCCCGATGCAGTCACTGTTATATTTCTCGGATTTGTGCTGTCATTCGAATTTCCGCTGCCGTGACTGTTTCTGCCGTATCCGTTCCCCCGTCCTTCTGTAAAATCATCAATAAGCGATGTGCGATTTATCTCGGGCTGCAGGTAATTTTTCAATCCTCCCCGTATATACCATATCACAGTAGACCGCGTCTTCAGGTACAGGCTGGCCCGTATAAACCCGTTTACATCAGCATAGCTGAACTCGGGTAATTCTAAGTAACTGCGGTATGAATATCTCGCTCCATACACCAGCGTGTGTGTTTCACTGCCGTCGAGAGAAACGTGCACATACGCATCTATATTTCTATAATTGTAATATGCATACACGTCACGGTTAAATCTTCCCCCTCCCTGCAGGCCCCACGAGACCAGAGGTGCTGTGTCAGAGGTGCGGTATAATCCGTTTATGCCGATACGGTGAAGATAAAATTGGCGGTTTGAATACTCCGAGAACAATGAAGCGGCGCAATTGTAAAAAACCCGGGTTGTACTTTTTTCACCTGCCACAGAATAGTCCAGGCTGATGCCCGGCATATAAATGATATCTGAAATTTGCTCATAGTTACTATAAGCATTACCGTCAATCCGCGTCTCGGTCGTAATGTGCAGACCCAGCTGGCAATAGGCAAAGGCAGCAGCGGTGATCATATATATTGACACAACTGTAACGCGAAATAAAAATTGCCTGTTTCTATTACGCCTTTTACTCATTCCAGTCATCATTCTATTTATCTGTTCCCCTTTTTCTGTCCCCGTCCCCGTATACGGTTCAGGCTTCTGTTGTCGGCAACACCGTCTCCGTCAGAATCGATAAACACATCCCTCCCCATGCTCTTAAACATTTGTGAGCGTTTATGATTCATAAATCTGTCATTCATGCCGTCACCGTCAGCATCGCAAAACGCACCGTCCTGCACTCCTCGTTCTTCATCTACATTGCCAAACCGGTAACCCATAAGATCCCGTCCAGTGAACCCTAATCCTGTAATATCGTTTTTTCTGTCGCCATTTTCATCAAGAACATGCTTCATCAGCTCTTTGCCCCGCATACTGGTCCTTTGCTGGTCTGCCAGGCCGTCACCGTCTGTGTCGACCCATCTTGACGTTCCAGCAAGGTACTTCCCCAGCAGATCATTAACACCATCGCCGTCAGCATCTTTCCACACATCATTGATACCGTCACCATCAGAATCGGAAAACTGAAAATGGTGAGGATAGGGTTCTTTTGTAACGTCATTCACGCCGTCACCGTTTGCATCTGCAAACAGGTCATTAACGCCATCTTTGTTCCGGTCGACAAAACTCCCGTTATTCTGTGGGGTCTGCCCATTCAGCGGCGTCACGGAAAGAAACAAACAGAGACAGATAGAGGCGCATAATGTTGTTGTTAGCTGTAAATTCATAATTAAAATATAGGTTACCGGTTATTCAATGTCAACGCTTTCTTTATTTAAGCAGAATCATTTTTCTGTTTTCAACTGTTCCGCCGCTTCTCAGCTGATAAATGAATATGCCTGCCGGCACATTGCGGCTGCTGTTATCCCTTCCATCCCATATTACCGAATAACTGCCCGGCATTCTGCTTCCTTCCAGCAGTGTCCGCACTTCCTGGCCAAGCATATTATAGACGACAAGAGAAACCTGCTGAATGCCGCTTCCGCCTAAAGTGAAATTTATACTGGTTGAAGGATTAAATGGATTAGGATAATTTGGATGCAGCTGGTGTTTACTCGGCGCCGTATTTTCTGCTTCGCTGATTCCTGTACACCCGCATGATTGTGATGCAATGACAATGTCGGAAAAATGAATAATATCAGCATATATTTTATTAACCGTGGTATCAAGATAAACATTGGTTATGCCGTTGTCATCATAATCGCCTTCACTTGTATAGAAAAACATCCACAGGTCATCTTCATCTAATCCCAATGTCTCCATAAGCTCCTGTTTATAGGGCAGTATAAGGTTTGCCGGTTCTGAAAAATAATAGGGAGACACAAGCGTATCATTTACATACACTTTGAATGATATTCCGTTTACAATCTGATCCGCAAAGGAAACAGTAGAATCTCCTGTTACAAATGCTGCATCAGAAACGCTTACTTCAAGGCTTATGTTCTCGGTGAGGCATCCCGGCGGAAACACTATTTCGCCCCCATTGAGGACATTTAACGGAAAAGGAAGTCCTCGTATCACAAATACTTCTCTGTCGTGTACTCTTGAACTGTCACCCAGTAAAACCCCGTCACAGTCTCTTATTCGTACTCTTACAGTATCCCGAACTGATGTATCGGCAGCCGTAGAAACAAGTATCCGGGTCGTTGCATTAAAACGGTCCAATGTTGCACGCACAATACCAACACCTATCGTTTCCGCTGAAAAAAATCCATTGGATGTAATGGTTCCAACCTGATTGCCGCGAATATGCCACGCTGCTGTCGTATCATGTCCCGTGCCATTGCTGTCAACCAGCTGGGCTGTAAACTGTACTGTTTCTCCAACTAAAACCAGGGAATCCGTTGGCGATATTTCAAGATGCGACCATAGAGACCTGCGTGGTTCTCCGCGGGCAGTGTCAATAATAGTAACATGGGCACTGCCGATCAATGTTCCGGCTGCAGCATGGATCCACACATTTCCTCTCTCGCTGGCAGAAAACACACCATCCTGTGAAATCTCTCCGAATCCTGTAGCATCAGCACTCCATGTAAATACCGTGTCTGTTTCAGCACCGCCCCTCTCAACAATTTTCGCTTCGAACGCTACCTGGCCGCCTACCTGCACCCTGGCATTTCTCGGCTCAATAACTATGCTGCGGGTTTTTTTGTTTTGCTGCGAGTATGATTCTGAAAAAACCGCTGCCAGCATTACAAACAGCCAAATTCCAGCTTTTCCTTTACGCATTACCGATAATTTCATCCCATGCCTCCTTTTTTTTCAAAGCCGGGTATGGGTTATAACTCATGTACCTAACATACCCGGCTTTACGTCAGTTACCTGTTCCGCCTGCCTTTTGATCCGCTGCGTGCAGATGCCTTTCCTGTACCAAGGCCGCATGATCCCTGCCTATTGCCACTGCCTTTAAAATCCCGGGAGCTATTGCCCCAATGCACACCCCGCATTGATTTACGCCCGGTTCCGTCCTGCGGCCGCACATAATCGGGATCCTTGCCATTGGGAATTCCGTCTCCGTCAAAATCCTGAAAACGGTCATTCAGCCCGTCTCCGTCAGTATCAATAAATCCACGTTCGCGGCCGGCGCCCAGTCTTGTAAAATCCGGATCCTGGCCATTAGGTATGCCGTCTCCGTCCACGTCGATGATTCTCCGGCCTCTGCCACCGCGGCCGACACCTGTTGAATCACACGTCTGCGCCAAAGCCTGATCTCCCACTGTCAGTAAAACCGCAAGAGCTATCATCAGAAAACCGAAAACTCTGTTCTTGTTATTCATAGGGGTAAGCCTTTCTGTTTAATCATTGTGTTCCTGTTTTTCTTGTTCAGCGTACTATAAGGCAATTGCTGTGCCAAAAAAATTTATGCACGCATAACACCTTGATTATACATTTATTAGCAGGAATCCGGCGTGGGGCGATTTATGATAATTCGACGACTTCGTCGAACCAGTTCGACAAAATTGTCAGGACAGTTCTTTTTATCTGCACCTTAGAGGGTGCCGAATAATACAGATCATCCAATCCATACAACCCGTAAGAAACAAATGCTCATCATACATAATTTTTTATTAAAAAAGGATCTGCGTATTCTATTTCATGCCGTATTTTTTTATCTTGTAACGGAGTTTTCTCTCTGTCATGCCGAGAGTTTCCGCCGCCCTGCTTTGATTCCCTTGCGCCTGGTACAGGGCATGGCTGATTAAGTTCTGCTCCAAAGCGGCCACTTGGGCCTCTAAAGAGCCAATGCTTGGTATTGCCGGCTGGTTAGGCAGATTCATTACATTAGGCGGCAAATCATCAGTAGTAATTAAATCGCTCCGCGTCATAACAACACTTCTCTGAACAATGTTCTCGAGCTCTCTGACATTACCCGGATATGAATATTTCATCAGAATATCGAACACCTCTCTTGAAAATGTCTGTATTGATTTGCCTTCCTCCTCGGCAAATTTCCGTAAAAAGTGATCTGCCAACAGCGGAATGTCCTGCCGCCGCTCCCGTAATGGAGGAATGTGTATAGACACAACATTCATTCTGTAAAAAAGATCCTCCCGAAATCCTCCCTGTTCAAGCATTTGCTCCAGGTTCTGGCTTGTTGCAGCGATAATCCTTACATCCACCTGAATATTTGACGCCCCTCCTACTCTGCTGAATGATTTCTCCTGCAGTACCCGAAGAAATTTAACCTGGCTGGAAACCGGGATATCACCAATCTCATCAATAAAAAGTGTTCCGCCGTCTGCCTGCTCAAACCTGCCCCGGCGCTGGGCAATTGCTCCGGTAAATGCGCCCTTTTCATGCCCGAATAACTCGCTTTCAAACAGGTTCTCGGGAATTGCTGCCACATTTACCGGAACGAACGGCTTGTTTGACCGCGGCCCGCCAAAATGAATGGCACGGGCAATAACCTCTTTCCCTGTACCACTTTCGCCCCTCAGCAGTACTGATGCCTTGCTCTGGGCAGCCCTTCCCGCAATATTAAGCACTTTTTCCATGGGCTTGCTCGTACTTATGATTTGTTTAAAATCATACCGCTCCTGCAGTTCTGCCCGCAGCTCCCTGTTCTCCCGCATCATACGTTTAGACTTGAGGATCTTCTGCATTACAACATCAAGGTATGAAAGGTCTATGGGTTTCTGTATATAATCATCAGCGCCGTTCTTCATGGCTTTCACCGCGTCTTCAATGCTTCCAAAGGCAGTCATCATAACTACACTTATATCGGGATTAACACTGTTCACGCGGTCCTGTAATTCCAGTCCGGTCATTTCAGGCATGCGCATATCTGTCAACATTATATCAATTGTCCGGTTTGATATCACGTCCAGAGCCGCACTGCCATTTTCTGCAGTATAAACAGTAAAATTTTTCTTTCTGAAGTACCCGGACAAAATATCTCTCTGTGCTGCTTCATCATCAACAACAAGAATCGAATATGGCTTCATCATACATCCTTTAACGGCAGATATATTGAAAACGTCGCACCTTTTCCAGGCTCGCTTTTAACCTCAATTCTGCCATTATGTTTTTGAATAATCTGATATACTATAGCCAGACCCATGCCCAACCCGTTTTTGCTGGTAGTAAAATACAAATCAAAAATATTGCCTATATCCTTTTCAGAGATACCGCGGCCCGTATCAGTAATATATATGCCGAACTCTTTAGTACGTAATTTTCTGCCGGTGATTGTTATCTGGCCCGATCCTGACATGGCATCCAGACTATTACGAACAAGATTCAGCATAACCTGCTTCATCTGATTGCTGTCAACTCTCAAAGCCGCATCACCTTTTATGTCAAAAACAAGGTCCACGCCCTCCGACTCAACCAAACTCTGTAAAATTGCCTGAAGTTCAATAAAAAACTCTTTTGCCTTTATATCCGACAGAATCAAATCTGCGGGACGTGTGAATTCAAGGAACCGTTTAATTATATCATCGCTTCGTTTTGTTTCGCCTATCATTGTATGCAGAAGAGTTAGGTATTCATCCTGACCCCCGGCCGGGACAAATTCTCTTTTAAGCCTCTGGGCAATCATGCTTATAGCGTTTATTGGGTTTCTGATTTCATGGGCGACCCCTGCTGCAAGACGCCCCATTGCACTGTGGCGCATTCTTGTCCTCAATTGATCTTCCAGTCTCTTCTGCTCTGTCAGGTCAGTAATAACAAGAATCACAGTATCTATATTTTTTTCATTTCCTACAATGACGGACGTCCGAAGATGAAGCATATGCTTTTCCCCATGTATATACATTACAGCTTCGGGCCAGTCAACCGAATGGCCTTTGTCAAACGACTCCCTTATAATGGCAAAACAGGGAGTATCGTTAAGTCGTTTCTGCGCCTCATCACGGGCAACTTGAAAGATCCTTTTTGCAGCATCATTAAATACTGTAATCGTCCTGTCCTTGTGTACAGCCACAACTCCATCTGTTAATCTCTGAAGAATTTCTCCGGTGTAGGTCTGTACCCTCCAGTATGATTCTGAAAGCAATTTGATATTCTGGCGCGAAACCAGAACACCTACTCCGGCAGCTCCGGCAATCACATACAGCAGCACGATGATGATAAGGCGGTATCTGATTTTTGAAAGAATATCAGTATAATAGGTTGTTTCGAGGCCGATGCGGAACATTCCCGATGGTTCGTTAAACGCCTGGAATATTCCGGCTATTTCATATACGACCTCACCCTGCCGCTCGTAAAACCTGCCGCCCCTTGACTTGTTACTATACAGGTTTTTCAGGAACATGTCAGACTCAATTGTTCGCATTGACTGCACACCGCTGCTGGCCATAATTATTCCCACTGTATCCTGAAGTACCACATATTTTACATCAGGCTGTTTTCCAATCTCCTGTATAAGCCTTCCCGGTCCGGACTGCCTCCTGAATTCAAGCGGCTG
>Ga0272442_10006109_pt1 | contig 15953 bp, 12 predicted proteins | sample SSMForm2O_FD_200262 | JGI IMG/M metagenome (GOLD analysis project Ga0272442, IMG submission 200262) | Marine sediment archaeal communities from Little Sippewissett salt marsh, Falmouth, MA, United States - SSM-Form-2O | ecosystem: Environmental > Aquatic > Marine > Wetlands > Sediment ...
ACCCCCAACCTCCTGATGAGTACATCGTGCCGTCGGAAACGGTCAGACGATCTTCCCGTGTCTCGGAGTTGTTGAATCTGCTCGATAACCTCGGAATCGAGATCATCCCTACACGCCTTGGTGGCGACAGCCAGTTCGGCATACAGCTCAAGGAGTCTTCTGGTCCTGACCGCCGCTGCGACCGCACCCGTGATGTCCTTCCTGAGTATTGGCTTGGCTAGATAGTCGAATGCCCCTGCGCTCAAGGCGTGCGCCGCGGATTCCATCTCAGGATTCCCGGTGATGAGGATTACCCGCGTCTGCAGCTGCACCTCTTGAACGTCTCTAAGCAGATCCAAGCCGCTCTTCCGCGGCAGGATGACGTCAGCTACCACCACATCGAACTCTTCCTCGCGCAGCAACTTGAGGGCCTCTTCGGCATCCTCAGCCAAGGCAACGCTATGCCCCTCCCTGCTCAACAGAGCTGCGAGAACAGTTCGAATGCTCTCTTCGTCGTCGACAATCAGGATTCGCGCCATGATCCCACTTTCGGCAAGCGAATAGTCTTCCAGCACCAGACTAGGAGGAATCCCGAGCAAATGCCAGCGGCCACCGGCGATAACCAGAGAGCGACCGCCAGCCAGCTTGGGGTTGGATTGTGACGAGTCGATAGCCGTATTGATTCCATTTGGCCTCCGGAGAGCATACTGCGATCACGTTTGGGCGAGGCTGGCAAGTGCGCTCGAGTCCCAACACCTTGGATCTCCAGCCTCGACGGGGATTGGCCCCATCTCCGCGGAGGCGGCGAGCGGTCGCTACCAGTCTTGCCTTCAACTCATGGTAAACCTCGCGTCTCGGCACATGCAGCAACAGCCTCCGGCCCTTGCAGAACGAAGCTCCCGGATGCTAGAGTCGGAACCAAGGACGTCTCTCTGGAGTAAGTCCGACGAGCATTCGCAAGGCCTTGCCATCAGAGTGGTCGGGTCGGAAGAAGTGGGACGATGGAGAATCGGAACACAGCAGGTGAGTCAGAAAGCGCGCTGGAGCTACTGAAGGTTTCCGAGACCAGATACCGGCGCCTGTTCGAGACGGCCCGAGATGGGATCCTTCTTCTGGACGCAGAGTCTGGCGCGATCACAGATGTGAACCCGTACATGCTCGAGATGTTGGGATACCCTCTGAAGCACTTCATCGGGCGGCGATTGTGGGAGATCGGACCCGTCAAGGATATTGCAGCCTCACGCGAGGCCTTTCGAGAGCTTCAGCAAGTCCGGTACGTACGATACGAGGACCTGCCGCTGGAAGCGAGTGATGGTGAACGTATTCAGGTGGAGTTCGTCTCCAACATCTATCCAGTGGGCGACCACAACGTGATCCAGTGCAACATCCGCAATGTCTCAGCGCGAAAACTCGCGGAGGCTGCGCTTCAGAAGACAAGCCGCAAGATCGGCGGGCTACACAACGCAGCCCATCAGTTGGAGACATGCGATGACGAAGACGACATCTATCGCCTCTCAATTGAGTCAGCTGAGCAGATCCTCGGCTTTCAGACATGCAGTCTGTACGTCGCGGCCGGAGACAAGCTCGTCGTGAAAGCTGTCTCGCCCGAAGCTGTCGCAAGAACTGAACAAGAGATACCACTCGAAGGAGAGCAGGGTGGACTGGCGGCCGAGACGCTGCGAACAGGGAAGGCGGTGCGTTTCGCGAGCGCCGAGGAAGCTCCCGAGGCGTGCCTCCAGGATCCAGGTCTTCAATCGGGCATTAGCGTGCCTGTTGGCGAGTTGGGCGTGTTCCAGGTTCGCTCCTCCGAGCGTGACGCATTCACTGAAGGAGACTCACGACTCCTCGAACTCCTGGCGGGCTATACCGCTGAGTCCTTGCGCCGAATTCGCCTGCGGAACGAACTGAAGGAGCAGGCGATCCGCGATCCACTGACGGGGGTGCTCAACCGCCGCTACTTCACCGAGGTAATCGCTCAGGAGACAAGCCGATCCATGCGCCATGGTCGCCCGATCGGCTTCTTGATGATCGATGTGAACCGCTTCAAGCAGATCAACGATCAGCTCGGGCATGCCGTTGGCGACAAGGTGCTTCAGGAGATCGGTGCGTTGCTGCGGTCGTTTGTTCGTGGAGAAGACTTCGTGATCCGATACGGGGGTGACGAATTCCTTGTTGTCCTGCCTGAGACAAACGGAGAGACGGAGATCATCAAGACCCGGATCATAGACGGGCTGGTCCGCTGGAATACCGAGAACCCTGAATTGTTGCCATTCCCGCTCACCCTGGCAGTCGGGGAGGCCCACTGGATGCCCGGATCCGGCCAGTCGATTGAACAGGTCCTCGCAGACGTGGATCGCTTGATGTATGAGGACAAGCGCAAGAGCCGCTAGCTGAGAGCCTTGTCAGTGGCCTGCACGGAGAGGCAGACAGGAGGACTCTGGTTCATCCACCGCGGGTCTTCGGCGCCGGTGCTGGAATCATGTTGAGCCGACATCCAATTAGGGATCCCAACCAGACTACTGTATGATGTTTCCAGCTCGACGCCCTTGCGCATCGAGTTCCTATGAGCCCAGCGTCGCCACACAATCACTTGGGCGCTCTCCTTCTATGAGCCCGTCGGCAATTTGGCCTCGAGCATGGAGGCAGCATGAGATCCAGGCCGGGAGCGACCATGTTCGTCGCGGCAGTCGTGTGCATCGTTGCCGGGATAGCGGTGGCGGTTGGAGCACTCGACGAGATCGTCGTTCAGCTCAAGTGGGTCCATCAAGCGCAGTTCGCTGGATTCTACGTGGCGTTGGAGCGGGGATACTACGCAGAGGAGAACATCTCAGTCACTCTCGTCGAGGGGGGGGCGGGTATTGACGCTATGCAGCAGGTTATCTCAGGAGTCGCCGAGTTTGGAGTGGCTGCTCCCGAGAAGCTCATTTGGGCGAGCAACTTTGGGAGCCCCGTCTTGGCAATCGCGACTGTCTTTCGGCTGAACCCAACCGTGTTCATCTCCCTGCAAAGCTCTGGAATCAAGCGTCCATCAGATCTTGCAGGGCGGTCCGCCGCGGTTCTTGGCGTCGATGAGTTTGAAACCCAGCTAAGAGCCATGTTCAACCGATTGGGGCTCGACATCGATCAAGCTGAGCTTGTGCCACATACCTACGACCTCACTGGCTTCTACGTGGGCGAGGTAGACAGCATCGCAGTTTACTCTACTGGCGGTCTTATCCGATCCCGGCAGGCGGGTCACGAGCTCAACTTGATCTGGCCCGATGACTACGGAGTCCACCTGTACTCCGATACCATCATCACCACGGACACCCTAATTGACGAAAACCCCGGTCTCGTCACCCGCTTTCTTCGAGCAACTCTTCGTGGGTGGCGGGATGCGATTGAGGACCCTGAAGCAGCCGTGGCGATCACTCTCAACTACGCCAGAGAGTCGGATGACGAGCTCCAACTCGCAATGATGTATGCCAGCCTTCCACTGGTTCACACGGGCCGAGATCAAATCGGATGGATGCGCGCCGAGATCTGGGAGAGCATGCACGAGATGCTCTTGGCACAGGGAATCCTAGATCAACCAGCTGATCTGAGTAGCGTCTACACCATGCAATTCCTTCATGAAATCTACGGAGAGACGCCTTGAGATTGCGCGTCAAGGCACCTCTGATCTTCCTTGTGCTCGCCCTCCTCCCAGCCGCCATCATTGCTGTCATCAGTTTCCGAGCCGGCCAGCGGACAATTGAGCTCAACGTGATGGAGCACTTGGCCTCGACAACGCTCCTCAAGCAGGACGAGCTGGAGCGCTGGATCAACGACATCTCGCGGCAACTCGAATTCTTGGCTCGCAGCCAGCTTAGCGAAGACACCGCTCAGCTGATACTGCTGGGGCCGGAAGTTCTGAATGGCAATGCTGCAAGCAATCACTTGATCGATGAGTATCTCGACCCTTCCATCCAAGTACGAGGAGGCTTCCTGACCATCTCCATCTTGGCAGCGAGTGACGGCCGCATCCTCGTATCGACGGACCCGGATCTAGAAGGGAAGTACAGAGAGAGCGAACCGTTCTTTCTGGAGGGCTTGGCAAGTACCTACGTACAGAACGTCTCGTTCTCGCAGACTCTCGAGCGAGCGGTCATGCACATCAGCACACCGCTTACTGACAGTACGGGCGATGTATTTGCTGTGCTGGTAGGGCATCCGGACTTTGCTGAGATCTCGAAGATCATGAGGCAAGGATTCTCCCTCGACACCAGCGAGGACACATATCTGGTCAACGCCTTCAACTTCTTCGTCACAGAGCCACGGTACGGGGAGGGGTATGCTCTTCAGAAGGCGGTTCGCACGGCAGGTGTAGATGCCGCCTTGGCAGGGGAAACAGGAGCCGCAACCTATGAGGACTACCGAGGAGCATTAGTGATCGGAGCTTATCAGTGGATTCCGGAACTTGAGTTGGCCATCCTCACGGAGGTTGACCAGGCCGAGGCGTTCGCTCCCATCGTTCAGTTGCGCAATACGATCTTCGCTTTCGCGGCAGGTGTCGCACTGCTTGCTCTGCTATTGGGAGTCTTCGTCTCTCGGACAGTCACTCGTCCAGTTCTTCAACTTGTCCGCAGTACTGAGATCGTTGGCCAGGGAAACCTAGACCATCGGACAGGCATCAAGATCCGCGATGAGATAGGGCAACTCGCTAGTGCGTTCGATCAGATGGCAGCCGACCTACAAGAGACGACTGCATCCCGAGACGAGCTGAACCAGGAGATCACTGCGCATCTCCAGTCGTTGGAGAAGCTGCGAAGGAGAGATGAGCAACTTGGGGCGGCTCAGCGAATCGCTCGCCTCGGCAGTTGGGAGTGGGATATCGCGCACAACAAGACGCTCTGGTCCGATGAGATGTATCGAATCTACGGCGTCAGCCCGGAGCAATTCGACGTGGACGCCTACGAGGGATTCATGAGCTTCATCCATCCTGATGATCGGCAACTCGTGGCCCATACGATGGAGACTGCCCTCAGCAACAAGGAGCCTTTCAGGATTGAGTACCGCATCGTCCGCCCGGATGGAGTTGTCCGGAACATAGCTGCAAGCGGGGAGGTCGTGTGCGACGAGTCAGGCGAGCCGATCTCGATGCTCGGGGCTTCCCAGGATGTTACCGAGCGCAAACGCGCCGAGGCTGAGAGGCTGTTCGTAGAAGAGCAACTTCGGCAGGGTCAGAAACTGGAATCAATCGGAACGTTGGCCAGTGGTGTCGCCCATGAGGTTAACAACCCGCTGATGGCGATGATCAACTACGCCGAATTGCTCAAGGACGAGCCTGAAGGTGACGAGATCGCCCAGTACGCGGACGGCATCATCAAGGAAGGGAACCGCGTAGCGACGATTGTTCGCAATCTCCTCTCCTTCTCCCGCCAGGATACGGAAGCACACAGCCCAGCCGACATCAAGGATATCATTGATGCTTCGCTGTCCCTCACAGGTGCAGTTCTGCGGAAGGATCAGATCACGGTTGAGCTGTATGTCCCCGACGACCTTCCCAAGGTGAAGTGCCGCAGCCAACAGATTCAGCAAGTTGTGATCAATCTACTAACCAATGCTCACGATGCGCTCAACGAGCGATATCCCGACTTTGATGAAGACAAGATCCTCTCGATCACGGTTCTGCCGCTGGAGAAGGATGGGGCTACCTGGGTCCGGACCACTGTCGAGGATCGCGGACCCGGTATCCCAGAGCATTTGCTCGGGCGCATCTTCGATCCGTTCTTCACGACGAAGCCTCGAGACATAGGCACTGGATTGGGGCTGTCCGTGAGCTACGGCATTGTGACTGAGCATCACGGCGAGTTGACGGTGGAGAGCGAGGAAGGAAGCTACACGCGGTTCCACGTTGACCTTCTCGTCAACAACGGATGGACAGTCATGGATCGAGAGGCGACGGGCTAGGCCCGGAGGGAGACTGAACATGGCACGTGTGCTGATCGTCGATGACGAAGAGGGTATTCGTACAACCATTGGCGCGTTCGCTGAGAAGGATGGGCACACGGTGTCCCTCGCCAGTGACGCCATGGAGGCTCTTGACCTCTTGGACAAGGAGCCGTTCGACGTCGTAGTATCTGACATCGTCCTACCGCGCAAGAGCGGAGTAGCTCTGCTCGCTGACATCCGGGAAGCACAGCCTGACGTTCAAGTCATCATGGTGACAGGGGAGCCGGAAGTCAGTACCGCAGCCGAAGCGGTGCGAAAGGGCGCCTTCGATTATCTCTCCAAGCCCGTTTCCAGAGAGGCGATCACCAAGGTCGTTGCAGCGGCGGCCGAGAAGAAGGCGCTGCTTGACAGGACACGCCTGCTGGAGGAAGAGAATCGAAGACACCGTGAGCACTTGGAGAAACTAGTCGACGAACGGACTGGACAGCTCCGGACCTTGGCGACACGGTACAAGACGTTGTTTGGCAGCATTGCCGATCCCGTCTTTGTATTCGACCAAGAGACGCACCACTTCCTGGACTGCAACCAGGCTGCGCTGGATCGGTACGGCTACGCAATCGACGAGCTGAGGACGATGACTCCCCACGACCTTCACCCACCGGACGAGAAGGCGGGAGTGCACGAGAACATTGTCGATGTCGAGGACGTCTCCCCCCACAACTACGTACACACTACGAAAGACGGCAGGGAGTTCCCTGTCGAAGTCCACACCAGCCAGCTAGACTACGATGGCGTTGAGGCCTGGATCAGCATCGTACGTGACATCACCAAACAGGCGGCCGCGGAATCCAAGACGCGTCGTTTGCTTGGCCAGCAGACAGCAATCAACAAGCTGGCGCTTGAGCTCGGAAGCGTCCACGACGTCAGCCAGATCTATGAAGCAGTTCACAAACATGTGAGCTCACTGATGGACGCTGAGTCACTGATCATCTCATTCTACGATGAGGAAGAGCAGCTCCTGCGTGCCGGCTACGCGCTGTTCCAGGGCAAACCCTTTGACGTGTCAGAGCTTCCTCCGATTCCTTTGGAGCGAGAAGGGCACGGCACACAGAGCGAGGTGATCCACACCGGGAAGCCGCTCTATCTCCCCGACTACCGCAAGGCTCGCGAAGAGGGAACGACTGAGTACAACGTCGACGACGAGGGTTCCGTAGCAGAAGGCCCACCGCCCGAGGATGCGGATGACATCACCAGATCGGCGCTCCTCGTTCCCCTTTCACACCAGGGCAGAGTCATTGGCGTAATGCAGGTTCAGAGCTACCGGCTCGATGCTTATCTCGAAGACGACATCGAACTGCTAGGCGGCATGGCCAATGTGACGGCGGTCGCGATTGAGAACTCGAGACTTCTTCAAAGCATCCGCGAAGCTCTTGCGGGGACGGTAGGCATCCTTGGCAGCACAGTCGAGATCCGCGATCCCTACACAGCCGGACACCAGCGGCGCGTGACGGAACTGGCGTGCGCTCTCGGAGCAGAACTAGGCCTTCCTGAACGAACGCTCAATGGATTGCGTGTGGCAAGCCTGCTGCACGACATCGGGAAGATGTCAATCCCAGCCGAGATTCTGAGCAAACCGACACGCCTAACAGAAGTCGAGTTCAGGTTGATACAACAGCACTCTCAAGTGGCCTTTGATCTTCTGGAACCTATCCAGTTCCCGTGGCCAGTTGCCCAGATCGTCCTTCAGCACCATGAGAGGATTGATGGTTCAGGCTATCCGCAAGGCCTCAAGGGCGACGAAATGCTGCTTGAAGCGAAGATCCTGAATGTCTGTGATGTGGTCGAGGCGATGGCATCTCATCGCCCATATCGCCCCGCCCTCGGCATCGACGCGGCACTGGACGAGATCGAGACGCGAAAGGGTGATCTCTATGATCCCGCAGTCGCCGACGCGTGCATCGCGCTGTTCAGGGAGAAGGGGTTTGAGCTAAGCGAGTGAAGGGCCCTCCCCGACGTCGGCTTCGCGACGGGCGCTTCTCCCAGCACGCCTGAACTGGAGAACGAACGGCCGTGGAACACCTCTACGCATCTAGTTCGGACCGCTCGAACCGATCCACCGCGCCGCGGCTTCTTGCCGCAATCGCGTGAATGGTCTCCGCCTCGAGAAAGGCAACCAGTGAGTCCCGCATCGAGTGCCACGTCGGCGACATGCGGCATGACTTCGTCCCATCACAAGCTGTTGGATCGAAGAGACACTGCTGACGGAGATCACGTCCGTCAACGGCTTGGGCGACAGCGTGCAAGGGAAGCAATTGTGGGTTGCACGCAAGCTGGTATCCGCCACTTCTTCCCGGTCTTGCTCGGATGAGGCCAGCTCTTGTCAGCCGAGTCAGGACCTGTTTCAGGAATGGAACCTCAGCATTGATCCGCCTTCCCAGTTCCGCAGCCTTCATCCAATCCAGGCGGTCTTGCTCACTCAGCTCCACCAATGCCTCAGTAGCCAGTCGACTTGCCCTGCTCAACAGCATTACAGACACCTTTCATGATTCGTTGATCAACGAATCATCGTTTACAGAGGGCTGAAAGGCAAGCATCATCCCCTCAGAGATGCCTGGGAAGAGTCCTTCAAGACGAGCTTCCGACCTCCTCGCAATGAGACCTACCAAGCGGCGGCCACCACTTGAGTTCTACATTCAGTCCCCCAGGCTCCAAACCGAACGTTCCGGCAGGGAATGCCAGGACGATCCCCCACATCTATGCTGCCTCTCTAGGCGCCAGGTGCGGGTACGCAGTGGTGATGTCGCTAGATCACCTGCTATTGCAGGACGGAGTGTCCTCTTTGAATCGCCGCCCTATTCCTCTTTGGTCCATCGCCTCCGTTGCCAGTGTTCCTTCTTCAGGAACTGCAATCCCCAGAAGAACACACCCAGCCCAGCCAACAGCATCCCAAGTCCTCCGGCAGTACCCCAACCCAGTATCTCCTCCACTGTCTTCCCCTCCTTCCCGCGCTTCTCTTCTCCCCACCAGCCTATACGCTTCTCTCCGAATACGTCAAGAGCGCCGAATCCAGAACGATTGCTGCCATGGACCCGTTTTGGCCTCGTGACCTTCGCCCCGGAATCCGGCCCAAAGCCGATGTCACGATTGACAGTGGCCTTGGCGCGGGGATCCCCACAGGAGCGAATCTCTTGACCTAGAAACGGTTTCCGGGACTCTCTCGCCACATGAAAGGGACTCCCATCACCACGAGACAGCTAACGAACGCGTTCTACATTCAGTCCCCCAGGCTCCACCACCGCAAACAGGACACACGTTCAGGAGCATTTGCGCGACGCTGTTCTCTTCGCCATCCAACCGATCACAGGTCCCAATTCCGGACTTCCACACTTGTTGCCGGGTTCATGTCGCCATTCGGATCGACGAAGATGCCGGCCGGGAAAGAGATCTCAAGTGGTGTGTCTCCAGTATCAAGACACAGCTCGTGGTTGTTGTCGCCGTCCTCCAGGTCTCCGAACGCGAAGGGGTGGACCGACCGTGTCGTTCCGTCAGCTGCTTGTACCGTGACCGAGTAGAGGTCGAGCTCGGGGTCACCGGGTTCGTCTCCGTTCTCCAGAGTGACCCCTCCATCCCAAGTCACGCGCACAACTTGCTGTACGCCTTCCTCTGGGCAACCGCAGCTCGATCCCCAAGTGCCATCTGACTCACGGCCAAGATGCCATGCATCTGGCGAGAGATTCTCTGCGAGCACCAACGTCGGGCCGGCTTCCAGCGGCGTTACGGAAGTCTCGGCACCCTTGAAGTTGACGGTTCCATCGAGCGAGTGGAGGTTGCCGACGATCTCAACTTTGACAGGTGGATCGTCATCGGCAGAGCCGAACTCGCCGACGATCAGCACCGTACGAAGCTCGCCCGGATCAATGGCGGGAGAGAGCGTGACGCAGTAGATCTCGCCGATCTCGCCCGAGGCTGTCGTCACTCGGAAGTCGCCCGGCTGGAGGGTCTCGAAATCGATCTCGTGCGCGAAGATCACGGGCATGCCGTCAGCACCCGCCGCGCCTCGACAAATGAGGCTGGCCCACGGCGGGAAGCGGTTGTCCAGCCCGAAGAAGGCGGACAGGATCTCGGCCGATCGATCAGTGTCTTCCCGCGAAAGCGTGGAGTCTGCCGTTGAGTCCCCTTGCTCTGAACTGGTGTACGGAACCATCTGTGCGTTGCCGAACCGGGAACTCAGTCCGAGGAGCACAATCACACCGACTGCAACGCCGAGAGAAATCCACTTGACCACTTCGGCCTCCCTTTTGCCTCTAGGCGAGGCCTGTAGGACTCCTTCCCAGGGATCGAGGAGCTCGTTCCATGACTGACTGGAATAGGGCTCCCATCTTCGGCGGCCTCACTTCTCTACGAGCCCGTGCTGCTGGAGTAGCGCGAGGATGGTCTGCGCCAGGACTTGCTTAGAGTGTTCAACGGAGTGCTTCCTCTCATTCCGAAGGAAGTCCCAAGCATTCCATGAGAGAAGCAGTTGGGCTGAATCCCGGAGAATTGGGGCAGCCGTTGCGACCCTACCGAAGCTGGCGAACGCACCGCGGACTTCGGATTGGTACAGGGCCTGAATCCTCATGCGCTCGCGCTGGATCAGCTCCTCATCTTCCTGTGCCTTTCTGGAGACTCTCGCAAAGGGAGCCATGTACTCATAGATCGATCCGATGTGATCAACGAATCGTGCGATTCGGTCAGAAGGCGCAAGATCTCCGAGATCGGGGAAGGGGAATCGTTCGACGAGTTCGTCGTACATGAATTCAGCGGCAGCCTTCAGCAAGCCTGACTTGCTTCCGAAGAGCCGGAAGATCGATCTACGTGACACGCCAGACCGTTTTGACAACGTGTCGGCAGTGGGGGCTTCCCCCGTCTCACGAACGATGTCGTTGACCGCCTGCAGAACAGCAAGCTTGCTTCGCTCAAGGCGTTGGTGCCTTCCATCGACCTTCTGCTCTTTCGGTTCCACGCAGGCATTCTAGGAAATGGCACGGTTCGTGTCAAATACTATTGACACTAAGAGTGCCATTAGTTACACTGCGGCTCAGGAGGTCAGAGACATGAGCCATTTGACAGTAGCTAGACGATGCCTTGTGATCGCCGCGATCGGCGTCCTCGGTCTTTCCGCAGTTGCCAGCGCGCAGTTGGCAAGCTCATTGCCGTTTCCCTTGGAGGACCATGAACTGGAGGTCCAAACGACATCCGCAGGCGTAGCGTTCGTCCGCACGCCTGACGAGTTTTTCCAGGGACTCCCGGAATGGCCGTATGAGCCGAAGTACGTGGAGATCGATGGCCTACGTCAGGGCTATGTCGACGAGGGTCCGGCGGATGGTGAGGTCGTCCTCCTGCTTCATGGGCAGCCGTCGTGGTCGTACCTCTACCGGAAGATGATCCCTGTGTTCGTGGATGCCGGGTATCGCGTGATTGCCATGGACCACCTGGGCATGGGGCGCTCGGACAAGCCGATCGATTTGGACTACTACACATACCAAGGCCACGTGGATCGGCTCTATGCATTCATTGTCGAACTCGACCTCTGGAACATCACGACCTTCGTCCAGGACTGGGGAAGCCTGATCGGCCTCAACGTGATCGGCAATCATCCGGAACGATTCGCCCGGGTGGCCGTTGGCGACGGGATGCTTCCAGTCGTTCCTGAGGGAGAGGTGCTCTTCGAGCTTCCTGAGAACCCAGAGCAAGGTGCCAACCAATTCCAGCTACTGCTGCAGATGATCCCCGATCAGCAACCGGAGTTCTTCGATGAGGACGGCGAGCTCATCGGGTTCATGCAGGGCATGAGCAGCGCAGACGGTTCCGGCTACTTCGGCAACTGGATCTACTTCTCGCGCGATGACGAGGACTTCAGAGCGTCCATGGTCGTCGAGGCCCTCACCTACTTCCCGCTCAGTGATGAGGAAGAGGCGGCCTACGATGCTCCGTTCCCCGCCCGAATCGCGATGGGCGGACCGCGAAGCTTCCCTGGCCTAGCCAACACGCTGGGTGGCGCGACGCAATCTGCCTGGGCCGGACTTCTCGCCTTCGAGAAGCCGTTCATCACCATCTGGGCATCGAACGACCCGGGGAATCTGGGCTCCGAGGAGCTTCAGCAGTTGCTCATCGACGCAATTCCCGGCGCGACAGGCCAAGCGCACACGAGGCTTCCGCAGGCGAGCCACTTCCTCCAAGACGACCAGGGCGATGAGATCGCCCGCCGGATGATCGCCTTCTGCGAGGAGAACCCAATAGAAGCTGATGAGACGCTCGAACTCGATACTGGCACTGGGGATGCCACGCTCGACACGCCGGCTCTGGAGCTGTCGCCCAACCTCTGTGACGACCCTGCAAACCTGGAGTTGATCAAGGACTCACTGATGAAGGGTGGGGGCGACGGTCCATCCTATGGAGAGGTCAACCTCGAGCAGACGATGCGCATGCTGCAGGCCCCGACGGCAGGCCCCTTCTACATGGTCAATCTGATTGAGTACCGGGAGCAGGCGGTCTACGCGGATGGCCGGGAAACCACTCTGACTGGCCGGGAGGCGGACACGCTCTATGCGCCTAGCGAGTACCTCGCCGCCGTCGGCGCGCGTCAGGTGTTCATGGGCGAGGTCACCGAAACCACCCTTGGCGAAGAGAAGTGGGATCGCGTCGCCATCGTCGAGTATCCGTGTCCGATTGCCAGCTTCGCGCTGGCTGCCGATCCGGGCTTCCAGGCGCGGTCAGTACACAAGGATGCTGCGCTTGAGTCGAGCATCATCATGGTCACCCACGTTCAGCCACTTGATCCGGTTGGAGCATTGGACGTGCCATATCCGGCGACCGAGGATGACCCGTCTTTCGAATTGGTGCAGGTCTTCCGGTATCAAGAAGAGGCTCAGTACGCTGCCGATCTAGCTGAGCCATCGCGTAGCGGGTTTGAAGCGATGGAGTTCTACCGGTCGACTGTTCGTGACGCTGAACAACTCCTCGGCATCTATCCCAAGGCACGACTCGACGTAGAGGGCGTGCAGACCGGAGATGGGCGCGACTGGGATGAGGTTTGGATCTACCACGTCCCCAGTCAGGCGGCATGGGACGCCTTCCTGGCTGATCCCGTTGTTGCGGAAGCGCAGATTCACCGAGAGGCGGCCCTCGCAGACGCTTACGAGTTGACCGTCACTCCTCACGTGTCGATTGTGCCAAACATCGATGGACGTAGAGAGCCGTCCGAGCCTTCAGATGCGTCTGCACCAGCTGCAGCGCCGGAAGCCCAAGAGGATGTTCGCATCGGATACGAGATCCTGCAGGTGGTCTCGCCGACCGAGATCATCACCTGGCTTTCGACCGACCTCACGCAAGAGGAGTTCGATGCAATCACATTGCCCATGGGCTGGTTCAAGAACCAGCCGCGTGAGGGCGATTCAGATAGTGGCCTCTTCGCAAGCTCGCCAGGAGCCGCAGACGGGGTGTTCATCTACGAGGAGCACTTCGGTCACACATGGCGCCACGTCGCCACGATCGTCGAGGCCAATGTACCCCTCGATGACAAGGAACTGCTTCGCGCCAATCGCATCTCGAAGACGCACGCATTGAGCTTCAATGCCGGCCGCACACTCAAGGTGCTTATCGCACCGGACGGAACTCAGTATGTACGGGTTAGTCGGGATGCCGGCCGCACATCCGATGTGCCGACGCTGCCAGATGGATGGTCGCTGATCGACTACACGACGCATGAGATGCTCACCATCCAGCTTCCAGATCCGACGGTGAACATCCGTGCTGACAACGAGGACTCGTTCCAGGGACCTGTCTCTTTGCCTATCCGAGGAGGGGAAGTGGATGCCGGCAGCGAACCTGGCTCGACTGAGCCTGCCGAACAGCTCATTGAACCTGCCACCGAGATCGAAGGCCGTGTGGTCGAGTACTACGCCTCTCCCAGCAGCACGGAACGTATCAGCCGACGTGGTTATCGATACTGCGAGATCCTTCTCGGATCCCTCGAGCAAGACGAGTTGCTGGCTGAAGTCTGGGGCACGCAGATGGTTGGACCCTGTCTACCTGAAGCCCTCGAATCGCTCGATCTGGAGGCAGTTCAAGCGGAGTATGAGGCTGCCTTCGTTGTGGTCAACGGTCCTCGACTTTCGACCATGGATTCCGGTCTGTTCCTGATTCCCGAAGGGCCTCATCGAGTCTATGGCGAGCTTGAGACACAACTCATCGCGACGATCGAATTGGATTTGGCTGAGGTCCTCGCGAACTCAGGACTGTCCACAGCGCTTCTGCACACAGTCCTTGAGACGGTGGATGTGGCGACGGTCCTAGCCGGCGTCGATGCCTACGAGGAATCCGTCGTGAAACGAACAACGGTCTTTGAATACTGGGCAGGCTCTGAGGTCTATGAGCTTATCTCGCCCGAAGGCGTTGTCTACGTAATGCAGTCGGTGTCCAACATGCTTGATCCCTACCTCACGCTCGACGACCTCCCAACGTTGGACACCCGGCTGTCCTTGCCCGACGGCTGGATCTACCGAACCCGAACGCTGGAGACGGATCTCGTCCTGGTCATCTTCGGAGAAGCGATCGTGATCACAGACGACATAGGGAACACGTACCAGCGTCGATAACACAGAGACACAGGAGCAACAGAAACGAACAACAAAGGAGAACACAATGAACAAGAGAATCAGATGGATCGCATTGATGATTGTGGTTCTTGGTGCCTGGAGCGGGTTTGCGCAGTCAGAGCTTGGTGCGTTCCCAGAAGGCACGACAACGATGAGGTACGAAATCCGGGGCGAGGACGCTGGGTTCCAGACATTGGAGCTTCGGGTTACGTCGTTTGGAGACGGAACCTACACGCTCAGCATGCTCAATGAGCAGAGTGGCAGCGAGGATGATCTTGGTTCGTTTGGCTTCATCTTCGGCGTATCGAGTGTTTCCTCCGGTGCTGGGACGAGCGTTGATTACAGCCCGCTGGAGGCGCTGATGGATCAGCGAGACCGCCTCCAGGTTGGAGAGGACTACCTGCTGCCTGGTGGGACAGAGTTCACCGGAATCGTCGCCGCCGAGATCGCGGGTGTTCAGTGCCTAGAAGGCTCGTACATCGATCCAGAAGACAGCGACAGACGAGTCAACGTGGCCTTCGCGCTCTCCCAGCCGACCTACATCTCTCCCCGGCTTCGTGTCGAGGAGCTGCGTGACGGGGCGTGGGTTGAGACGTTCATCATCGAGCTCGTGGAGTACACGCTGTCTGATAGCTAGGAGCGATCATGGCACTACTGGACTTGAAGGCGATTACGAAGAACTACAGTCTGGGGAAGACCGAGGTGCGGGCCCTTCGGGGTCTCGACCTAGAGATCCGTGATGGCGAGATTGTCGCCATCATGGGGCCTTCCGGCTCCGGGAAGTCGACGCTGATGCACATTCTCGGGGCGTTGGACATTCCAACGAGTGGAACGGCTGCCATCAACGGAAGGGATCTGCAACATCTAGCGGAAGCAGAGCTCGTGACCTTCCGTGGGCAGACCGTCGGGTTCGTCTTCCAGACGTTCAATCTGATTCAGACCCTGTCAGCACAACGAAACGTCGAGCTTCCGATGATCTTCCAGCGGGTTCGGCGATCAAAGCGTGCCAAGAAGGCGCAAGCTCTTCTCGAGCGTGTTGGACTTGCAGAACGAGTTCACCACAAGCCCAATGAGCTCTCTGGTGGCGAGAGGCAACGGGTCGCAGTGGCCCGCTGTCTCGCCAATGATCCAGACATCATCCTTGCCGATGAACCGACAGGGAATCTGGACTCCGAGAGCGGGCAATCGATTCTCGATCTTCTCAAAGGACTGAGCCTAAGCGACGGGAAGACCGTCATCCTGGTCACTCACGATCCTGAGGCAGCCCTGATTGCCGATCGAACGATTCGCTTGCGCGACGGAAGGATCGATGACAGGGCGCAGAGGCTGGGTGATGGAAATGCTTAGCGACTTCTTGATCCTTGCTGGACAGAGCATCGTTCACCGGAAGGTTCGCAGCTGGCTCACCGTGATTGGCGTGTTCAT